>Ga0307434_1001688_pt1 | contig 11535 bp, 10 predicted proteins | sample SalMarWE160220MG_FD_202156 | JGI IMG/M metagenome (GOLD analysis project Ga0307434, IMG submission 202156) | Salt marsh sediment microbial communities from the Plum Island Ecosystem LTER, Massachusetts, United States - WE1603-220 | ecosystem: Environmental > Aquatic > Marine > Intertidal zone >...
GGTAATTAAATAAATTCCATCGATTTTGCCCGAAGGGCAGTTTTGGTACTTAAATTTGGGACATTGGACTTACAGCTTAGAGTTGTATTTTTGGCTTTTTATTTCTGATGAGTTCAAGATTAGAACGCATAACTGAACAGCGGCTGGAGAGCCTGAACAGAATTCGGGCTCGCGGCATAGACCCTTATCCCCATTCCTATCATCCCAGCCACACTGTTCGAGAGGCGATAGCTCTTTTTGAGCAGCGAGGGGGGAGCTCTCAGGACATATCACTGGCTGGCCGCATTATGTCCAGGCGTTCTATGGGTAAGATGTCCTTTCTTGATATTCGCGACAGCTCGGGGAAGATACAGCTTTCTTTGCGCTACGACCTTCTGGGTCGGGAGAGGTACGAATTTCTTCAGGATATTGATATTGGTGACATTATCGGCGCAGAAGGAAAGCTCTTCCGGACAAAAGCCGGAGAGCTCACTCTGGAGGTATCCGATTTCGCCATGCTCTGTAAATCCCTTCGCCCGCTGCCAGAGAAGTGGCATGGGCTGGCTGACGTGGAAAAACGCTATCGGCAGAGATATCTCGACCTTATTTCCAACGAAGAGAGTAAAAGCATTTTTATTTTGCGCAGCAAGATTATCACTGCCATAAGAAGTTTTCTCGATAAGCAGGGCTTTATGGAGGTAGAAACTCCTGTGCTTCAGCCTCATGCCGGCGGAGCACTGGCACGCCCCTTTGTCACTCATCATCATGCCCTCGATGAAGACCTCTATCTACGAATTGCCCTGGAGCTCCACCTCAAGAGGCTGGTGGTAGGCGGCTTTGACAAAGTTTACGAGATGGGGCGTACCTTTCGCAATGAAGGCATTTCTGTTAGACATAACCCGGAATTCACCTTGCTTGAGTGCTATCAAGCTTACAGCGATTACAATGACATGATGAGACTGGTTGAGGAGATGCTCATGCATATAGCGCAGGAGGTTCTGGGTAATACTAAGCTTGCTTGCAACGGCAAAACCATTGACCTTGGTCTACCCTGGCAAAGGCTTTACCTTCGTGAGGCAATAAAAGAACATTGCGGCATCGATTTCGAAGATTATCCTGATGCCGCTTCACTGAAGACGCGGATGACAGAGATGGGAATGGAAGTCGAGCCAGGCAAAGGGAGGGGCAGGCTGATAGACGAATTGCTTTCCTCTTTTGTCGAGCCAAAGCTTACTCAGCCGACTTTCCTTCTGGATTACCCCGTGGAAATGTCACCTCTGGCCAAGAGTAAGAGAGGTAACGAACGATTGGTAGAGAGATTCGAGGGCTTTGTGGCTGGCATGGAAATTGCCAACGCCTTCACCGAGCTTAACGACCCCGTGGAGCAAAGGGAAAGGTTTCGACAGCAGCTAAAAGAACAGGTTGCCGACGAGGAGGTGGAACTCGCCGATGAAGACTTTCTTCAGGCTCTGGAGTACGGGATGCCACCCACCGGTGGTTTGGGGATAGGTATTGACCGCCTGGTGATGCTGCTTGCAAATCAGCAATCTGTTCGAGAAGTGATACTTTTCCCCCAGCTAAAGACAAAAGAATAAAGATACAAAATGGTAAGGCAAAGTATGACAAATCCTAAGCACGAAATCCTAAATCCTGAACAAAAGAAAGGAAAAATTGAATTCCTCTCATCTAATGACTGAAATTCAAAACAAAAATGAGTTTTGGTATTTAGATTCAGGATTTTGGATTTGTTTAGAGTTTAGAAATTAGGATTTAGGGTTTACATATGCTTGATATTAAACTTATTCGTGAAAACCCTGAACTTGTTCGCCAGGCTCTGGAGAAAAGAGGCGATAGTCCCGATTCTATCGGGACTATCGATAGCATCCTCGAGATTGATGGCCGTTATCGCAGCTTGCTCCGTCAGACCGAGGAACTCCGTGCCGAACATAACGAGACAAGCAAACAACTGAGCAAAATCAAGGAAAAACCACCTCAGATTATCGCCCAGATGCGTCAATTGGGAGAGCAGGTATCTTCCTTGCAGCAGCAGACCAGAGAAGCTAAGGCCGACCTCGATTCCTTGCTACTGGAGTTACCCAACATCCCTCACCCCAGCGTGCCTTTGGGGAGAGGCGAGGGCGATAACGTTGTAGTGCGTACCTGGGGCAAGCCAGGGGAGTTATCCTTCAAGCCCCTGCCTCATTGGGAGTTGGGGGAAAAATTGGGCATAATAGATTTCCAGCGGGGGGTGAAACTCTCAGGGACCAGGTTTTATGTTCTCAAAGGGCTGGGGGCACGCCTTCAACGAGCGCTTATTTCATTTATGCTCGATGTCCATGTAAACGAGCACGGCTATAAAGAAATCTACCCTCCTTTTATGGTGAGGCGAGAGTGTATGGTCGGCTCAGGAAATTTACCCAAGTTCGGCGATAATTTATATCACGACGAAGAAGATGACTTCTGGTTTATACCCACGGCGGAGGTGCCGTTAACTAACCTTCACCGTGACGAAATATTAAGTGCCGATAGCTTGCCCCTTCATTATGTCGCCTATACTCCTTGCTTCCGTCGAGAGAAGATGGCTGCCGGCACGGACACCAGGGGCATTAAGCGGGGGCACCAGTTCGATAAGGTGGAGCTCTACAAGGTTACCGACCCCGAGTGTTCTGACGAAGCACTGGAGAAATTGGTAGCTGATGCCGAGGATATATGTCGGAAGCTGGTCATACCTTATCGCGTGGTGCAATTATGTACTGGAGACCTCGGCTTTGCCGCTTGCAAAACATACGATATCGAAATGTGGGCTCCTGGCTGTGATGAATGGCTCGAGGTCAGCTCTTGCAGCAATTGCGGTGACTTTCAGGCGAGGCGGGCAAATATCCGCTATCGCCCTGAGCCTGGCGCCAAACCACAGCTTGTTCACACGCTCAATGGCTCAGGACTGGCTCTACCACGAGTCCTTATAGCGGTGCTGGAAAACTATCAGCAATATGACGGCACAGTATTAATCCCCGAAGTATTAGAGCCTTACCTGAAAGCAACATAAGCGCCGCAAACTATATGTCCTGAGTGCAAAAGGCGGAGCTATGCTCAAACTTCACTGACCTCGGAAGTGGTATAATAGGATTAGGATGTATACTGTGGTTGATTAGTAGTCTAGCCAGTGGATTTGGGGAGATAGACATTATGAATGCCTAGGAGGTAAAGTCATGCCAATTTGTCCTATCTGTGGAACTAAAGTGAGCGAAGGCGCCGGGTTTTGTCCTAAATGTTTGCGTCGACTGATGACAGGGCAAGCCACTAAAGGAAAGAGTAAGAAGAAGCTGGTAGGAATCATAGTAGCTTGTGTTATAGCTATCAGTGTGGTGATTGTCATAACTACACACTTACCAAAGGTGCCATCAGGAGGCGTAGCGGAGCTTGAGTATGTTGCGGTCTCTGCCTATGATTTTGCCAAAGAACTTTTCGACCCTGAATTGACAAGCTTGCAGAGAGAAGACCTCTGGCAAAACTATGAAGGAAAGCAAGCTCAATGGACAAATGAACTTAAGTATGTGTCAATAAAAGAAGAAGGGCTAATAGCTTATTTTCTTAATCCATTGGACTGGGCCCGAACAGAGGTCGAGGCTGTCTTTGATGAAAGTCAGATGTCGAGCTTACTACGACTTAAAGAGGGTGACCTGGTCACTTACACGGGTGTCTTAGCTCGCTTTGGGGGAACTGAAATTAGGTTGACAGATTGTACTATCGTATCCCTGCCTCTTGTACCCTTATGGTGGAATGACGACATTGATACTCACAGCAAACGAATTCTGGTTGGGGATGAAATGCTCTGTCTTGGTCCAAGTACATATGACGATGCTACTGAATATCGCCCCCGTCTCCCCCCCCAAATTACAGCTATCAACGGAACAACAGGGGAGTTACTGTGGGAAGGTGAGCAGACAGAATCCATTTTGGTGGGAATTGACTCCCACTATGTATACGCTTGGCATTTGGCAAACATTGTTCCGATGCGTGAACCCGATTACCCCTGGTATTGGTTTGCATCTAATATAACCGCTTTAGACAAAGTATCTGGTCAGATTAGCTGGTCTTCTTTCCTCTCTGAGGGCGTTGATTGTCTGTCGCCGTATGACTGCCTCCCCGACGGATGGTCCCAGTCTGATTTTGTGAACTGTTGCGTATTGGGAGAAAGTGTGAAGGAAGAGATGACTAACAAGGGTGAGCCTGGTCTGACTTTCCTGATAGATAAACCACTTCTCTCCGAGCTAAATTATGAACATCAAGGGGTCATTTATGAAAGTGGTTCTTCTTCCTATGGTGGAGTTCTTGTAGAAGGGCGCCGTGCGCTTCAAGCTATTGACCAGGAAACGGGTGGTGTCCTCTGGACAGCAATTTTTGGATACGCAGGTATGACCGATTTTTCGATAGTTGATGGAATTCTCTATGTATCAACCGATGAAGGAGTTGGTGCTTTTAAGCTCTAATTAATTAGTCTTAGCCCAAAGACCTTTCGCCTTTGAGGTGCTCACTGGAATTTGGACAGCTTGTCAAAACTGAATCTAACAGACCTCCAAAATCTAAATAGGTCAAAGACACGAATCTGAATATCGAAAGGGGGTATGCCCTTTGGATTGGGCGATGGACTCGCTCTGAGTAGCGTTTATGTTACAGTAGAGCCTCAGGCTATCCTCAAGCTTCACTGGCCTGACAAGATGTAAGATATTGACCTTTCACTCAATCCTACCTAGCTGCTATAATCAAATAAAGGACAAGACATGCGGCTTCTAATCGTTTCAGAGTGTATACGGGACATACAGCTTTATGGCAAAGAACCTCATGTCTCCCCCTATAATATTCAGTTGGACATAGGCGACCTTAACCACCAAGATTTCAATTTCAGTGCGTTTGACTACGATGTTTCTATTATTCATATTTGTATGCCGTATCCTCACACATTAGGCTACTACAAAAACCTTCCCAAATTGCTTCAAGATTCATCACTAGCTCTTGAACATGGTCGTTCCATCATTTGCCTACCCGATTCGATAGACTTCGTTTCTAGAAATTCTAAGGAAAGCGAAGGCATGTCAGCCTACGAATGGCTAAGGCATTTTGGCGTTGAACTTCAAGACAACGAGGGCAAGGATATCAAGCCCTCAGGGGCTGGCCGTGCGCAGGTAATTCAAGAGTATCTTAAATACTCACCCATATATCACCAAATAGTAGTCAAACCTTTGTCCGGTCCGAAAAATAGATTGGCTGTGGTAGACGATACCGAAATCGTAGTGGGGTTAGAACAACAAGTAGGAAAAGGAATGCTGGTTATTCTTCCGCCGCCTACATTTGACAAGGATTATTATTCCCTAGCGATGTCCAGATTGTTAGAGGTTGCAAGGCGCTACTATTACCGTTCACAACAACATATAGCTGTAGCTGATGCTCCCGATTGGCTCAGCAATTACTTGGTGCCCCGTGCTAAAGAATTAGATGACCAAATAAACAAGCTAGCTGATGAAAAGGCTAAGTATGACAAATTAGCTTATGTTCTTTATGGAACAGGAGACGAGTTAACAACAAGTGTAGCTCTCTTACTCAATGAGCTTGGTCTTGACGTTCAAACACAACCACGTGGTGCCAACATCGACCTGAAAGCAAGACATTCTGGACTGAATATAGGGTTTGCGGTCGAAGTAACCGGGACGAAAGATATAATCCGCAAAGATAGTAACAAGGTCGCGCAGGCTTGGCAGCATCTGAACGATTGCGCGGGCACTGCCGAAGAGAATGACAGACTAGTAATTGTCGCTAACAGCCAGTGTCACCTAGACCCAAAACAAAGGAACCAGGAGGGTTACACCCGAGATATTGCAAAGCTACTTGGCAAGAATGGAGTTCTAATGATTACTGCACCACAACTTTATGAACTATGGAAGGCCGTCCACGAAGGAAAGAGGTCAGCAGATGACATCTTTCGGGAGTTGCACAGTAGCTTTGGCTTGTTCGGAAAGTCTTCTTCGACGTCCTAAATGTCTTCCCAATAGCCAAATCCCTTCTCAAAAGTTGCTCAATCCCCCGATAAAGCCTCAAACTTCACTGAACTAGTGATATAATAAGATGTGTACTTTGCCTGATGAGTAGCTCAGCCATCTGATTTGGAGAGGAGAGTTTAAGGACTCAATAGCGAGTAGCGTTTCGGAGATAGAAGATGGAATACTGTCCTCAGTGTGGCGCTCCTTTGGAACCCGATGATAAGTTTTGTATGAACTGCGGAACAAGGCTTAGAGATTATGGCGTTGTATCCGGCGGAGCTGCACAGACATGGAAGCCCACTGCTGCGGGCAGCTTGACTATCTCGGCTGGTGTCCTTGGTTTGATTGCCGGCACAGTGCTCATTGGACGAAGTCCACTGTTTATGGTGGGGCTGGTCGCAATAATGATTGGGGTAGTAGCTGTGGCAGGTGGGGTCTGCGCACTCAAAAGAAGAGTTTGGGGTTTAGCGCTTGCCGGCTCCATTTGCTCGGTTTACTGCTGGCTGGGTATTCCGGCTATTATATTTATCGCCTTGAGTAAGCAAGAATTTTCATAGGATAAGCAAATGAAAAAGTGTCCGTTGTGTGATAAGAAGATTCGAGAGGATGCTAAATTTTGTCCGCAGTGCGGCTGGGATTTAACCGACCACGAACTAACTCCATCTCAAATTGCCAGAATTCAAGAGGAGATTGTAGATGCCAGGTTTACATATATGCGCTGGAACATTACAATGGTTCAATTCACGACAATTGGGCTCGTCTTCATAATCTTTAGCATGCTTGCCCTAGAGGAGGTCATAGTCATACAAGCGCAATGGGTTATGTCAGCTATAGCTGCGGGCTTTTTGTTCCTCGCGGTTCCGTTCGGTTTTTTGGCACTACGGTATCATAACAAACAAAACAGGCTGAAAATGATGCTGAGGGATAGGCGACCGTCTCAATAGTAGTGCGGCAGAATTATCAGGGCTAGGTCAGACTGCTGTTTCTGTTGAGGATAAGGTTGCTGCCAACAATGAGGCAACTACTAGTTTAAGCAAGGCAAGCAATTCCTCTGCAAGTGCTACAATTACGATTACGATGTATGCTGTGGCTAGTGGATAGGCTAGCAGGTTGACCTCAAGAGGCATGATTTCGCTAATTATTGAAGCGTCACTAAGGTCAGCAGCTGGATGAATCTTCTGGCCATTCTATAGTGAATCACTCGCTAGGCCTGTATTGCTGTCAATCGGTACGAAATAAGTTCACTAAGAAAGCCTGAGACGGGTAGTCTAGTTCGTCCATAGATGAAAGAAGGTCGCGAAGCCTCCTACTACGAGTTGGGTGACGTAGTTTTCGCATTGCTTTAATTGCAACCTCGTTAACACGTTCTGCGGTTAGGTCGAATTCGTGGCCAACCTCTTGTAAGGTTCTGGGCCGGCCGTCTAGAATGCCAAATAGAAGTTGAAGGACACGCTTTTCGTGCTCAGTTAGTTCCCCTAGCACTTCATCTATCACGTCTTGTGCGATTTCCGCTTTCCTTTTGTCGCGTGTGATAGAAGCATAATACACGAGTTCATTGAAGTCATCATCGCTCAAATCTAGCAGCTCTTTTCCGGGGGACTCTCGTAAATATAAATCTAAGCCCGGTTTGCTCTCCAACATTTCTCTGATGTTTTTGGCTTCTTCTTCTGAGAGTGTAGGCTTTCTCGCCTCTAATTCTGCTCCAATGTGTTCTTTGACCCGCTTCCAAAGCAATATATCGCTTGCAAGAGCCCTTACGATTTCACGCCAGCGAAATTCCATTGCCATAAATGCTATTTGCTGACTAACCGGCACTGTTACACCTATATTTTTCATCACCGCTGTGCCGAGTAATACAGCATTTACGAATCTCTTCACATCTCTAGGATTATCTCCCACAACTATTGGTACCACTTGTGCTAAAGTTTGAGAAGCTTGCCCACGGATGTGTCCAATCCGCCGCTGTAGTACTTGAACATAATTCATCACATCCTGTGTGCGCAAAGGTGGGAGACGAAACTCTACCTGTACTAGCTTCTTAATATAGTCTTTACTAGGAATACTATAATTTTGGCCGTAATAACTTTGGACGGCTTGTTCCACTACTAAGTCATCCAGAGCTAAGACAAAAATGAAGCCTGACACATCAAGCATAACTTTAATTGATTCTAGTACCTCCACAACTTTGGGTGGCAGACAACGGTCAAGGTCGTCAATTAGTATAACGATGCGTCTGTCATGATCGTCACGACGCATATCATTTAAAGCTTTCTGCAGTTCATCCAGCCAGCCAAAATAATCGCTTCTTATTTGTTCTTTAGATGCCTGCCATTGCTCGATAGCGTTCTTGGCATCAAACTCTAAAAGGGGGAGCTTAAAGGTCATTGCGGTAGCCATTGAGGCTGTCAGACGTTTAAGCTTACTCCTGAATTTGCGCCAATGTGTTTCCTTTCGCTTTAAATGTTCAAAAAGAGTATCGAGAATTGGTAAGAGCATGTGTTCCTCGCGTTGATATCGCCACGCGTCAAAGAAAACAGTAAGAACTTTTTCTGAATACGATGATTCTAGGAGATATTGTATTTTCTTTAAGAGAGTTGTCTTACCGCTTCCCCACTTACCGAAAATTCCTATGGTGAAATGAGGGTCGGTTTCAAATATGGTTGAAGTCAGAGCAGAGGCATATTCGTCAAAGCCAAAAATGACCTGGTCTTCTGGCACGTCTAGTAGTAGTCTTAAGGAGCTACGTTTTTGTGATTTCATGTTTTCTAATCTAGACATTACTATTATTGGTTTAATTCTATCACAATCAAAGCTGATATATCATATGTTATGGAATCTACCGATTGAATTATCAATGACGTGAAGCAAATGCCGTTTTGGATGCTTATAATTAAAGCCAAATCCCTTCTCAAAAATCCGTCTAAATATGAGCTTCGGTCTGATATAGAGTAGCTAGCAATTAAAATGGGAGTCCTGCTCGACGGCGTTTTCGATGAGTTCTATGCGCTTGAGCTTGCCTTTGTCATCGAGTTCTATGGCGACGACGTCTATACGCCATAGAGGAGGGAGGTTCTGGTGAGTACTGGTATAGGTCAGGGCTAAGGTGACGAGTTTTTTCTTTTTAGCGGCTGTTATTGATTCCTCAGGAGTGCCGAAGTCCAGATTGCTCTTGGTGCGGACCTCGACAAAGACCAGATAATCCTTCTGCTGGGCAATGATATCAATCTCTCCATGACGGCAACGAAAACCCGTCTCGCGAATGCGATAGCCCTGCTTTTTGAGGAATTTCTGGGCTGCTTTCTCTCCCAGCTTACCAACTTCTTGACGGTCCATTACCCTCATCTAATACTCTCCCTTAAGGGAGAGTAAATTCGGTTTGCACAACATCTCTTCGCTTCAAAGAAGGGGGATTTTGACTTGTGATGAGATTTCTGACAGGGGCAAAGTATAGACGGTGAATTGGCGAAGGGCCCAGCTTGCGCAGACAGGACATGTGTATTCCTGTTCCGTAGCCTTTATGCTGAGCAAATCCATAGCCGGGATAAATTTGGTCAAATCCTTCCATCATACGGTCTCTGGTGACCTTGGCTATGATAGAAGCACAAGCAATGGAGAGACACAGTTTGTCGCCCCTGGTTATTCCTCTTTGAGGGATGGGACATTGAGACAAAGTTACTCTATCAATAAGGAGGAAGCTCGGTTGTTTAGATAGCTTTTCCACCGCCTGCATCATAGCCAGCTTGGTTGCCTTAAGGATATTAATGGAGTCAATCACTTGAGAGGGAACGATGCCAATGCCCACAGCCACAGCCTCCTTGTTAATCAACTCAAAGAGAGTCTCACGTTTCCTGGGGTCTAATTCCTTGCTATCCCGAACCAGCCCAAACCAGGACAAACTGGCTGGGTGGGGCAGGATAACGGCGCCGGCGACTACCGGGCCGGCGAGAGCTCCCCGCCCGACTTCATCGATGCCGGCGATAAGCTCGTAGCCCTGTGACTTAAGCTTATCTTCCTCGTCAAGGTTCGGAAACTGAGACAAAGCTCTCTCTTTCATAACTCCCCTAACCCCTCTTATCTTAAGAGGGGGATTTATGCTTCTGTATTTATAGGCTTAAGCTCCGATTGCATCGGAGTCAATAATCCCGCCCCCCAGTACCTCATCAGCATTATAGAACACAACGGCCTGCCCCGGGGTTACCGCTTTTTGTAGCTGCGTAAAATGAACATCCACGGAGTCATTACTGAAAAAGAGGCTAGCCTCTGCCTCTTTGGACTTATAGCGTATCTTGGCCCTGGCTGTCATGGGCTCCCGCGGCACCTTGCCCGATATCCAGTTCAGTGTTCGGGCGGTAAGCTTCCGGCTGTAGAGCTCTTTTTCATGACCAAGCACAATTCTATTGCGTTCAGGCTCTATCTTTATGACGTAGAGTGGCTTGCCAGAGGCTAATCCCAGGCCATGCCTCTGCCCGATGGTATAAAAGGCTATTCCCCGATGCTGACCTAATTTCTTTCCCCGGGTATCTGTAATATCGCCAGGCAGAGTGGAAAATCTCTGGCTGAGAAAAGTGCCATAATTCTTCTGGGAGATAAAGCAGATGTCCTGGCTGGACCTTGTTGCTGTGGGCAATCCCGCCTGCTTTGCCATCTGTTTAACCTCGTCTCTGCTATGCCCGCCTAAAGGAAACAGGACATGCCCGAGCTTTTCCCGGGTTAGAGTATAAAGAAAATAAGATTGGTCTCTACCGGTGTCGGCTGCTTTAAGCAAGCGATGCCCGTCTCTGGAATGCTCTACCCTGGCATAATGGCCTGTAGCCAGATAGTCAGCGCCCAGGGAGAGTGCTTTATCGAGGAGGAGGCCGAACTTTATGCGCTGGTTGCAGGCAACGCAGGGATTGGGAGTCCGCCCTTGCTGGTATTCCCGGCAGAAATAGTCAACTACACGGGACTCGAATTCCTTTTGCAGGTCAACCAGGTGGTAGGGAATGCCTAAAATGCGGCAGATATTCTCTGCCCGATGTACCTGGTGGTCGAAGCGGAGAGAATCCCAGAGGCGCATATGTATGCCCATTACTTCATAGGCGGCTTCTTTGAGCAACAAAGCAGCGGCGGAAGAATCCACCCCTCCGCTCAATGCCACAGCGACCTTTCTTTTAGTCATGCCTTTAGATCCCGACTTGTTGGGATGACAAAAATGGTCAGGCTGAGAAATCAGGCAATAACCAGCTCACCCTATCCCAGATAATCTCAGCAATCTTCCCTTTAGGTAGAGAGGCATCTATCACCAACCAGCGGTCGGGCTCGGCGGCGGCCATCTTGACATAACCTTCCCTCACCCGCCGGTGGAACGATAAATCCTCTAGCTCAAAGCGGTCTTTCAAGCTTTGCTTTCGTGCCAATCCCTGCTCAGGTGAAATATCCAAGAGGATTATGAGGTCGGGATTGAGATTCCTTGTTGCCATATTGTTGACCATCTTTATGGCAGTAAAATCAAGTCCCCGCCCATAGCCTTGATAGACCATGG
>Ga0307434_1001691_pt1 | contig 11533 bp, 12 predicted proteins | sample SalMarWE160220MG_FD_202156 | JGI IMG/M metagenome (GOLD analysis project Ga0307434, IMG submission 202156) | Salt marsh sediment microbial communities from the Plum Island Ecosystem LTER, Massachusetts, United States - WE1603-220 | ecosystem: Environmental > Aquatic > Marine > Intertidal zone >...
CTCATCAGAATTGTGTGACCCGACCGGAAATCAGTGACGGCTCCCCGACACTAGAGATTATTATTAGGATTCAAGCTGACTCTCTAAGGCAATGAAGGAATGATAATCCTTTTGCTGCTTGTCAAGGTGCTCAAAAACGCGACCAAATCTTGTCTTTCTTCGTCGGTCAGTGAATAGGGTTCCATGGCCGGAGAAAGGCTCGGTCGTCTTATAAATCCATTCTCGTAATGGCGAATGACATCTTCCAGCGTATTCAGACTCCCGTCATGCATGTAAGGAGCGCGTTGGCTAATACTTCTGAGAGTCGGTGTTTTAAATGCATGCTTTAGCGCAGGTTCATCCTTGACAACGTTAAACCGTCCGGGATCGGAAGATTTCAGTCCGATATCATGGAAGGCGTCGTCCGTAAACCTCCAGCCCTGGTGACAGATTGCACACCTGGCTTTACCATTGAACAGGACAAATCCGCGTTTGGCTTCGTCGCTGATGGCGGTTTCCTTGCCTGCAATCCATTTGTCAAAGGGCGCACGAGGCGACACAATTGTGCGTTCGTAAGTTGCAATGGCTTTGGATACCGTATCGATGGTCATACCTTCCCCCGGAAACGCCGATTCAAAATAGGCTTTGTATCCGGAAATTGCTTGCAGACGGTCTAAAAGCAATTGAGGCGACATACCCATTTCGGCATCGGCCATGATGGGACCACTTGCCTGTTGTTCCAAACCCTTGGCCCGACCATCCCAAAACAGTGAGGGCGCCCACGCGAGATTGAGAATTGTAGGTGTGTGCCGACCCAAGCGATTACCCTGATGACCGAGCCCTGTGGACATGCCGTCCTCCCAGCCAAGGCTCGGGTTATGGCAGGTCGCACATGACATGTTTGCATTTTTGGATATGCGGGGATCAAAAAAAAGTTTTTTACCTAACCTGATTTTGGCCTTTGTCAGGGGATTCTCCGCGGGTTGGGGAATCTTGTCGTCACGCCTGTAGGACTCTTTCAGAGTTTCCATTTCGGATGGGGATTGTGCATTCGAAGTGATGCCAGAAAAACCGAGGTATAGAGAGGTAAAAATTAGAAAAAAAATATATATAAATTTCATAATATGAGTATCCATTTTTTATCTCATCAATTATTCACAATTAAAATTAAATATAATCATTAACAATGTTGTCTTAATTATGAATTTTACTTAAAGGAATAAAATGATGGGCTTTGGATGTGCCGTTTATACTGGTTTCCTGAAGCCCTCTGAAAACAAAAAATAATTTTTTGTTTCGCCTGAATGCCTGGTTAGTCGTCGGCGGAAAATACCGCCGGATGGAATTCCGCAGCAACTGGGTTTTGACTTTGATGCACTCCAGCGCTAATTCAACATTGTTGACCTTGTCACATGTCCGAGGTAATTGAACGACAACGACTTGGAGCAGACATCTTCTGAAGTTTGTGCAGGTAAAATTCATCGGCAGGTCTGAACAATTATAACCAAAGACGGGCATCAGTTGGCAGAGACTCACCGGACACAACAAGCAATCAGTTTGACTGGACTAATTTTGACTGTGCTTCTGCCGTTTTCACTGGGTTATCTGCTCTCTTATCTTTTTCGCGCGGTTAATGCGATAATCGCTCCCAATCTGGTCACGGATATCGGCCTGAGTGCAGGCCAGCTTGGATTTCTCACATCTGTATATCTGCTGGCTTTTGCAGCATTTCAACTGCCGCTCGGTGTTCTGCTTGACCGCTATGGCCCCCGCAGGGTTCAGGTCGCCCTGTTTTGTTGTGCAGCTAGCGGTTCGCTGATTTTTGCTTTAGCCAATTCGATGGGGTTACTCACTCTTGGCAGAGCGTTAATTGGTCTCGGATTTGCCGGGGGGTTGATGGCCGGATTCAAAGCCGTTGTGCTCTGGGTTCCGGAACCCCGGCGTGCACTGGCTAATTCGTGCATTCTGACATTTGGTGGGATTGGAATTATCATCTCCACTCTTCCCGCCGAACTGGCCGTACAATGGGCAGGTTGGCGTAGCGTGTTTATTGGCCTGACGGGAGCGACCGCCGCTGTCGCCCTGCTGATTTTGCTAATTGTGCCGGAACGATCCATTAAATTCGAACAAAGTAATCTGCGACAGCAGCTTTCGGGATTAAGAACAATTTTAGGCGATCGCGTATTCTGGAAAATAGCGCCACTGGTAACAACTGTTCAAGGTAGCTATATCGGGATTCAGACTTTGTGGGCGGGGCCATGGTTCCGGAATGTAGCTCAATTGGATCGGGAGGACGCAGCTTTTCATCTGATGATAATGGCTGTAGCTTTTCTCGTGGGGACAATAACCACCGGCGTCATTGCAGATTGGCTAACTCGGAGGGGATTTGATCTGCTTACGGTTATGAATTGTTTTATTCTTTTATTTTTTATGTCTCAGATTGCAATAATCAGCGAACTGACATCGCTAAAGATGTTGATCTGGTTTGTGTTTGGGGCAACCGGTGTCGGCGCCATAATTGCATATCCGTGGATGTCGGGCTATTTTGGTATGGAACTTTCGGGCAGGTCAAACACGGCTATGAACCTGCTGCTTTTCCTTTTTGCGTTTCTCGTGCAGTATCTGATCGGTGAGATTATCGATTTGTTTCCTCTGAGCGCAAGCGGTAGTTATGCTCCCCGTGGGTTTCAGGTGTCCTTTGGTGTATTTCTAATCATACAGATGACTGTCTTTACCTGGTATTTGATTGACCGGCCGAGCTATAAATCCAAAGACTTTGCGTAATCAGTTCTGGCCACGGCCCCTTTGAGTCCAGCGCATGCCATGTTGGCTGCTAGCAAGTGCCTCGAGGCTGCTGCCATAGTATGTCACCCCAGCGGTTTACGCCTAACAGCAATGTCTTACCGTTTTTACAGGCTTTAACCGCCAATCCCGGCAGCTTTCCATCATGTACACTCAGTCCATAGTATCCCTGTCGTTCCAACCTCTCCAAAATCAAATTCATGGACGGTCCGTGGGCGTTATTCTCCGCCAGAGCGATATGTGGCTCGGACGTCCTTTGAATTGCATTTTCCCGGTTTGCATCGGCGTCAACCGCGTACAATGGGCCATTGAAGGTAAAAAAAATCGAAATTAACAGAAGAATCTTGAATGGTATGAGGTTGTTCATATTTGGCCCTGGGATTGGTAAAATATTGTGAATGGCGGTCTCGTTTGCTTAAAGCGGCAATCTGTGCGCAAGACAGTAAAAGCAATTTAGTTAGATAACATGGAGGAATTGAACGGTCTTGCAACGACATGTTAATTCCGGGTTCATAAATGACATGTTCGGGTTCAGGGGGTGTTTTCAGAAAGAATTATCAACTGGAGGCGCCTGTAGTTCAGAATTCATGTGGAAACTTATTGTTGTGCACCGCCGTGATGACGACGCTTTTCCACCCGTCCTCACGCCATCGTGCCTGGTGGTGAGTGTATTCCTGATGCAGAATTGATGCAGCATGGCCATTTTCCGGTCCTCTATTGAAGCCTGTTCCCCCAGCAACCGGACGTTTAGTTCGTGTATCAAGGACGGGGTATGTATAGGACGGCAATACTATGCGCGCATACGAGACCGGGGACTTTGATCGACAGCTTCCATCATGCTTTGTATAAGGGCTTCGACTAACGATGCCCGGACATGGGCATATTTGGCGTCATCCCAAAGATTGTAGGATTCAAAGGGATCCTCCTCAAGATTGTAAAGTTCGCCCCAGTCCTGATCCTTGTACATGCTGAGCCGCCATTCCTTCGAGATGAATGACCGAACCATGGCAGGATAGGCAAAGCCCATCCGTGGTCCCGAATCCTGAAATTCAACCATGACGGAGTCTCTCACAATTTCTCCGTTCGAAAAGGCTTTAACCTGAGACTCTCCCTGAATTCCCCAATAGGGATTGAGGCCCGCGCGCTCGATTATGGTCGGGGCGATATCTATGGTCGAACCCAGACTTTGAGTGAGTTGAGTTGTTCTGTCATCTGGATCCGACCAGATAAACGGGACCTGGTTAATGCTGCGCAAGGGCAATGCACCCTTGAGCAACAAGTTGTAATCTCCAAGATAATCGCCATGATCAGAATTGAATATGATTACTGTGTTGTCGTACTGGCCGCTTTCTTTCAACACCTCAAGAACCTCACCTACCGCATCGTCAATCATCGCGATCATTCCGCAGGTAAGTGCCATGGCTTCCTTCAGCTCTTGGTCATGGGCCATGAAACCGACCATACCATTGGCGTCGCGGGTATTATCTGTAAACTGAGAGTGGGCAAATTTTAGCGGCGGTGGCGGATTTTTATGCGAACTGTAGGGACGTTTTAATTCAAAGTCGTTTGGAGAGTACATATCCCAGTATTTGCCTGGGGGATTGAATGGGTGGTGAGGATCAGGAAAGGAAACAAATGCAAAGAAAGGCTGATCCTTGTTCGACTGACTCTTAAGATATTCAATGGCCTTATCACGAATAAAGAATGTCGAGTAAAGCTCCTCCGGTATTGGGGTCCTGTAAGCCTGGGGACAGGAATAGTTGTGGGGCAACTGATTGGCAGGATCATGGAGTTCCTCCCAGTTTTCCGCATTTTCCCGAAACCACTGTCCGTAGTGCCCGCCGCATCTGTCGCCATGTTTGGTCACCATATCCACATGAGTGTAACCGTAGTAGGGCTTCTTGATTTCAAACCGGCCAGGCCCCTTATAATTTTCAGGCTGTTCCTGATCATAAGTCTCGCCATCGTCTTTCCAGGCTTCATCAATCAGTCCGAGGGCCGCAGGATCCACGCGCTGATATGCCGGAAATTCCATCATCGGCTGGACGTGAGACTTTCCAATATGAGCTGTATGATAACCCCCCTCACGCAATACCTCGACAAATGTATTGGCACGCCGGGGCAAATGGTTACCATTGTATCTTAGACCATTGACTGCGGGATACCGCCCTGTCAGAAGAGCTGCGCGATTTGGCATGCACACCGGGCTTGCGACATAAAACGTCTCAAAGCGCACGCCCGTATTGGCTATGGAATCAATATTTGGCGTCTTTAAAACAGGGTGTCCGGAGCATCCGAGATAATCGGCACGATGTTGATCGGTTATGAAGTACAAAAAGTTTGGTCGGGTGGTCATGTTGGTGTTCCGATTAATTGATATTGTGACTCCTGGCCGGTTCATTATCAGCTGTTGTGCAGCCATCTCTTCAGCAGCAAAGAAGCATGTTTGAGCGGGATCAGAGTAAGTTTACCCATGGCCAGTTCAGAAAGTGATCGCGTCCCGGGGGGTAATGGCTTCGAGTACGGTTATTACAGTTCCTAAATGCGCCAGCTACTATCAAACAAGTAGATTGCATGCATTTATCAAAATTGCAAATTTGACAGAAAAAAGAGATGAAATTTCTAACAGGTTTGCATGTCTTCAATTTAACCGACAAACGATTTTGGCGTGCTCCAATACGGTGTTAATTTTGAATGACCAGCAGGTATTGGCAGAAGGAAGTCAGGGAATAAGAATATTTCCGGTCTAGTGCTTGAAAGCGATATTGAATTTGGGCGGGGTCCGAGGGCGAATTGTCATTAGCCCGCCGAAAATATTATTCCCTATGTACCCGTGGGTGTTTTATCAAAAAACTCCGGTTGATCACCGCAGTCTTCACCGGGTCCAATAATTTGCGCCCGCGTTAATTGCGTGGTTGCGACACTGATAATTGTGCTGGCAAACAGAACCAACAGCAGGGTCGTTAGTATGATAATTGTTTTAGTCATCGGATTGTCCTTTTTTACCGTTCCTAAGATAAGTATTTAGGATGGTATTGAATGCGACTGTGTGATTTTAATCACATCATGTCAAAATAACTTACTCCCCTCAACTCGGACATAATTGGTTGATAGAACAGGAAATTCAGATTCGGTGGCGGTTCGAATCTGGGATGTGAACCGTCAGGGTGCATAGGGGGAAACGGGGCATTATGACAGCTCAAACGGTGAATTTTGCGCTCTCTGATTTCATCAGAGAGCATCGAATTGTAAAATTTCTGAGAGCGTTAAAAAAACTTCCGGAACTTGTCGAGGTATTGGAAACCCAACAGGCGAAGCTGGTGAATGAAGCCAAGTTAGAACTTTGTACCCGACATTATCCTCCGGTTGAGATGACTAAAGACCGAATTGACCTGGAGACGTGCGACACGGTGTGGAAGTGTCCTGAATGCGACACTGAATACCCTTCTTCTGAATATCTGATGACAAAGAAAAGAGTTTTGCGCCTGCGTTCATAAAGGCGAACTCGAATGTCACCAGACCGCAGCCGGGATTTGGAAAAATTTCCGGAACTGTGATTGCGAAGACCATCAGGTCATTCAGTGTTCTGAAGCCTGGGCCAGTGAAACATCAGGTTTTTGTAGCATGTTAACTAAATAATTTAATAATTATAACAAATAAATAGCATTCCTCATTGATCCATAGGTTTCATTCACTAGAGTAGCTATATTGCTGCCGGATAGCTCGCTGAAGTTTTGTCCGCATATCAATCAGTTTATGAGTTTGTTTGATGTTGTGCCGTACCTGTAACCAGGAGCTTTATATCTGTTGCTGCGACTATAGTGAAACCGTCTCAGAGATTGAATCCGATCATCTCCCGGATGTTTTTCCATACCAAAAAAGGTTGTCCAAAGTGCCGGATCAATCATCAGACTCCAAGAAGACTGCTATAAGCTTGATGCTCAAAAAAATGATCAAATAAATGAAACAGGAAATGCACGCCATCCGCCATGGCATTAATCCCAGCGCAGCCGTTTCTTTTGAAGATTGAATGAGAAGCTTCCGTTTAAGGTGCCATTTTGTTGCATTATAATTACAATTGCCGAGGATATTTGTTCCGGATTTCCACTTTCCTTAGGAGGCATTAAGCTGTCTTTAAGGATTGCCCGTAAAGCTGCTATTTTTACACTTTGATCGGGCCATGCCATGAGCGCTCATGCAAAACTAAATGAGGATTCCTGTCCGGTACCTGAAGATCTACTGGGCAAACTGCATCAACATCCACTTGCCCAAGCGGCAGAGATTGTAAGAGACATTCCGGAAGCTCAACGAGCACGTCTTGCTGCTTTCTGTTACAACAGGAGGCATTTGCACAAGCTTGGTTTGATTGTGGCTTCAACATGCTCCGCAACAGTTCTCGAAGCTGAGGCCGGATCCGTCGGCGGTGTCATCTATCATCAATCCCGCTGTATAGATATGGATGGAGAATTAGGGCAAAGCGGTTTGAGAACGGGTTCCAAACCAGTCTCCCTGGCCCACCGTCTGGATTTTGATTATTCCGACTAAAATTGGCAGATTGTGTTTGATCAGCCGGTTCACCAAATAATATTCTTAATGCGTTCCCTTTGAAGCAGTGATTGTTGCTAGCTTTTCTCTTCGCGGGATTCTGCACTACGTTTCAGAATGTCAGAAAGGGACTGGATAACGGTTGCGACATCGTCATCGCGGACAGCGGCAATTTCTTCTGCCAGCCGATCCATGGCATTGTCGTAAAGTTCTTTTCTTGCATATGATCGTTCCAGCTGATGATCCGGGAAATAAAGGTCCCTGACCACTTCGGCAATGGAAACCAGTTTGCCGGAATGAAGTTTTTCCTCGAAAGCCTGAACCTGGCGGTTCCATTGAATCCTCATGGACCGAGGGGAGGATTTTAGAATTTCAATAGCTTTGTTTATGGTTTCATTGCTGGAAAGGTGTCTCAGACCTGCTGAAATCGCTTTGGCACGGGGAATACTAAGTTTCAATTTTTCTTTTTCCAGATGAATCACGATCAGTTCGATTTCCAGACCGCTCACGTGCTGTTTTTCAATAGTTTGAATTTCGCCGACCCCGTGGGTCGGGTAAACGACAATATCTCCCGCTTTAAAGTTCTGCTCTGAATTTTGATCCATGCTTTCAGCCAATATTATTTGTTACAGCCCGATCCAACTGAAGAAACCAAAGCACTGCCGCCGCTGCCTCCCAATGATTTACGGGCGTACATATGTGACAAAATTCTAGCCAAGCTACCCGAATCTAAATATATCAACAATAAAGCTGCATTGATACGTTAGCCATATCAACTTATTTTGGCAAAACCCTGATTACACATATTAAGACTACATTAATGATTTGAATGTCCAATAGGCCATCTTTCTAAATGTGGAATCGATTCTGGTGGACTTACTATGAAGCAACAAATCTCCCACGCTATTGATCTAGTACCAGTCCGTTCAAACTCCAGTGAAGTCTATGAAATGCCGCCGTCCGATGCAATCGGTGTTTCCGGTCTGGATAAGGATGTTGCGTTAGGATGTGCATTATTGGCGGGTGTTATCCTGTTTTTACTGTTTATATAGTGATAACTAAGTGACATCTTACGCTGCCCTGTAGAACCTCTGCAGTCACAATTTGATCTGTGTCCTCGGACGTTTTAGTTGTTGTCCGTCTTCAATGATATCGACGATTTCATTGTAAAAACATATACGTCCCTTGATTTTTGCACATTCTGGTAAGGGATCGGCGTAACACCACGCACCGTCTTTTATGAGTCGGCGGCTGCCTGTTTTTATATTGAAATAATTCGCGAAACCTTTGTACGGACAGCAGGTAACCGTATCAGAGGGCTCCAGAACATCTAGGTTTATGTCCTTACGGTTGACATAGTATCTTATCGGTAATCCGGTTTCGAAGAGGACCATCGGAGAACTGGTTTGAGCCAGTTGCAGGTTGCTGACAGATATATTGAGATTTCGTTCGCTGGCCAGGATATCTATCCTGTGGTAGGGGTTCTTCGGATGCCCGAATACCTGTTCCCGTTCTTCATACCAGGAGTCCATGACATTCCAGTCAAATGTGATGTAGGAACCGAGATCCGCATGAGCTGGGGCAGGTGGATTGGTATAAGTACTCGCGGCGTTCCGGGCAGTCGTTGAGCCCACGGTCAAATGCCAGAAAACTCTATCTCCGCGCCCCGAATCAGATTCTTTTCTTGAACTGGCGACCAGGTGCTGCATCTCAACGTCAGATTGAGGGAAGTAATAGATCGGATAGGGCCGGTCCAGATACAAAACACCATGGCGGCTGCTGCCGATAAGCACGCCACCGAAGTAGGTTCTGATGTGGCGGTGGCAATTCTCGATGGTATATGGTTGCAAATGAAACATGTTGCTGCGGAAAGTCTTGTTAAAAATTGATTTCGCTTATACGCCAGTTGGGTAATCCTTAAAGCCAATGTGACAGAAATTTCATTATACCAACATTTTTTTCCCGGAAAAAATGATATAATCAATGAAATAAACTCTGGCCATGGGGACAATGATGCCCACAGGAAAAAATATTTTGAGGGAGAGTGGCAAACCTCTCTTTTTTGAGGTTCCAAAGCCAGAATTGACTGGGTTAAAGATTCCCCGGCTTCGAGATGGCCGGGAACAGGCCGTACGTGTTGCTGTGCGCTCTCTTTCGGGAATGCAGAAGGAAGCACTGGTATATTCGGCGCGGTCTGGACGGTTATGGCGGTTATCCTCGGATGAAGGCAAATATCTGAATGGTCACAATGAAGGCCCGTGTCCGCTATTTTTTCTTTCAACGGGCATGATTTCATCCTACATGAACGAAATTACAGCTCTCGCAAGGATTCGAGATATCGAACTTAGGTCAATCCGGCTGGTGCAGGATAATTTCTATACGATGGAAGGGTCGATGCCCAGCGGTACCATGACGGGAGGGGCGCGAAATATTGAACTTGAAGCTGAAATCCTGTCCCCATCTAATAAATCTGCATTGACCAGCTTGGTAAATGATGGCGTTGCGGCTTCGCCGTTGAACGGTCTGATGCGCGGAGTGAATGAAAGTCTGTTCACGCTGACACATAATGGCAGGGAAATTCCATTGGGTAAGGCGAAGTCACTGCAGTTGCCGGCGGAAGCAGATATTGGCGCCGGATTCGACAATATTGAAGTTGAAGCCGGAGGCTGGAGTGGCCTGGTGGTCCGCGGGGACATGACCCCGGTGAACGAACATACCAAAACCATGGAAGGAGGCAGCCTTGCTGCTGAGCAAAGCCGGATATTGCACATTCGAAGTTTTTGTACGCTGGAGGCGAACGGTTTAAAGAGGATTACCCATCATCATTATAATCCACACGGAAATATTTTTACGATGTATTCCGACGAATCCCCCGAAGCTGGCGGCAAGGGGCTGGCGCCGGATGCAGTCAGCTATATTTCTGCGGGTTTTGGATTTTGCTTTATGACTCAGTTCGGCCGTTTTGCCAAAATTATGAAGGTGGCAATCAATGACTACCGGATAATTCAGGACACCTACTTTTCTCTCGCCGGGGCTTCAGGGGAAACGGGGCAGCCCGGAGAAGCCGATAGTATAGAAACTCACGTTTATCTCGAAACCGGCGAAGATGATGATTTGGCGCGTAAATGCCTTGATATGGCTGAGCAGACCTGTTTCCTTCATGCATTTTGTCGAACTGATCTGAAAGCCCGTGTCAAAGTTAAAGAACCGGCCACCCAATGAACCCTCGAGCATGAAACTGGATTTTCTCAATCAGTAACGGGTTTGGACCCTTGAAGACGGGCACGTTTTTTACCGAAGCCAGGTACTTTCACAACTTGGAACCCGGCCCTTTCCAGATTACGGCGAACCCAGCCTGCTGAAGTGAATGTGGAAAATGTTCCGCCCTCCCGGGTTTTTTCAAAGACGCTCTCCAGTAATTCTGCCTCCCAGAGCTCAGGGTTTTTTGCCGGACTGAAACCGTCTAAAAACCAACTGTCAATTTTTGAATCAAGATCCCGGATCCTGTGACGGGCATCTCCGACGTAAAGGACTAAAGTTATGTCTTGGTGATCGATTTGAAAGCGACCTGGTCCAGGTGGCCAGTTCACCAGGAAGGGCTCCATTAATTTTACAAGATCAGGCCAGCGGGCTAACGCTCGTTCGATTTGCGTTAAGCTCAGGGGGTATTTTTCAAATGAGACAAAAGTCAGCACGGCTGATTTTGGTGTCTCTTGCCGCCAATTTTGCAAGGTTTCGGCAAAGTTCAATCCGGTGCCAAAACCGAGTTCTCCAATCGCATAGCTGTTGCGGTCGACCCAGGCGTCAGGGAACTGATTGCCGGCAATAAAAACCGTTCGGGTTTCCTCACGGCCATTAATTTTGGAATAATAACAATCGTCAAACCGAATTGAGACTGGTGTATCGTTCGCAGACCATGTTAAGTCTGACGGCTCGTTGATACCTTGGGAATATAACCCTTGATTTCGGATTGAATGAATTGTCGTGTCGTCTTTCACCATGCTATGACCGTCGATGTAAACGCATCAATATTTCTTTTTAATCGTGAATAACTATGAAAAACAAGGTCTGTGACATACTCATTGTTGGTGGAGGCATCGTTGGGCTGTGGGTTGCCAAGTATGCTGTTGATGCCGGATTGAAAGTCATCCTTGTTGAACGCGATATTTGTGGCGCAGGTGCCAGCGGCGGTTTTCTTGGAGCGCTC
>Ga0307434_1001692_pt1 | contig 11523 bp, 8 predicted proteins | sample SalMarWE160220MG_FD_202156 | JGI IMG/M metagenome (GOLD analysis project Ga0307434, IMG submission 202156) | Salt marsh sediment microbial communities from the Plum Island Ecosystem LTER, Massachusetts, United States - WE1603-220 | ecosystem: Environmental > Aquatic > Marine > Intertidal zone >...
GAGAAGGTGATCCCGCAGATGAAGCACCTGGCCGTCTTCCTGAAGCTGCTGGGCAAGAGCGGGACCGGCCAGCGGATCACCTGCTACACCAACCTGATCACCGGGCCGAAGCGCGAGGGCGACTTCGACGGGCCCCAGGAGTTCCACCTGGTGCTGATGGACCGGGGCCGCTCGGGAATCCTCGCCAGTGATTACCGCCAGGCGCTGCGCTGTATCCGGTGCGGAGCGTGTTTGAACGCCTGTCCCGTCTATCGCAAGATCGGCGGGCACGCCTACGAGAGCACGTACCCCGGCCCGATCGGCTCGGTCATCACGCCGCTGCTGGAGTCATTGGAGACCTACGAGTGTTTGCCTGCCGCGTCGAGCCTGTGCCACGCGTGCCTGGAGGCATGCCCGGTGCGGATCGACATCCCGACGATGTTGATCCACCTGCGGTACGATCTGCTGAAATGCGGTCGCGCGCCGCTCATGTGGCGGATCGGCTTCAAGTTCTGGCGAATGGGGATGCACTCGAAGTTCCTTTATAGCTGGGGGGCGAGGATGGCCCGGTGGTACCTGGCCCTCAAGGCCCGCAACGGGTGGATCCGCAAGCTGCCCCTGGACGGGAAGGCCTGGACGAATGAGCGGGACTTCCCCATCCTGGCCAAGACGCCGTTCCACAGGCGCTGGCCCAGACTGAAATCGCAAATCGACGCTGAGGAGCAGGAGTGATGCCCGCCGAGTCGCAGCAAAGCTTCTTCGCCAGAATCCGGGACGCCCTCGCCGAGCGGGGCAAGCCGGTCGATCTGCCGGACGATCTTCAAGCCGCCCGGGTCATCTCGTCGGACCAGGATATCGTCGAAGTCTTCGCGACCCGCGTAGACGAATCCGGCATGCACGCCCATCGCGTGGGAGATGAGCCAGCGATGCTGGAGAAGATTGTGGAGCTGATCGGGGCCGCCGGCGGCAAGAGTGCCATCGTGCCCGAGGAAGAGATGCCCGCCCGTGAGAAGATCGTGTCCCGGCTCGAAGAGAGGGGCATCGACTTGCTGAGCCCCGACGATCCCGACGCCTCCTTTGACGCGGACTTCGGCATCACCGGTGTCGTCTCGGCGGTGGCGGAGACGGCGTCGCTGTGCGTGATCAGCGGCGGCGGTCGTCGGCGATTGGCCAGCCTGGCCGTCCCCAACCACATCGCCATCGTCCGGGCCGGCCAAATCCTCCCTGACCTTCTCGACTTCGTTGCCGGCGCCCCGGACGACATGCCCGCCAATGCCGTGCTCATCTCCGCCCCCAGCAAGACCGCCGACATCGAAATGACACTGGTCGCCGGCGTCCATGGGCCCGGCAACGTGCACGTCATTATCGTCGGCTGAGCCGGTCGAGTTCATTCATTGCGAAGACATAGAGGAACGGGGTGGTGCCGCGGGCCCTTTCACGTCCCGGGGGTCAAATCGCTTCACAGACCTCGGTGCGAACCCAGCACCGCGCGTGTGAGGGCAGTTCGACCTGCATCCATTCCCGGCGGGACTCGACGACTTTGACCTCCTGGCCGGAGGCCATCCGGTCCACCACGACGGAGTATCCTTCGCCGTCACCGGCGTACCCTGTCGTTTCTTCGAGCACCACCGCCCACTGGTCACCGGGGGCCATGGCCGCTACCACGTCGGAGGCTCCGATCACGCCGCCGATGAGCAGCAACGCAACGCCGACCCGCAGCCAGAGCGATCGTCGCTGCCTCAGCAGGCAGACGATCACCATGATCCAGCCGGCCGGGTAGCTCGCCAGCAGCATGGTCTGCTTTGTTCGGCGACTGAGGTCGTAGTGCCAGAACATCAGCACTCGGCCAATCGACGTGTGCCCGGGCGGCCAGAGGTCGGCCTTACAGATGCGCCGCAGGGCCGCCAGGCCGGCCCGCGTTTCCGGTGTGTTAGCGAGGTGCGATGCCCGCAGATACCAGAGCAGCGCCCGGGCGTCGTCGCCGGCGAAGTGATAGGCGTTCCCGGTGTTGACGTAAAGGTTCACGCTGACGACACCATCGTCGGCCAAGGCGGCGAATCGGGCTGCCGCCTCGTGGAATCCGCACCGCGCCTCGACGGAATCCGGGCCGTCAACCTCCAGCTTCCTCTTGGCGGCGTCGAAACGGGCCTGAGCTTCGGCAAACCGTTGTTCCGGCGATGCACCGGCGTCCCCGACGAGAGCACCTAGGACAGAGGCACAGGTCAGGCAGCATCGCAACGAGAAGCTCATTTCACACCACGATCCAGCCTGGCCAGCAGCTCTCGAGTTCGATGAATAAGCCGCGCCTTTTCGGCATCGTCCACCGCACCGGCCGCGAACCGCCCAGCGTCGCACTGAGCCAGCAGCTCTTGGGCCTCGCGCCGCAGGTCGTCACTTGCGGAGTGCTCCTGGAAAGCTCGGGCGAGCAGGTTTGTGGACAGCTCGCCCGGCGGGAGATCGAACGTCAGACGCAGATACGATTGCAGCGTCTCGGCAAGGGCTGCGTGAAAGTGATCCGCGCCGGCGACCCGGTCCAGATCGGCAATCAGTTTCCTGCGCCGTTGTCGGACCTCCGCCACCGGCCGCTGCCGCTGGTACACTTGCCGACCCGCCCGGACCAGCACGATGCTCACCGGGCCCGCGATCAGGATCGCCAGGATTCCGACCGGGCCGATCGGCTTGCCCGTGGCGACGTCCCCCAGCGTGGTATGGTTCGCACCGAGCGACACCGCCGGGGTAGTCGGGGCTTCGTGTCCGGCGGCGGCATCGCCAGCGTGCGCGTCCTCGAGTGACGTGACTTCCATCGCACCGGCTCCGACTAGGCTCCCCGGGGTCACGTCGATCGGAATGGGCAGGCTGTAGACCGTGTCGTACACCTTTCTCTCGTAGTCGTAGTAGACGAGGGGAAGGGCGGGTAGTTCGGTGACGGCTTCACTGCGCGGCCGAACGACCTGCGTGAACGTGATCGTGCTGTCCGTTACCTCTCCGCCGCCGACCGTCGGGGAGACGTCGAAATCGCGGGTCAGCTCCGGAACCTCCGTAAGGGGGAGTGGTGCGAACTGCGGCCCCACGCTCTCACCGGTGATCTTCATGGTGAGGGTCAGGGGCGACATGGCCGTTGCCTTCGTGCGGTCGAGCTTGGTGGCGAACGTGAAGGATGTCCCGACCGCGCCGCGGTAACCCGAGGGGGCAGTCTTGCCGGGCGGATCAATGACCCGATGCGGGGGAACCTCAGCCAGCCGTTCGTATTGTTCCGATCGCGAGCTAGTAGTAACGGAGAACGCCGTCCGCTGTTCCTCCTTGATCTGAAGCAGCAGCAGCACGCGCAGGCCGTCCAGCGACAACTCGCCGGCGGCCAGGGGTGTGATCCTCAGGGCAAACCGCAACAACTGTTCCTTCTGCCCGTTGAACTCGCCGCTGCCCGAAAGCATGACCGCCCGGCCCTGGCCGAACCGGACCTGGATCGGCTGACCGGAGAAGCCCGGATAGGTCAGATCGTTGACCGGCTGAACCTTGATATAGGGCTTATTGGCAAAATCGGCCCCGGCCGGGTCAATCCCCGCAGCGCGAAGGTCACCGCGGAAGAATACTTCGTAATCGACTACGAACGGCTCGCCGATAACCGTCTGGTCGGTTCGAGGTTTGCCCCGGCATGCGAGGATTCCGCCCTCACCGCTTTGCCGGACGGATAGTGAGATCGGTTGTGCGAGCGCGATTTGCCGGCCTTCGGGCAGTTGCAGCGCGGTGATGGTTGGCGTCCCCGGCTCAGTTGCGGTGACATCGAACGAGAACACCGTGGTGCCCGGGGGCCCGCGGTACGCCTGCCTGGCGGGCACGACTCTCAGCCCGGCCGGCGCAACGGGCTCGAGACCGGCCGATTCCGGCAATCCCCTCACCACGATGTGGACGATCGTCTGGCCGCCGACGACCAGTGAACTCGCTCCCACCTGCGTGCGTACGACCACGAACGACGAGACGATCAGCGCGACCGCGTCGGCCGGCACGCCGTCGAGCGAGAGCCCCTTGATCTGATAGTCCCCGAGTCGGGCCGCTCTCACGTTGAACTCGTAGGAGCTGATCGGAATCCCCTCCCGCCGGGTCACCTGCACCCGGGGCGAACCCGTCAGGCGGATCGACAGCCCCGGAACCTCCGGCACGACCGGCACCTTCCCCGGCCGAACGCCCTGGTAGGAGACTGTCAGCTTCGCCGTCTCGCCGACCAGGATCTCGCCCGGTTCGATCTCCACTGCGTGGAATTTGAGCGGCAACTCCACCACCCGAAGCGTGAACGGGCCCCGCTTGAGGAACTCTCCGTCCGCCGTCAGCGACACCGACGAGATCCGGAACACCCCCGCTTTCTCAGGGGCAACCATGAAGCGATAAGACCGGCGAATCGTCCCCCGGAACAGGTCCCGGATAACGCCAGGTGAGCCATAGGGGGTGATTCTCAGTCCTTCCACCGGTTCGACCACGGGCCAGTCCGCGCTTCGCGCGTTGCTCACCTCCACTACCAGCAGCGTGCTCGTGCCGGAGTAGATGGTGTCCCGTTCGAGTCCGGCGGTCATCTCGGCGCCGCGGCTGGCCGGCGGGCTGGCTGACAGGCAGCCAAGCACGATCGCGCCAAGCAAGAACCATTCGGGGCGGTTTGTGAACATCCGGGCTACCAATCCTTGATAACCGTGCGGGGGCGTTTCTGGTAGAGTTCCTGCATCGCCCGTTCCCGTTCCCTATCCAGCCGATCGACCTCTCGTTGAACGTCCTGGTTGTCCTGCCGCTGCTGTTGCTGCCGGTCTTGCTGATCCTGCCCGTTTTCCTGCGGCTGATTCTCGGGCGGCTGCAGGGCGGCCAGGGCCCTGACCAGTTCCTCCAGGGCACGGGTCTGGGCGGTCTGGACCGGTCCGTCGGCACGCATCGGTCTGGACGAGTTCTCGACAACTGCCTTGTCGAAGCCTCTGATGGCGGCACCCATTTCAGTATCGGCGTCGGCCAGGTGTTTGCTCGCCTCGATGTAGGCCTGCACCTGCGGCGATTGCGTCCCGGCTGGCGGCGGAGACGCGCCGGGCTGGGTCGTGGTCCCGCTGGGAATCTGCTGCCTGATCTCATCGTTGACGCCGGTGGTCTCGCTTTGGATGTCTTCCTGCTGTCCGCGCAGCATCCTGGCCCCCTCGCCCGCGGGAGTATCGAACAGCTTCGATTTGAGCCGGGCCGCCCACTTCCTGATCTTCTGCAGCGGCGAGACGCTCTCGTTGCCCGCATCAGGATTCGCTTCGCCGACCTCGGCCTTGACCTCCTCGTTCAAACGCGCTTGCCGGACGATCAGCTCGGCAATGCGTTGCTCGATCGTTTTGGGCAGCAGCTCCAGGGCGGCGTCGATGATCTCGAGCATCTTCGCCTGGGCCGCCAGCGCTGCGTCCTTGTCCTTTGCGGCGATGGCGCTCAGGCAAGGTTCTCTCAACTCATCCGCCCCCGCCAGCACTTCCGCCAGCCTGGCGTTGAGCTCAGGGTCCAGCAGGGGGTTTTCCTGCTCCGAGGCAGGCGCGGGCTCGTTCGCCGGCTGGGACATCGCGGCGATATACTGGCACTGGAGGTGCAGGAGCGCAAGGACGTTGCTGATCTGCAATTGGCGGTAGTGGATTGCCGTCTTATCGGGTTCCCACTCAGCGTCGTCGGGTATCGTCGCCTCGGCCAGCAAGGGGTCGCGCAGCCAGTCCTTGTCCGACTCGATCGTCTCGACGAGTTCCTTGAGTTGGGCCTGCCCGGTCCGCGCCTTGACCAGGGTCTGGGCCGGATTCAGCGGGAACAGGTAGAGCGCCGCGTGCATCTCGTCGAGGGCGGTGAACTGCTTATCGTGGGCCTCATTCACCTCGCCGTCGAGCAGGAACGCGCAGGCGTCGCGTTGCGACACGATGGCCGCCTTGTCGAGTTGGCCAGCCGCCGCGTGATAGATCGTCTCTCGCGGCGTCTTGTCCGCGGGCTGGGTGGCCGGCGGAGTCGGGGATTCCTCCGTGACCTCGCGGAACTGGGCCAGGTTGTCCGCCAGCATGGCCGTACGCTCCATGATCTTCCGCTGCAGGCGGACCGCCGCCCGCCGTGCCGCCCTCGACCGGGCCGGTTCTGCCGGTGGATTCAGCACCAGATACCGCGTCAGGCCGACTTGCCGGTACTGCTCGAAGATCAGGGCTTCCAGATACGCCCGCGGGTCGTCGAGCATATCCTGCTTTTCCTTCTCCTCCATCGCCTGTCGCAGCAAACCCAGGACATTGCGCCGGGTGATCCGGGCGGCGCGGATGTTGTGCTCCGTCTCGTCGCCCGGCTCGATCGCTTTCGACTCCTTGAGGGCCGCAATCGCTCGGAGCAGATCGTCCGCGATTTGCTGCAGTTTCTCGATGTTTGCCGGCGCGTCCGGCGGCACCTGGTCCGCCGGTCGGCTTGCCGGCGCGAGGAGCCCGTTCAAACGCTCCCGGGCTCCCGACGCCCGGACAAGCCCGATGTTGTAGAAGGCGTCCCGCCGCAATCGCCGACTCACCCCCGCCTGGCTGGCAACACGCTCAAACTGCTGCATCGCCTTCTCGGCGTCGCCCAGGTTCAAGTGGCACAGTCCGATGTTGTAGGCGACGGCAGCGTGTCCCGGCTCCGCCTCGTCCGCCTGCTTGTACAGCTTCAGCGCCTGCTCATGGTGCCCCTGCTCGAATTGTTCCTGCGCATCGACCAGGGTGGACCGGATCTCTGCACTCACCGCCGTCCCGCCCGGCACCAGGTACATCGCGCCAAGAACAATCGTTCTTATGAAGGCTCTCATCGCGCACCTGCCCCGCGCCCCGCCGGCCGCTGCTCACTGATCAGGCTCGACAACACAACCAGGACCACGCCAATCCCCACGAACAGTTGAAACTTCTCCTGCCACACGGTGAAACGCAGCTTCTTGGTCTCCAACTCCTGCTGCGAGACCACCCGCCGGTAAACATCGACAAGATCGACGTTGGACGCACCGGCGGCCAGATAACCGCACCGACCCGGTAAAGACTCGATCACGCCTCGCAGGGAGGCATCGTCGAATCGGGTAATGACCTCTTCACCCTTGTACTTCAGCGTCGTCGTTTCTCCATTCACTTCGATGGGGATGGGAGCACCGGCCTCGGTTCCCAATCCGATGATGAAAATGGCCACCCCCAGCCCGTGCGCCTCCTGCGCCATCTCGCGGGCATAACCTTCGTGACTCTCGCCGTCGGTCAGGATGATCAACACGTTGGCGTTTGCGTCTTCGTCCGGCCGCTCGGCCTTGATGGCCGTCTCGCCCGCCGCTTGCTGCTCCGCATCCGCCGCTTGCGGCTTCGCGTCTTCTTGCTCTTCTTTTTTTCCTTTCTCCTTTTCGTCGCTCGCCGCCGGTGTCTCGTCCGACAGCCCGAACACGTCGCGGGTCGCCTTGGAAATGGCGTCGCCGAGGTTCGACCCGCCGACGTCCACGCTGTTGTAGGTGACGCGCTGGAGGACCGAGAAAAAGTGCTGATAATTCGGCGTGAGCGGGCACTTGAGCTCCGCGCTGCCCGCGTACGCGAGCAAACCGACGTGATTGCCGGCCGGCAACTCGTTCATCAGCGTCCGGATCGCCGCCTTGGCCGCCTCCAATCGCGAGGGATCGACATCCCGGGCCCGCATGCTGTTCGACACGTCCAGGCAGAACAGCAGGTTCTGGCCCCGCTGCTCCAGTTGGATCTGCTCGGGATCCCAGCGCGGCCGGGCCAACGCAAAGATCAGCGAGGCCATACCGGCCAGGATCAGGGCGAACTTGAAGATCGGCCTTCCCAGCGAACGTCTGGGACTCACGTCGCCCAGCAGTGATTGCGACACGAACAGGTGAAGCACCCGCTGCCGCCGGCGCAGGTCGAGCCCGAACAGGATCGCCAGCAGCACCAGTGCCCAGAGCCACTGCAACCGCTCGGGGTTGTTCAGGTTGAAGAATGCGTCAGACACCGCTACGGCGCCCTCCTCAACCACGTGAGGCCGAGCAGCAGCTCGGCCGCGAGCATCGCCAGGGCGGCCAGGAGATAGGGGTGGTACCGCTCCTCGTACGAGAAGACCGTGCGACCGCCCACGTCCGACCGTTCCAGCTCGTCGATCCGCTTGTAGACCTCCTTGAGCTGGTCTCCGCTGGTGGCGAGGAAATGCTCGCCCCCCGTCCGCCGGGCCAGCCGCCGCGCTTCCTCGATCGCCCGGTTGACCAGCGTCGTTTCCTTATCAGCTTGCAGTTGGGCGAAGAAACCTCCGCGACGCGGCCTGATCACCTCCACCGTACCGTCCGGCCGCTCATGGTACCGCTCGCGAGCGAGGATCTGGATGAAGTAGACCCTGATGCCGGCCTCGGTCAGCTTCTCGACCGTCTGCTCGTCGGGGTAGTCGGGGGATCGCCGGGCGTCGGCCACGGTCGGCTCCCCGTCGGTGAGCAGAACCATCACCTTGCTCTTGAGGTCGTACTTGCGCAGCCCGCCCGAGGGTCGTCCGAGGTCCTGTTCGAGCAGGCGCAGCTTGTCCGCGGTGTATTCAATCGCTTTCTTGAGGTCCGTGAACTGCATCGGGTTGGTTCGCGGTGCCATCCGCCCGAAGGGATCGCGGAGGACCCGGCCGTGCTCGTCAGTCTGCGGGGCCGCCTGCTTCAGGTCGTCGGTGGGGCGTCCCAGCTTGTCGAGGAACGGCTTCTCCGCCGACATCTTCTCGGCCACCCCGGTCAGCGAGATGTGATCCGAGCTGAACGGGTGATCGGTCTGGGGATGCGTCGCAAACGTGAACAGCCCGACGTAGTCGTTGGGCCTGCCTTTCAACTCCTTCCCGTCGCCCTCGATGAACTTCTCGCAAACGTCCTTGGCTACGTCGAAGCGGAGCCTCAACTCCTCTTCGTACATGAGCTTGCCGTTCGGATCGCCCATGCTGCCCGACCGGTCCAGCAGCATGGCGATGGCGATACCTTTGCTGGGCTGCTCCCGGCCCCCGAGCCCTTTCAACGGCCGGGCCAGCACGACCACCAGCAGCAGCAGGCCCACCGCCCGAAGCAGCGGCAGCACGAACCGGCACCGCTGGCGGAAACTCTTTGGCAGGCGCTTCAGGTGGCGGACGGAAGGATAGCGGACCGTTGCCGTCGTCAGCCGCCACCTCGTGCCGAGCAGGTACACGGGCACGAGCAACGCCAGCCACAGGGCGTGGGGGTTGTTGAACTCGATGCCCATCACCCGGTGCCCCCCAGCCCCGCCGACTGTTTCACGAAGTTCTCCGCGGTATCGAACGCGCGTTGCATCGCCGCCTTCTCGGGAGCCAGGCAGGCGAACTTCACTTCGTCGGCGGCCGCCAGGAAAGGTGCCAGAACGTCCCGGTGCCGGGCTACCGCCGGGGCGGTCACCATGCGGGCAAGGAACTCCTCCGTCGTCTGTTCCGGAGCACGGACCCCGAACGCCTGCTCGATGTAGTCGCGGACGATCGCGGTGACCTCCACGAAGAACGGCTCCGCCAGATCCGCGGCGATCAGGCCCCTGTCCGCCAGTTTCTCCAGCCTCTCCAGCGCGATCTCATGGGCGGGCCTCGGTGGCGGCGCCGCTCGCGGGCGACGAACCAGGTACGCAACGAGCACCATCAGCACCCCCAGCGCCAACCCGCTCCCCAGAACCCAAGGCCAGATGCGACGCCGCTGGGCCTCGATCTGTTCCACCGTCACCAGACCTCGAACCGGCCTGAAGGCAAGGGCCTCCGCGGTCTCCGGCGCGGCTTGCACCACGACCTCGATCGGCTCGGTCGCGAAGAAACCCTCCTTCACCTCGCCCGTCTTGTGGTAATACACCTCCATCGTCGGCAGCTTCAACGTGCCTTCGTATTCCGGTTCCAGCTCGTATTCGCAGATCTCAAGCCGGCGGTTCCCGTCCGTCTGCTCGCGCTCGTCCAAATCGGTCAGGATCGCTCCCGGCACGTCTTCGGGAAACACCAGGTCCGGGAACTCCGCCTCGTATCCTTCCGCCACGTTCAGCGTCATGCGGCAAACCAGGGCGTCGGCGGTGGTTATCGACTTGGCTGACAATTCGACCGTGAACTTCACCGGGCCGGCCCCGAAGCTCTTGCGCACCTCGAAGCCGTCGCCCACACCAGCATCGCCCCCCGACGGGGATTCATCCTTGCCGCACGAACCCACCGCCGCGGTAACCAGGGCACCGAGCATCAACTGTGAGAAGAACCGATACATCGTCCGTTGCGGGCTTGTCCCCTCGTGGTCGTCGATCCCCCCGACTTTCCGTCGTTCAGTGCCTCATCCGGCGCTCGCGCCGGTGGAAGAAGCCCAGCAGGTCCTTCATGTACGGCCGGCCCGTCGAAACGTCGAGTGATTCCGCTCCGATCGACCGCATCAACCCGGACAGGGATTGGACCTGGCTGCGCCCGGTTGCGGCAAACGCGTCGCGGACCCGCCGCCGCCGCGTGTCCACCAGCACCCGCTCGTGGGTTTCGGCATCCTCCAGCTCGATCAGGCCCACGTCCGGCAGCGCCGCCTCCCGCGGGTCGGAGATTCGCACCGGGATCAGGTCGTGCCGGCTGCGGGTCAGGGCAAGATCGCGTTCAAACTCCGTGTCGATGAAGTCAGAGACCAGGAATATGACGGCCTTGCGCTTCAACACTTTGTTGAGGAACTCCAGGGCGCCGGCCACGTCGGTCCCGCCGGCGCTCGGCTCGAAGCTCAACAGCTCCCGGATCACCCGCAGCACGTGCCGCTTGCCTTTCTTGGCCGGGATGTACATCTCCACCTGATCGGTGAAGATCAACAGTCCGATCTTGTCGTTGTTCTTGATGGCCGAGAACGCGAGCACCGCGCTGATCTCGGTGGCCAGGTCAACCTTGAGCTGATGTCCGCTGCCGAACCGGCCCGACAGGCTCAGGTCAACCAGCAGAACCGCCGTCATCTCGCGCTCCTCGACGTACCGCTTGACGTGGGCGGTCCCCGTGCGGGCCGTCACGTTCCAGTCGATGGCCCGGATGTCGTCGCCCGCGACGTACTCCCGTACCTCCTCGAACTCCATCCCCCGCCCCTTGAACACCGACCGATACTCGCCCACGATTACGTCGTTCACCAGCCGGTCCACCCGCACCTGGATCCGCCGCACCTTGCGGAGCAGTTCGCGCGTCCTCTGGACATCATCCTGTCGTTCAGGCATAAGCTCGACCGAATCCCCCGCCAGACCGGTTTAGCCGCGACCCGAAGGGGATCGCATCCATGTTTAGCCGCGACCCGAAGGGGAGCGCGCTCTCACAATCATCATTACCGGCCTTCCTCTGGCCCGGTCACGGCACGCGGATGGAATCGAACACCTTCTGCAGGACGTCCTCCGGCCCCATCTCCTCGGCTTCGGCTTCGTAGGTGAGGATCACGCGGTGGCGTAGGACGTCCATGCCGATCGACTTGACGTCCTGGGGCGTCACGTACCCGCGGCCCTCCATGAAGGCGTGTGCCTTGCCCGCCAGCGTCAGGGCGATGGACGCCCGCGGCGACGCCCCAAACTCGATCAGGTTCGCCAGGTC
>Ga0307434_1001694_pt1 | contig 11510 bp, 13 predicted proteins | sample SalMarWE160220MG_FD_202156 | JGI IMG/M metagenome (GOLD analysis project Ga0307434, IMG submission 202156) | Salt marsh sediment microbial communities from the Plum Island Ecosystem LTER, Massachusetts, United States - WE1603-220 | ecosystem: Environmental > Aquatic > Marine > Intertidal zone >...
CAGCTCCGTGGACCCGTTGCCTGCCATCACATTGTTCAAGTCGATTCCCCCGAAACTGGCGGCAATAGCCTCCCGCAACACTGTAGAAGCTGAATCGGGGTAAACCGGAATCTGCCCAAGATTATTTTTTATTGCCTCAACAGCTTTCTGTGAAAACCCCAGCGGGTTAATGTTTGAGCTGAAGTCCATGATCTCTTCTCTGGCGAGACCAGACTTTCTTTCTGCTTCCCAAATTTTTCCGCCGTGATGGCAAGGCTTTAGATGCTTAATGTTTTCTCGTGCCAATTCCCAAGTTGACTTCAATTACTGTTCACTTTCCAATCTTTTAGTGGCGTCAATCAATCTTGTTGTGTGCCATTTTTTTGTCCTATCGTTGCGTTTGCAGAAGTTTAAGTTTTTGGTTGGATTCTCCATCCATAGTTTTATGTTTTTATACACAAGAAGTAATGGAGTAACTATGGAGGCTCTGCTTGGACACTTGAGGTTACCTAGAAAGAGCGTGAGCCTAAAAAATACTTAGCCAGGGTGATGGCATGAAAAAAAGGGAAATCAAACTGAAACTAGAAGACGTAAAAGCGGAGATAATTTACCACACGTTTCAGAACTTTGAGGTTAACACACTGCTTGTCTCCTTTGGAGAAAAGCGCCGCATTCTTTCAACCTGGGATGGATACAGAGAGGTGAGTTTTGTAGCCAACCACTATCAACCTCCCTCTTTGTCAGAGGTTACGATGATGGATTATCAGAGTTTTGAAGAAAAATTTCCTGCTGTCCTAGGAATCCCCCGTAGTAGCTTCAGCTTCTTGAGCACAGCAGCCAACATGGAAAACTTGGCAGTCTGCGAGAAGTCATATCAAAACCTCACAGTGTCCTGTCTGGCTACTGGAGGAGTAGGCAACGCCCTCAGATCCGGAGTTGATGGGGCAAATTGGATGGAGCAGAACGGAAAATTTGTGAAGTCGCTTGGGACAATCAACATAATTCTCTTGACCAACGCCAATCTAAGTGATGGGGCTATGGCGCGGGCTATCATCACAGCTACAGAAGCGAAGACTGCCGCCCTTCAGGATATGGATGCCCGAAGCTCGGTTTCCCCCGAAAACCAGGCAACAGGCACAGGAACCGATAACATGATAATCGTTTCTGGAAAAGAACTGGGCAGACCGATACGATACACTGGCGGGCACACCAAGATAGGCGAATTAATCGGCTCCTCAACAAAGCAGGCGGTGGCAGAGGCAATAAAAAAGCAAGAAATCTCATCTAAATGAACTTAGATTATCAGACTGGAACAGGAACCCTTCTAGGCTTTTCATCTTTTGCGGATGAAACTTTGAAGCCAAAAACAAAGTTTGAACATGGCATTTCTGTCGGCACCAAAAAATGAATGACAAACAGGTGTTCATTTTTTAGGTTGATTCTGTCTCAAGTTTCTCTGATTGCTTGGGCTTTTCTGTGTTCGCTAAATCCTTCTTGGACGTAAGCATGTAATCAGACCATGCAGCGAAGAAGCCGCGGTCATAGTCTGCGTGAATCTTGTTTTTGTATTCCCTCAGAAACTCTTTTCTAAATTTTTTTAGTTCGTTTTCGTCTTCAAAGTTCACGTTCTTAATAAACGAGTACGAGTCACCTGATTTTTGGGCTTGAAATATGCCGTCTAGAGCGTGGAGGTATCCGCTGTTCCATTCGGTTTCGTTTGTTTTCTGCCTTATCCGCTCAAGTACACGCTCCGCCTCAGCAAACCGCCTAGCATTCACAAGCTGAAAGAATCTGACTACAAACATCTTTGAAATCGGCATCTAATCAACTCTACCTCCATCTTCGTTAACGTCCTCTATTCCTCTTTCGGAAATCCTGAACACCCCTTCCCCCTCAGGCAGATATGGACTGGAAACAAGCCGTGCAATTCGGACTGGTCCACGAGCAGATTTTCGGAGAAAAACACGTGTGTGGCTGGTGTGGGCTACTATGTGACCGCCCACGGGATGTATGGCGTCACCGAAGAACACGTCTGGTTTGGACATAACCTGATTTGTGGCAACAGCCGCGGCGTTGAAGCCCCGAGCCAGCCGAATCAACCTGTGCATATGCTTGTTTAGTTTCTGCTGCCTCTCAGCCAGCATCTCCCTGCCCAGATACTCGCTTCTGAAGTGGGAAGTCAACGAATCCACGATTATCAGGCGGACCCCGTTTTCTTTAATCACCTTATCTGCATTCTCTAAAAGAAACATCTGATGATCGGACGTGTATGCCTCAGCAAAAATGATTTTCTTAACAGCCTCTTCAGGGTCTAACCCCACATTCTGTGCCATCTGAAAAATCCGCTCAGTTCTGAAAGTGTTCTCAGTGTCTATATACAGCGCTGCGCCGCTTAAACCGCCCTGCTCAGGAGGCAACTGAACGTTCACACAAAGCTGATGGCAAATCTGGCTTTTTCCGCTCCCATACTCTCCATAGAATTCGGTGATGGATTGAGATTCGATGCCTCCCCCCAAAAGTTTATCCAACATACTGCTTCCCGTAGTCAAACGTAGAACATTCTGCCGCATCTTCACCAGTTCGTCTCCTCTGATGAACTGGAGAGGCATACATGAACGTGCTTTGCGGATCAGCTTTTCGGCATTTGTTTTACTTAAACCCGCTTGCTCCAGCTCCTTAGCTGTAGCCATGGCAAGAGACTCCACGGTGTGGAATCCTAGTTCCCGCAGCTTTTTGGATGTGGCTGACCCTATGTCAAGGTCTTCCAAGCGTTCGTATCTCTTCTTTTCTAGGGTTGGCTCCTCAGTCATTTTGGCGTCTCAGTTCCCGACTTAAACGCAATAGCATGTGCATATTTAAGTTAGACTATAATTCAGATAAAACGTTCGATGAGCGGTCACCGACCACCATCTGGATCTGCAGCAAAAAGTATAACCTATCCTTTTTGGGTTGCAAGGTCTGCTATGGCTTCTTTTACAGTGTCTGCTGGAGCATCTGTTTTAACGCCTCTGCTGTTGAAATGTGTGGGAACCACCTGGAAACCCGCCTTTCTTATCCTGTCAATCACTTTTTTTAGGGCTGGAATGGGCAAGTTTAGCTTGTCGCAGATTTTGTCTACGGCATAATATGTGACTGGCGCCTCAGCCTCATTCTGGATCAAAGACAGCATCTTGAGAATCCTCTTTTCCTGTCCTAAATTTCTTTGTTTCGCTTCTCGCTCCATCAGGGAACAGAAGTTTTTGTCCGCTATCCTGCCGAGCCACAGGGGACCAGCAGCACCCAACTTCGCTCCGCAACTGGGACAGACACGTTTTAGTGGAGAGATTATCCCTGAAACCGTTTCTCTGTGAAAACATGAGAAGCAGTGGAGGATGTATCCCATCTTTTGAATGCTCTTGTCTGCTTGTCGGGCGCCATAGTCTACAGCCGCGTATGCTCTGACATAATGGTCTACGCTGTGACTGAACCGGACTTTGATGCCTATCGCATGTTTTGCAGCCATCATGGCTAGGCATCCGATCAAGAGGCGAACAGCAAGCTCGTGGCAATATTCTGTGCGTAAGGGCTGTCCACCATACTTTCTGAGACACGCTCGGGGGTGAACCCCACATAATGGAGCCATGTCCGTGGCTGTTAACGCAAGCAAGCCGCCGTTGCGTAGAGCCCGTATGGCAGAATCTAGGTAGGGCACGGGAGGTCCAAAGGGGTCAACGTCAACGTAGTCGAATCGTTTTCTGGGTGCTGCGTGTCTGCTCAAAAAAAGGTTAGCGTCTTCGTTAGACACCTCGACACAGTTTGCTACGCCGTTCAGTTCAGCGTTGAAGCCTGCAAGCCTAGCCGCTTCTGGTTTAATGTCATTCAAAAAGACTTTGCGGACGCCTCCGACTTCCGCCGCAAATCTTACGCCCCGAAGTCCACATCCAGTCAAAGGTTCACAAACTGAGACTTCTCTTTCCGAAAGCTTCTGATGAGTCTGTAATGCTAAAACTGCCAAGTCCCTGTTCAGTTCCATGGTGGGGTTATAAAAAACTGGCGCCTTAGACGGAGCGTAATCCCACGGCTTTTTCACATAAGCAGCAAGCTTAGGCACCACTACCTTAACTTCGCCCTCTTGTATTGTCTCGTTAGGGAAATCGAAACTCACCCTTCGCAGCTCCTCCGCGCACACTGAAGCTTTTATTTGTCGAAACTAGATATTAGGGTTCGTCTAAAAGAATGCAGGGTGTTAACGTTGAAGCCTCTGATACTTGTGACTGGGAAGCCCGGGATTGGCAAAACGAGTATACTCCGTCGAGCAGTGAAGGAGCTTAAGAACAGAAAATTTGAGGTCGGCGGAATGATTTGCCGTGAAGTCCGTGAGGGAGGAGTGAGAGTAGGCTTCGAAATCATGGATTTGTCCACTGGAACAAGGGGATGGTTAGCCCACGTGAACCAGCCAACAGGTCCCAAAATAGGCAAGTATCACGTTAACTTGACCGATCTGGATGTTATTGGTGTGGGTGCTATTCTGGATGCACTTCAAAACGCGGATATTCTGGCGGTGGATGAGATTGGTCCCATGGAGCTTTCTTCGCCAGCCTTCAGTAAAGCCTTAGTTGCGGCTGTGGAAAGCAGCAAACCCCTGATAGGGACAATTCATTATGGACTAAAGAACCCTATACTTGACAGCATCAGAAATAGAGAAGAAGCAGAAATTCTTGAGGTAATCTACAAGAACCGAGCAAGCCTTCACAACCTTATTGCCGATAAGATAAGCGAATATTTGGTAAAACAGGATTGAGGCTTGTTTAGCATATTTGAGGTGGAAGAATAGATTGGGAGAAAATAGTGTCTACGAGAAGATACGGAAACGGAGAAGCATCAGGAAGTATCTTCAGAAAGCTGTTCCAGAAGAAGCCCTGCTAAAATGCGTGGACGCTGCAAGGCTTTCGCCTACCGGAAGAAATTGTCAACCTCTGCGATATGTTATTGTTAATGATCCGAACTTGCTGAAACAAGTCTTTAGTACATTGAGTTGGGCTGTGGATTTGCCTGATTATTATCCTACTGGCGAGGAGATGCCTCAAGCCTACATTGTATTGTTGTTAGATAAGAACGGTCGAACTCCTATTCACGACGCAGGCATTGATGCGATGAGCATCTCTATGGTTGCGTATGATGAAGGGTTAGGTTCCTGCATTATGGCATCAGTGGACAGGGAAAAACTACGTAGAATATTGGATATGCCAAAAAGCTTAGCTGTCGAGTTGGTGGTTGCTTTGGGGTACCCAGCAGAAAATCCTGTAATAGATGCTGTGAAGGATGGAGATACAAAATATTGGCTTGATGATGACGGAGTGTTGCATGTGCCCAAGTGGGATCTCAAAGACATGGTTCAATGGAATAAATACAAAAAAGATTGATGAATCGGCTCTTTTTGTGTTTGCTGGGTTGTTTGGAGATAGAACAAGCTAAAGTTTCATAAATATGCGTTTACATATTATTCACCTTGGTCGATACGATGCCAATACAAGGTAAACTGTATCTATGGGGAGAGCGAGCAAAAGGCGTTCCAGAAGAGACGGGTGTGTACGCTTTTTACGACAAGAACCGAATGATGATCTACGTTGGCGGCAGTCCTAACCTTAGACAAACCTTCAGTCGCTATCTGGAGACAAACTTTTCTGATGACCATCGGAAACGTGAAACTGTATACTATAGACGGACGGTTACCCCTAACTGGGAAGAAACAGTTAAGAAGTTTCTAGACGAATATAAACAGGAGTGTGGAGAAATACCTAAATTGAATAATCCATTAAAACCGGAAGAAAAAGTTACTCCAGAATGGGGATTCTACTTTTACGAAGCCTTCAACAAACCGCTCTTTGAGGCTGCCTTCAATCTAGAAGATCTGAAGAAGAAAGTGGCGAAGGTTCCAGTTGCTTCTCTAGAATTTCACCAAAACAGAGGGGACTTTGCTCGATGGATCCGTGATGTCTTCAAAGAAACTCGGTTGGCTGAGAGAATCTCACGGATGTCTAGCACTGGGGAAGCCCTCAGGCTAGAGCTGTTAAATGCTTTAGGTAACCCTGAAGTAGCTGAGTGCCCTGAATGTGGAACCCTGGCGACGCCAGTTAAGACATGGCAGATGGCTGGAAGACCTAGTAATGCTGGTGAACGGCTCCAATTGACAATAGCGCTATACAACTGCGAAAAATGCGGCAAAACGTTCAGAAAAGCGATCAAAAAAGAGAAGATCAAAGCATAACATTCCCTTACCATAAACCTCTCCAACAGTTCGTTCAGCGGTTCAACTTCATTCTATAGAGCTTTTTCTCTATCCAAAAACTTTTTTTCTCTTTCTGGCTATTTTTTTGCAATTTTCATAGCCAACTTTTTACGAATCTTAGAGTTATGTCTCATGGAGAGACCCGAAGTTTGTGAGAAATTTTCGTCTAGATGTCTCAGTTGCCCTACTTGTTCACATTAACTGCAGTAGTTGTGATGAATTTTAATGAACGACAAAATCTTGGTTGTGCACGTAAAGGGTAAGGTTCAATAGAAGCCGCGTTGTAGGGATTGTTTGGAGACTTCTTTAGTCATGGATAAGGATTGGGACGACATTTCCGATTTGGAGTTTAGCGAAAGAGACGCCAATGTTCTTCACATCATAGATGAAGAGGATTTAACTAGCTTCAAATTTGAAGGGCTGAAGAGAAGATTGGGGATGCATCCTGAGACTCTTTCTAGGGTTCTTTACAGATTAGCGGATCAGGGCATAGTAGAAAAAGGTGTGGAAGGCTACACTGTTACCTCCAAGGCTAAAGAGTTGCTTAAGTCACACTCTTTCGATTCTAGGGTCCCCACAGTATGCCTGCTTCAAACGCTTCTGCCTCCAGACGTTCCGGTCCAACATGTGGTTTCCAATCTTAAAGGCAAATGGTTCGGTGTTCTTCGTTGGTTAGGCTATTCCGAGAATAAGAAAGGTGTTGTTCTGAAGTGGATTACCGAGGATGGCGGAATTATAATTTCAGCCATTTTTTCTCTTGGCCAACTTAACATAGACGCCAAGATGTTATGGGAGAAGGACCTGAATATTGCATTAAAAGCTTCTTACCAGCTTATGGACTATATAACCGATCTTATTTCAAAAGTGGATAGCAACCGAGTGGCATACTTTGACCGTTATGATTCATACAGGTTATCAGCTTAGATGTGACTGACTTTCATCTATTCTCCGTCAACAAATATCTCCATTACCTTAATGATGATTAAAGCTTAGTGTTAAAAAGCAAAATTTACTGTTTGAGTGGAAAATCATGAAACTGCAAGCCTTTGGATTGGATCAGCCTTTAGACCCCCTTAATCCATTGGGTCCATCCAACCCCTTTGAACCGTCGGGTCCCCCTAGGCATCATCCGAACCCTGATCGACCATTCTAAATTCAGCTAAGGGTCTGACAGCTAGGGATGGTTTGCAAAACAGTTTATTTGAACATCATGTTTTTGTGCGTGCACTCAATTAACGTTGGACAAAGGTGAGGGGAAACTACTATATGAGCCAGCATCCTGGGTCAGTAGCCATCATGTTGCCTGTTTCTTCATAAGCTCTGCCACGGCATCCAGCACACGTATCTCTGTAAACGCACTTGCCGCATTCGCCCTCTAACAATTCTCTTGATCTAAGTTTAGCTAGTATTGGTGATTCTTCCCAGATTTTTATGATATTTTTCTCTCTTATGTTGCCGAGTTTGACTTGTAGAAGCATACAGGGTATTACATCGCCATTCGGCAGTATAGTTATGTAGCCCCTTGGGATCCCCGCAGCGCAACCTGTATGATAGTATGGTATGTGATGTAAGAGCTGCGCTGGGAAGTGCTTGGGCTGAATATTCTTCTCTTTAAGGAGGAGAGGGTACATGGGGCATGCTGGAACCCTGATTAAGATCGGGCAATCTTTTTGGGCTTCAGCCAACCATGTCATGATTTCTTTTCTCTCCTTTTTGCTCAAGATTTCTTCGGCGCATCTTTCCTTGACTCTTGAAACTTGTATAAGGTCAAAGAATTCTGCAGCGTTTGCCCCGCTTTTGATGGCGAGGTTCAAGATGTCCGGAATTTCATGGAGAGTTGTTTTTCTGATTATGGTGTTGAATTGGAATGGTAGACCAGCTTCTTTGCATGCTTTGGCGCCTTCAAGGGTTTTGTTAAAGGTGCCGTCTTCGCCTCTAAATTCGTCATGGGTTTTGGCCGTCGCTCCGTCTATGGATATGGCTACGCCTTGTACTCCAGCTTTTTTCATTTTAAGGGCGGTCTGGTTGTCTATGAGGGTTCCGTTGCTTCCTACTACGACTCTGATGCCCTTGCTTGAGGCGTAGCTGGCAATTTCAAGGAAGTTTTCTCTGCATAGTGGTTCGCCGCCATCTAGGATTAAGAGTTTGATGCCCCAGCCTGCGAGGTCGTCTAAGAGTTTCTTTGCTTCGGTAAGGGTTAATTCGTCAGGAGCAGCTGTCTCCGTGGCATCGCTGTAGCAGTGCTTGCATTTAAGGTTGCATTTTCTTGTAATGGCATACGATACGAGATAAGGAGGAACAATCATTTTAATTCCACATTATGTTCTACATCCATGGCTTCCGCGTTCTTAAATATTCAGCTTATGCACATTTTTCTTTTATTTTGGCACCCACATTCTGTGTATTTTTATTCGAAGTCGGAATGTACATGCTTAATATCAATTCATACTATATCTTCATATGATTTAAAGCTAGTCGTTGTTGATTTTCTATCAGGCAAAATGAAACGGGCATATATCGGGGTAGCAGATTTGAAGGAGAAAGTAATCGTTATTAGGCGACTGGAAAATGAATTGCACACCATCCGACGGCGAATAGACACCGAAGCAAATCCTGTTAAGAAAGCCAAAATGCTCAGTGCTTACAACGAGATGACTCGAGCATTGACTGGAAAGGAAATGTAAAGCTTGAGGGATTCTATGTGTTCTCTATCCGCGACAGTTTTCAATGCTGAACCAGCAAACAAATGTGCAGAAGCTGCGGAAAACAAAAACTGCGCACCGAAGTCCACATTTCTGTTCTCAGAAACGGTGAAACCAGTTACCGCCACAAAAGTTGCTGCCAAAGGATGTGAATCAACATATAATATGATATAGATGTGCTAAGCGGGAGAACAAAACAAAAACGGTGGAATGAAAACGTGTTGATTTGGTTGGTGGGAGGTTTATGGATGACGTTAATAGCTTATGCGCTGTGGTATTTCTTTAGGGCAAAAACTGTTCAGCCCCTGACTATAGACGATCTGGCTTTAACCTGGAAGGTGCACAAGCAGCGGGACAGATGTAATGCATCCCGAATTCACAGTCTGATCAAAGAAAACGATGAAGTTATTGGATTCAGGTGTGAGTGCGGTTACAAGTTCATCCAGAAACGCCTAATAACCCAAAGCCCCCAGGAGCAACACGTATCCGCCAGCACTATACAGAAACAAATACAGAAACAACTCTCAACTCACTAAAAAGAAAGTTAAAATAGTTAAAAAAAGGTGGATCATTCAAAGAAGCATTGCCCACCACTTAATTTGTTAATTCAAAGTTTTACGAATATACTGGCTAAAAAGGAGAAATATGCCACTTTATAATCGGTTCTTTTAATCAAGATAAGAAATAGTGAACAGCTCTATTTCAAAAAACGAGTTTTAATTTGCATTTTTTGGGGTAATTATGTTCGCATTTTTGTTTCGAGTTTTTGGGTTTGTTTTTGACTTCGGTGTTTAATATGTAGCTATATTCTTAAATGTTTGGCATATGTTTATATTCGTTAACTTTCATTCGGAATCTGAATGTTTTTTCGTTTTTGTTTGAAAAACTTTTTATTGTTCCACGTAAATAAAAGTAGAAAAACGTCGATTTTCGGTGTTTGAATTGAGTCTGGAAAGCAGCTCCACAGCATCTGTTCCCCTTCACCAGCAAGAAACTTTCACGCCTCCTTCATGGGTTATCCATTCAGATTGCAAATATGGATTATTATTACCGATACAGATTACATATTCATATATGTTAAATGTGACAACCAAAGAAATCCTTGCATCACAAAATAGCATACGGTTGTGAATGGTGAGATAATCTGATGATAGTGGACTGCACACGATTTGTGGGCTTAAAAAATTGTTGCTGCTTATCCAGAATTCATAACACTTCAATAATCTTCGATAAAAAACGAGGAAATCAGACAGAAAAATGATGTAGCGTCCCGGGGTTCAAGAATGTTGGCAAATAACAGGAAAACGGAGATCACCTTCGCAGTGTATATGCGACAAGAAGGCAGGATCACTGTTCCTAAGGAGCTGAGGGACGCTTATGATTTGAGGGAGGGCGATTTGGTTGAGTGCAGTATCAAGAAGATCAAGTGAAGGCGCTAAACCAGTCCCCCTCACTAGGGAAGCATTGGCTAAGCTGAGGCTTAAGGCATTGCGTATGGGCATATGGTTCAGAGATTTGAAGCAAAGTGAGCGTAAGCTTCTAAGTTTGACGATCAGGGTTGTCGAGCAGGTTCGCAGCTTCATCTTAGCCAAACTGGTTTCCCGAATAGTAGGTAAATTATGTGAAGCCATGGAAAGCAGGGTCTTTCGCTTCATGAGAACCGAGGGGAAGAGCCTAGCAGAAAAAATCTCCAAGATAGCTGAAGCTTGGGGCAACCGGGCAGCCAAGTTCTGGGCTAAAGACAGCGGCTTCATACAGTATTTGACTGTAAGCAATCTGTCATCTTTCAAGACTTAGAGTCATCTAGAAACGACGAAGAGTCTATATTTGATATGAATCCGCTGTATTTGGGGGCAGTTATTGTTATTTCTCTAGTTTACATCTGGACCTTGTACAACATACCTATTGTTGTTGCCGGGGTCAGGAACCTCCGTTCAGCTAAGCGGAAAAAGAAATTGTTGTTTGGCGGCAAGAAAAGTTTGCCTACTATATCTGTTATTGTTCCTGTGAAGAATGAGGAGAATGTTGTGGAGCGGCTTATCAACGCGCTCATGAAAGCGGATTATCCTCAGGACAAAAAAGAGATTGTTATTGTCGAGGATGGCAGCGCAGACAGAACTGCTGAGATTTGCAGAAAATTCGCAGAGGAGCATCCGAGTCAGGTGAAGCTGGTGAGACGTTCTATGTCAGATGGGAAGCCTTCTGCTTTGATGGCTGCTCTGAAGCATGCTACTGGAGAGATTGTGGGCGTCTTTGATGCTGATAATGTTCCGGAACCAGACGTTCTGTTAAGGGTTGCCAACCACTTCGGTGATTCTTCAGTTGTTGCCTTGCAGGGAAGGGTTTTGGCTATAAATGCCGAAGAGAACATGTTGACCAAGTTTGTAGCCCAAGAGGAGACCGTTAGATATGAAGGGTTCATGGGCGGCAAGGAAGTTCTAGGTCTCTTTGTTCCGCTCAACGGCAGCTGCTACTTTGTCCGAAAAACTGTTATCGAAGATGTTGGAGGGTGGGACACCACAGTTCTTTCTGAGGATATGGAGTTGGCTGCCCGACTCGTT
>Ga0307434_1001695_pt1 | contig 11510 bp, 10 predicted proteins | sample SalMarWE160220MG_FD_202156 | JGI IMG/M metagenome (GOLD analysis project Ga0307434, IMG submission 202156) | Salt marsh sediment microbial communities from the Plum Island Ecosystem LTER, Massachusetts, United States - WE1603-220 | ecosystem: Environmental > Aquatic > Marine > Intertidal zone >...
GACGAAAAGAAGTTCGAAAATATAATTAATTATTCTTTCGATATTTTGAAAACAGTTAGTCAGGGAGAAGCCACACATTGGAGTATTGTTTACGATATAGTGAATATGAAAATATATTACAAGACATATGGAAATAGGGAAACAAGGGTAATAAATTTTGAAGATTTCAATTTTTCATGTGAGTCACCGGTACTTATAACTGATATTGAAAATAATATTGATAAAATTGAGAAAGATTTCATTTACTATAACACAAAACTAAACAGAGAGCTTATAGAAAATGTCTTTAATAATGTTGAATTTCTTAAAAATATACCCTCTGAAGCTCGAGATTCAATGGCCCGGTATCCGGAGTCATTTATTTGTAATGAGTAATCATTAATGAGATAGTTTCATAAGCAATTGAATTACAATATATAAATACGGCTAACAATGGTTTCAAGGAAATGCAGGGGCTCTAGCGCGATCTTCACGTTCAAGAGCACCCTTGAAAGTTTAAATTAAATCCCAAAGCCCAGAAAAAAGGGGAAAAGGGGGGACGGTTCTATTTTTTATTAAAAAGCTATATAACTTTTAAAAAATAGAACCGTCCCCCCTTTTCTAAAGGTTAAAAATAAAAGAAAAATAAGATGTTTATTCTGGAAACTAAAAGATTAAAATTAATCCCTCTCGATGATTATAATCTAAGATTGCTAGTTAAAGACCGACAGAAGATGGAGAGGAATCTGGGAGTAAAAATTAATGATATAGAACTGGAAGAATCGGAAATAATTGCTTTGAGGACTTCTCTTCAAAAGGTAATAGAAAATAAAGAAGATTATTTATGGTACACTAATTGGGTAATAGTGTTTAAAAAAGAAAACAAAATAATAGGGGGATTGTGCTTTAAAGGTAGTCCTGATGAAAAGGGGAGAGTTGAAATCGGTTATGGAATGCAGGATGAATACAGATGCAAAGGATATACTACGGAAGCAGTAAAAGAATTAATAAATTGGGCTTTTAGTTTTAACCATGTTACCGAGATTATTGCTGAAACAGAAAAGGATAATCTCCCATCACATAGAGTTTTGGAAAAAATTGGAATGCAAAAATACGAAGAAAATGAAAAGATGTTTTGGTGGAAACTAACAAAGGTTATAAAAATTTCTGGACAGATATCAAATTAATATTATAAAATGAATACAAAAGAGGAGGGCGGAAAAAATGATAATTAAAAATTTCAAACTGTTTAAAGGTCAACATTGTGAAACAACCGCAGCAGGAAATCTACTTAGTCATATAGGAATTAACTTATCCGAGCCCATGTTTTTTGGATTAGGCGAGGGATTGAACTTCATTATTTGGAACATGAAAACAATGGATTTCCCTTTTATCGGAGGAAGGATAAAAACAGATTTGTTGACTCAAAATATTGCCAGACACCTCAATTTAAAATTAAATGTTTGGGAAACGTCTTCACCAAAAAAAGCCTGGAAAAATGTAAAAGAAAAAATTGATTCAGGGATTCCGGTGGGGATAAAACTGGATTGCTACCATCTTGATTATTTTACTAATAAAATTCATTTTGCCGGCCATTATGTGGCAATGTACGGATATGACGAAAGCAGCGTTTATCTTGCTGATACCATTCAACAGGGCGGATTGGTCGAAGCTTCTTTAAAGAATTTTGAACTGGCCAGGAATGAAAAAGGACCTATGTCATCTAAAAATCTATCTTATACCATTGAAGCCACCAACAAAAAATATGACCTAAAGAAAATAATTATGCGGGCGATAGGTAATAATGCTAAAAATTATTTGAATCCCCCTATACAAAATATTAGTTATAAGGGAATCCTAAAAACCAGCAAAGAAATAATAAAATGGTTTAAGAGAAGCAAAGATGTGGAAGGGGATTTTAAAACAACTGCGATGTTAATGGAAAAAGCCGGTACCGGCGGTGCGTTGTTTAGAAATCTTTATAGAGACTTCCTAAAGGAAAGTTATCAAAAAACAAAAGTAGAAGAAATAAAGGAATCCTACGAAATGTTTGTCGATATTGCCCGGCTATGGAGAGCAGTTTCAAAATTGTTTATAAAAGCAGGGGACGAGAAAGACATTAAATATATCAATAAGGCTTCTGAAATATTAGTAGAATTAGCGGATAAAGAAAAAAAAGCAATGAATATTTTGCTAAGTGCTTGTCAGAAGTAGGTCTTGTGAAAAAGTTCTATAAAAAGAGATTACTTTACTCGCTTTGGTTATCTATTTTTATTTTATTCGTTAAATGTTAAAATTTAGGGGTAGTAATTCAGGGAGAATATCTCATGAAATTAGAAAAATTAGGACTTAGTCATTGGTTTAAGGGTAAGATTGATCCTACAAAATTAATCGAGTACCGAATAGCCAGAGTTGTCACTGTAAATAAGGATAGCTATATTATTAGAAATGAAAAAAAAGATGTTTTTGCGGAAGTAACAGGAAAATTTAAATTCAATGCTTATTCTTCATTAGATTATCCCACAGTGGGTGATTGGGTCTATGCCAAATATTTAAACCAAGATTCTTTTGCCCTTATTAATGAAATCTTTCCCAGAAAAACAATATTAAAAAGGAAAACATCGGGTAAAAAGATAGAATTTCAATTAATTGCAGCTAATATCGAAACGGCCTTTATTGTCCAGTCACTCGATTACAATTATAATCTCAGGCGATTAGAACGATATTTAGCAATGATAAATGAAAGTAATATTCGCCCTATAGTATTACTTAGTAAAAATGATCTGTTATCCCCTATGAATGTAGGAGAAAAGATATCCGAAATTCATACAGTGATGCCAGACATTCAGGTAGTGGCTTTTAGCAATATCACTAATTCTGGTTTAAGTGAAGTAGAAGAATTATTGATTTCAGGTGAAACTTTTTGTTTGCTTGGCTCATCAGGAGTTGGAAAAACTAGTTTACTAAATACTCTTCTGGTCGAAGCGCGGTTTGAGATCCAGGCTATTAGAGAAAAAGATGGAAAGGGGAGACATACTACTGCACGACGCCAGTTAAATATATTAAAAAACGGTGCAATGCTCATAGATACACCGGGAATGCGAGAGCTGGGAAATATTGGATCAGAATCAGGCATTAATAATACATTTGATGAAATTGCAAAATTATCAAGACAATGTCGCTTTAATAACTGTTCTCATATACAAGAGGATGGATGTGCAGTTTTAGCTGCGTTAAAAGATGGTACAATTTCCCAGGAACGCTATCAAAACTATATAAAAATGAATAAAGAATCAATTTACTATGAGATGTCATATTTGGAAAAACGACGGAAAAATAAACAATTTGGAAAATTTATTAAATCAGTAAAGAAACATATTAAAAGTAAGAATAATACATAACTTATCGTTGCAGCATGCAATATAGCTTCGCTGAACCGCACTGGGGAATTTCTCGATAGGACTAAGAACCTTAGTTTGATAGAATCATTTAATCTTTGAAGTTTTTATTTTTTTACTAAAATATCGTAATAAGTAAATTTATAATATTGGATTAATTAAATAATTGTAACCCAATAAGCCCACAAAATAGTAATGGGGCACGATGCATCGAGAAAAAAAATTGGGGATCAAGTCTTTATTATTGATAGTCGAATAATTTTATAAATTATATTTTATTTTATGCTCTGTAGACTCATTAATAAAGTGTGATCTTTTATGACTTGAACGATTGTAATATTTAGCAAGGAGGATAAAGATATGAAACTATTGATGATTTATGCGGATAGATTTGCTTATAAAACAAGTAAAAAAACTTTAGAGATAGTGGAGAAATATGAAGAAGAAAAGCAAATAGAAGATGTTTTGGTAGGATTTATTCAAGTTGAAAAAGAAGACGAAGAAAAAATTGACAAAGTTGAAACTAAATTAATTAAAAATTTAAAATGGGCAGCCAAAAAGAATAGCACAAACAGTATTATATTGCATTCTTTTGCTCATCTATCTTTAAGTAAAGCTGAACCGGAGATAACAAAAACAATATTTAATAACGCTGAAAAGCGATTAGAAAATGCAGGTTATAAGACATGGCAAACTCCCTTTGGTTATTTTTTGGATTTGGACTTAAAAGCACCTGGAAAATCTTTAGCCAGAGTTTTTAAGAAATTTTAACTAAAAAAGAGGGTTTTTCATTAAAAGAATTTATTCAGGAAAGTATTCCGCTAATCTTTATTGCCGTGTAGGCCAGAAGAAGGGATAGGATACTGCTTATAATAATTCTTAATTTTACATGGTGCAAAAATTGGTTAATAATTGCCCCGAATAAAGCCCAGGTTAAAAGAGAACAGAGACCTAAAAGAACAAAGCCCAATGAGAAGAGGATAATATAGAGGAGATTACCAATAAGGGGATTTAGAAAGACCGAGTAAAGTGTCAGACCATAAATGATTGCTTTAGGATTTAAAAATTGAAGTAATACGCCTTTATAAAAACCCCAGAGATACTGGTCAGATTTTTCCTGAAACGAAAAGCTGGCTCTAAAAGTGCCATAGGCCAAGTAGAGAATATAAGCCGCTCCAATCCAGCGCATGATGGGTTCAACAGAGGGAATGGCCGCGAAAAGCAGATTAGAAAAAAATCCACAGAGCAACAGCAGTAAGAAAAATCCGGTAATAATTCCATAGATGTAATTCATGGTTTTTTTAATTCCGAAATTAATACTCATGGATGCACAGCTCAGGTTATTGGGTCCCGGGGTGAAGGTAGTAATCAAGGCGAAGGGAATTAAAACACCAAAGTCAATTAAGTTCATTTCTATTCTCTCCTCAATAATTTATTTTGGATTATAATTTTTGGATTCAAACAGCAAGTAAAAGTGTTTATCAATTTACAGTAAAAAAGCTCTATTGTCAAATAAACTAATTTGTTAGTGTAAACTTTAGTAAGGTAGTTAGATAAAAAGAAGAATGTTACTTTTTTCTATCCCTTCTTTTTCTTTCTTGGCTCGATACTCGATACTATATACTCGATACTAATTTACATAAATTTACATAAGTTGCAAAAGCTGATAAAATTAAAAAATGTTTAAGGATGGTTAAACTTAATATAATTTATTCTAATAATGCTCGAGCTCAAAGTTGATTTAAAAGTAGATAGAAAGGGTAATGTATGATGAATAAAACGATTAAAAGTGTATGCATATATGGTATCGGAGGTGTCGGCGGATATTTTGGTGGCAAAATAGCTCACGAAGTTAGTAAGGGGAACCGCGCTATACAGGTCTATTTTATAGGCCGAGGGGAACATTTAAAAGCCATTCAGAAACACGGGTTGAATTTAATCACCGATAAAGAGGAGTTTCATTGTTTTCCGAATATTGCGACAGATAATATAAGACATATTCCCACCCCGGATTTATATTTACTATGTGTAAAAGGGTATGACTTGAATAATGCTATTGCATCAATTTCAAAAAATATATCCGCTGATACTATAGTTCTTCCCTTGCTTAACGGAGTAGATATCTGTGAACGCATTAGGACCAATTTGCAAAAAGCGATAGTCTCACCTGCCTGTGTTTATGTTTCCTCCAATATTGAAAAACCCGGAACAATCAGACAAAGAGGTCCTGAGGGACATATCGTATTTGGCAAAGACCCGAAACACTTGGGCTGTAAATATGAGTATCTTGCTAAATTCTTTAATGAAATGGGAATTAGCAACACCTGGTACGATAATCCTTATCCGGCAATATGGGAAAAGTATATATTTATTACCGCGTTTAGTTTAATGACAGCCTATTCGGGAAAAACAATAGGAGCAGTACTCGCTGATGATAAATTAAAGTATATGACGGAAAATATTATGAAAGAAGTTGTTTTAGTGGGGAAAACAAAGAATATAGATTTTAAGCAAAATATAGTAGAAAAAACTCTACAAAAAGCCCAGAACTTTCCCTACGAAACTAAGACTTCCTTTCAAAGGGATTATGAAAAAGGGAAAAGCAGACATGAAGGAGATATATTCGGAGGGACTTTAATCCGTTTGGCAAAAGAACACAATATCTCTATTCCTACAATTACAGATGTGTACGGAGAGCTAATGTCATGATAAAATTTGAGTGAGTATTACTTTTAACGAACTTTTTGAATAAATTGCTAAGATAGTATAAAATAAAAAAAAGGGGTGAAAATTATGGATAAGATGATTGCTTTTTGCGGATTAACTTGTACTGAATGCCCGGCATTTATAGCTACCCAGAAAAATGATGATAAAGAAAGAGTAAAAGTGGCAAAAGTTTGGTCTAAAGAATTTAGCACTAATATAAAACCAGAAGATATTAACTGTGATGGATGTTTAGAAGAGTCTGGCCGACTTTTTAGTCATTGCAAAGTCTGTGAAATAAGAAAGTGTGGGCTTGAGAAGAAAGTTAAAAATTGTGCTTATTGTGATGATTATGCCTGTGAAAAACTAACTAAGTTTTTTGACATGGCTCCTGATGCCAAGACAGCTCTGGCAGAAATCAGAAAAAATCTTTAGGAAAATCTACTTAGAACAGCCTTGCTTACAAGAAAAACTACTTATTATTTACTACTTATTAAAAATATAGATCTACAATTCCTCTAAGTCAAAAATTGCCGCAGGATTATCCGTAGAACTAATGTCTCTACTTATGGAAAAATTTAATTTTATTCTGAAAAAAAGAGGATATTTCGATGTAAATGTCGAATTATTATAATATGAATATACTAATATGAAATACACTAATCAACAAACTCGGATCATTTAGAACTAAATATTACTTTCAGAAGTCTTCGACACACGACACAAATAAAGGAGGTGATAGATGAATAAGAAACAGAAAAAGGTCTGTTTAGAAGATTAAAGTAAAGTCGAAAAAATTTGGAGGTATAAATAAAATGAGAAAATTATTTTTAGTGTTGTTAATGATTGGAGTTTTATTGGTAAGCGGAGCATTTACCGCCCTGGCAGCTGAGGAGATAAATGTTATCTATATGGCTCAGGCTGCCTATCAACCTAACGAAATTAGAGATATGGCCGACCTTTTCGAAGAACTCTCCAACATCAAAGTTAATCTGGAATTTGTTAAGTATGATGAACAGCATGAGAAAGTCGTGGCCTCGGCAGTAGCACCTATCCCCACTTATGATGTATTTTCTTTAGACCTTATCTGGACAGCAGAATTTGCATCTAAAGGTTTCTGTGTTGCTATTGATGATTACATGAGTCCGGCAGTAAAGGAAGATATTGCTCCGGCAATTATGGACGCTTTCGTCTTTGATGGTAAAACCTGGGCAATGCCTTTCCTGGCTAACTTCCAACTTTTCTTCTATAATATCGACATGATTAAAAAAGCTGGTTTTGATGCCGCTCCTAAAACATTAGAAGAGATGGTTGAGCAGATGGAAGCCATAAAAGCCAAGGGAATCTGCAAATACCCCTGGACCGATTCCTGGAATCAGAAAGAAGGTTTAACTTGTGAGTATGTCTGGTTAACCGGGGCTTTTGGAGGAGACACCTTTGACAAAGATGCTAAACCTATATTTAATACTGGTCCTGGTCTGAAGGCACTGGAATTTATGGTAATGCTTTTAGATAAAGGATTAGCCAGTCCAAAGTCTTTGACTAATGATGAACCGGCAGCAAGAGATGATTTCATTGCTGGCAACGCTGCTTTTACTTCTAACTGGACCTTCCAGTATGGTTCTATGAATGATCCATCTATTTCCAAAGTAGTAGGAGCAGGAAAGATGGGGTTACTTCCGATAGCTAAAGATGTACTGGGAAAATATACTTATGAAACTGCTTCGGTTAGTGGATTCCAGGGAGCAGCTATCTTGGCTAATTCCAAGAATAAAGAAGCAGCCTGGAAGTACGTCAGATTTATTACCAGTCCTATAGTTCAGCGAGCCTATCTAACTGAGATGCCTGTATGGACTTCAGTCCAGACCAGTGCTTATGCCAAGACCATGGATCCGGTAATAGATGTTAAGGCAAAAGAGATCGCCAGTGTACATCATCGACCCAAAGTTCCTCCTTATCCGGAAGTTTCCTCTATCTTACAAAGATACATCCACTCAGCTTTAACAGGAAAAATGGAACCTAAGGCAGCTCTGGATAAAGCTAAAACAGAGATTGAAGCGGTGATGGGATTATAATATTGTAATAAGATTGTAATAGGAATAAGGCCGAAGAGGGGGAGAATATTATGTCCTCCTCCTCTTCTCTTGATTAAGAGGATAGTTTTATGAGCATAAGAAGACAAGAGCTTAGTTCAAAACAGTTAGCCTTAATACTTCTGTTACCCAGTATTTTAATTATCCTATGTGTAGTTATCGGACCACTTATTTTTGCTTTTTACTTAAGTTTTTTTAAAGCAGAGCCGATAATCGGAGGTATTTCTACCAAATTTATTGGCTTTAGCAATTATATACATTATTTTTTAAAAGACCCTTTATTCTGGAGTTCGGTAAGAGTTACTTCCTATTTTACTGTTGTCTCCCTGGTTATTGAATTGATTCTTGGTATCAGCATAGCCCTGGTGCTTAATAAGAGTTTTATAGGTAGGTCTTTTGTCAGATCTATCATATTACTCCCCTGGGCGCTTCCTACTGTAGTTAATGCTCGTATGTGGGAATGGATTTATGCCGGTTCAAGTTTTGGAGCTCTTAATGGTTTGATGAAGGTATTACATATATTTCCAGCTGACTATGATAAGGTCTGGTTGGGGTTTGATGTACCCCTCCAAAACATTCCCCTTATTGGCAATTTTATGGAATGGGTAGGAGCAAGCACCGCTCTTAATATGATTATTCTGGCAGATACCTGGAAGGTTACCCCCCTGGTAACTTTATTAGTATTAGCTGCCCTGCAAACTTTCCCGGATAGTTTATATGAGGCAGCCGGGATTGACGGAGCAAGCAGCTGGCATCAATTCTGGAACATAACTTTACCCTTACTTCGTCCGGTATTACTGGTGGTCCTGGTTTTAAGAACTATGGAATTATTCCGAGTTTTTGATATTATTTATATTTTAATGCAATACTCTATCAGGGTGGTAGGTGTATATACCTTTGAAACCGGAATGAAATTTTTAAACTTTGGTAGAGGCTCTGCTCTCTCGTTCTTGGTGGGTTTATTTATCTTAGGTATATCCCTTATTTATGTAAAATTACTATATTCTGAGGAGGTTTAAAAAATGGGAATCGGGAAAGCCAGGATAAAAAAACATATGTCTCGAATAATATTATATGTATTGGTTGTTCTTATTGTTGTCTGGACTCTTGCTCCCTTTGCCTGGCTGTTTGTTTCCGGTCTTTTCCCTTATAAGGAATTGATTTCAGACCGTACTACCAGTTGGTTTCCTGAGAATCCAACTTTTAAGAATTTTCAGGCTATGTTTGATATGAGTAGTCATATTGGCCAGAGGTTCATGTATTCTCTTCGTAATAGTTTTATTATCTCTGGCAGTGTAACTATTATTTGTTTAATTTTTGGAACTCTGGCGGCTTATGCTTTAGCCAGATTAAAATTTCCTTTTAAAAATAATATTGTTATGTCTTTAATTTCTATTCGTATGATACCTACTGTAGCTCTAGTAATTCCATTTTTTGTAATTATTCGTACCTTTGACTACTATCTAATACAGGCCAACAGTAACTTTCATTTCTATGATACTAAAATAAACCTGATTATACTTTATGTTACTTTTATTCTGGGGTTTGTTATCTGGATTATGAGAGGATTTTTTCTTACTATTCCTACTGAGCTTGAAGAAGCAGCGAGAATTGACGGATGTACCAGGACTCAGGCATTAATAAAAATCGTTCTACCCCTCTCGGCACCTGGTTTGGTGGCGACCGGAATTTTTACCTTTCTCTTAGCCTGGGATGAATTTGTTTTAGCACTGGTTTTTACTAAAACCACAAATTCTATAACTATACCTGTATTTATTTCTGCCTTAGGAAGTCAATATATCCACGCCTTTGACCAAATAGCTGCTTCCGGATTTGTAGCCTCTTTACCTCCTATTGTATTAGCTTTAATATTTCAAAAGTTTTTAATTAAGGGTTTGACAGCAGGAAGCACTAAGGGGTAATATAATACAACAATAAAAAAATATTTTGTTAGACAAAATTTTATTCTTCATCTAAAAGAAAATATAAAATTAAGGGGAAGATTAACATGAAAATACTTCTTGTTTACCCTGAATATCCAGAGACCTTCTGGAGCTTTAAATATGCATTAAAATTTATTTCTAAAAAGGCGAGTCTCCCTCCTTTGGGACTGTTAACTGTAGCTGCCCTGCTTCCTAAAGAGTGGGAGAAAAAACTTGTAGATATGACGGTAACAGCATTAATTGATAGAGATATCAAATGGGCTGATTATGTATTTATTAGTGCTATGTCTATTCAAAAAGAGTCGGTGAAGAAGATAATTGCTCAGTGTAAGAGATTGGGAACTAAGATTGTTGCCGGCGGTCCTCTCTTCACATCCGGATATGAAGACTTTGAGGATGATGTAGATTATTTTGTACTTAATGAGGCTGAAATCACCCTACCTCTATTTTTAGAAGATTTAAAAGGAAGGCAACTTAAACATATCTACAAGTCAGATCAGTTCCCTGATATAAAAAAGACCCCCATTCCCCTTTGGGAATTAGCTGATATAAATAAATATGTCACTATGTGTATCCAATATTCTCGAGGGTGTCCCTTTAATTGTGATTTTTGTGATGTTACCTTCCTCTTTGGACATAAGATGAGATTAAAAACCAAAGACCAGATATTAGCAGAATTAGATGGTCTGTACTCACGGGGATGGAGAGGTGGGGTATTCATTGTTGATGATAATTTTATTGGGAATAAGAGAGAGCTAAAAAACGAGGTGCTTCCGGCAATAATCGATTGGATGGAAGAAAGGAAATGTCCTTTCTCTTTTACTACTCAGGCCTCGATAAATCTCTCCGATGATGAGGAACTTATGCATTTGATGGTTCGGGCAAGGTTTGATTCAGTATTTGTGGGTATTGAGACTCCTAATGAAGAGAGTTTAGCTGAATGCAATAAGCTGCAAAATAAAAATCGTGATCTAATAGCTTGTGTTAAGAAAATACAGAAGTTTGGTTTAATAGTTAACGGAGGATTTATTATAGGCTTCGATAGTGACCCACCTTCAATTTTTGAAAGTATGATTGAATTTGTTCAAAAAAGTGGAATTGTCAGCGCCATGGTCGGATTATTAAATGCTCCTCGAGGCACCAAACTCTACCAGCGACTTGTTAAAGAGAATAGATTATTAAAAGAAGCCACAGGTGACAACACCGACCTTTCCATTAATTTTATTACCAAAATGAACTATAAAGCACTTATCGATGGCTACAAAAGGGTTCTCAATACCATTTATTCCCCTAAATATTACTATGAACGAGTCCTGATGCTTTTAAAAAATATGAAACCTTTAAAAAAGAAGAGATATCAATTTCAACTTTGTTATCTTACTGCCTTCTTTAAA
>Ga0307434_1001696_pt1 | contig 11509 bp, 14 predicted proteins | sample SalMarWE160220MG_FD_202156 | JGI IMG/M metagenome (GOLD analysis project Ga0307434, IMG submission 202156) | Salt marsh sediment microbial communities from the Plum Island Ecosystem LTER, Massachusetts, United States - WE1603-220 | ecosystem: Environmental > Aquatic > Marine > Intertidal zone >...
TGCTATGTGGTCGATAGGCTCGGCGACAAGGCGCTCACGGACGTGGTTGCCTGGATGCAGGCGGAAAAGTCCAAGAAGAAGCTCGCGTCGCAGTTCGGGCTGTCCGACGATCGCGAGCTCTCGTCCCTTGCAGCGCGAACAGCTTCGCAGCGCTCCTGCCGCAATCTCCCCTTGCGCCCGCACCGATGCGTCCGTTATCCTTTCTCGCACCGGGGTCAACCGGCGCCGGCCTCCCTGCGATCGTTTGCAGATTTAAGCGGCAAGACGTTGGGGATCAGCACACCGCCGTGGATTAAACCCCACGGCTCCACATACGAAGTCCGCTGTGCGGATTGGTTTAACGATCGATCTCGGGGGCTACGACGTCGAGGCTTGCAATCAGGGCCACGAGGTCGGCCAGGAACAGGCCGGGGCTCTTGGCTTCGATGATGCTCATGGCGGTAAAGCTGCCCGTCCGGAAGCGCGCCCGGTAGCATTCTTCGGCACCGCGGCCCACGACATAGCAGCCCATGTCCCCGCGGGCGCTCTCCACCCTCGAATACGCTTCGCCCTCGGGCCGCATCTTCTTCGGCAGCTTGCCCACGATGTCGTCCTCGGGATGCTCGTCGATCTTGGCGAAACACTGCCGGAGGATCTTCGCCGACTGCTTGCATTCCTCGGACCGCACATAAAACCTGTCCCAGCAATCGCCCTGCGTTCCGCACTGCCCTTTTCCGGTGGGAACGTCGAATTCGAGCTCGGGATAGATGGAGTAGCCGTCGTCCTTGCGCAAGTCCCATTGCACGCCGGATGCGCGCAGGTTCGGGCCGACGAGCCCCCAGTCGATGGCTTCTTCGCTGCTGATCACCGCGATATCGGCGAGGCGCTTGACGTAGATGTCATTGACGGTGATGAGCCTGTCGAATTCTTCCATAGCGGGCTCGAACTTGTCGACCCAGGCCATCACCTTGTCGGCCCAGCCCTTGGGCATATCGAACGAAACCCCGCCGATGCGGTGGTAGTTGTACGTCAGCCGCGCGCCGCAAAGCTCCTCGATGAAATCGTTGATGTACTCCCGCTCGCGAATGGCCCACATGAAGGGTGTGGTGGCGCCGACGTCCATCGCCATGGCCCCGAGCGCGATCATGTGGCTGGCGATGCGGTTGAGCTCGCACGAGATGACGCGCATGTAGTTTGCGCGGGGCGGCACCTGGATGTCCATGAGCTTCTCGCAGGCCGTGGCCCAGGCTTCGTTGGCGAACATCGCCGCAATGTAATCGACGCGATCTGTGTACGGCATGTAGCCGGGATACGTGCAGCGCTCGCCGATCTTTTCGATGCTCCGGTGCAGGTATCCCACATCGGGGACGGCCTTGCGGATGATCTCGCCGTCGGTCTGGATGATGAAGCGAAGCACGCCGTGGGTGGAGGGATGATGAGGCCCTATGTTCAGGGTCATCTCCTCATCCATTTCATTCGAGAAGACGATTTCGCTCATAGGTCATGCCTTCGCGGCTTTGCCCGCGTCACCAGCCTTGGCGGGGATCTGGATCTTGAAAAGGTCGATCGGGTTGGGGCGGATGGTCGGGATGCCGTGGTAATCTTCTTTTTCCTCGTAATCCTTGCGCAGCGGGTGCCCTTCCCAGTCGTCCGGCAAAAGAAGCCGGCGCAGGTCGGGGTGGCCCTCGAACAGGACGCCCAAAAGGTCGAAGCATTCACGCTCCTGCCAGTTGGCGCTGGACCAGGTATTGACAAGCGTGGGCATGGCCGGGTCTTCCCGGTCGAGGAAGGCCTTGACGACGATCCGGTGCTTTTTCGAGTACGAATAGATGTGGTAGACGACGTGGATCTTCTGGTCCTGAGGGAAATCGATGCCGGTGATGCATTCCAGGTAGTTGAATGCGAGCTCCGGATCGGTCTTCAGGTAGGTGCAGACGTTTTCGATCTCCCACGGGGCGACCTGGAGCCACGCATCGCGGTCCTTGGCCGACTTGGGATGGAAGTCGAATATGGTTTCTTCGCCGAACTTCGCTACAAGCTGCTTGTAGATGTCTTCGGGGGCCATCGCTCAGGCACCTGCCACGCCATATCGCCGCTGCAGATACTTCTCGTTCTTGATCTTTTCCTGAATCTTGAGCAGGCCCTCCAGCAGCGCCTCGGGGCGGGGCGGGCATCCGGGGACGTAGATGTCGACGGGGATGATCTGATCGACGCCTTTGCAGACCGAGTAGGCGTACTGGAACAGGCCGCCGCAGTTCGAGCAGCTTCCCATCGAGATGACAAAGCGCGGCTCGGACATCTGGTCATACAGGCGCTTGACACGCAGGGCCATCTTGTAGGTGAGCGTGCCGGCGATGATGAACAGATCGCTGGAGCGGGGGCTCGGTCGAGGCGCGGCGCCGAAGCGTTCGAGATCGGCACGGGGGCCGCCGGTCTGCATGAGCTCGATGGCACAGCAGGCCAGGCCGAAGAGCAGATACCAGACGCTGTTGGCCCGCCCCCAGTTGAGCAGCCAATTGATGACCTGGTCGACATTCGTCGTGATGACGCTGCCACCGTCGTCCGCGTATCGGGCATCCGCACCCTTGGGGGGAGCCATCAGGTTCAGGTTCGTGGACATTACTCTGCGCCTCCTTCCGCCACGGCCACTCGAGCAGCCGCTGCGGCCGGCGGCGCGATCTCGCCTGGTTGCTCAGGTTGCGTGCGGCTTGACACGTTCTGCATGCCACGTGGATCGCCCTTGATGCTCCGGATCCACTCCAGATCGCCCTTGGCCCAGACGTAGGCGAGGCCGACCATCAGGATGGCGACGAAGAGGAAGATCTCGACGAAGGCAAACCATCCGTTGCCCTGGTCGACCCAGCGCTTGAAGACCGTGGCCACAGGGTAGATGAAGGCGATCTCGACGTCGAAGATGATGTAGATGAGCGCGACGATGTAAAACCGCGGGTTGAAGTTGAACCACGCGGGGCCGACAGGTGCCTCACCGCACTCGTACGTCTCGATCTTTTCCGCGTACAGATTGTCGGGCCGAATCAGCTTGCCGAGCAGCATCGATCCGACGATGAACCCGATCGCCACCAGGAAGAATGCCGCTACGCTGGCATAGGCCATCAACATGAAAAAACCCTCTCGCAGAGCCGGCGGCCCTGCGGCCTTTCGTTTCGAGCGCCTGAGAGTCTTAGGGGAAAAGCGCGGGCGCGGCAAGAGTGGCAGGGGTCTCGGGGGCGGCAGGCGTCGACAACCGAGCGGCGACTGGGGTATCTCTGGCCCGGATGCCTCTGTACGAGGTCGTGCTGCTCGCAGCCGTCCAGGGACTGGCCGAGGCGCTGCCCATCTCCCGATCGGGTCACATGACCGTGGCGTGGATCTGGCTCGATCCGGGGCGATCCGGCGCGCTGCTCCAGGACGTGCTGCACCTGGGAACGCTCGCGGCGCTCTGCTTCGCGGCCCGGCGCAGGCTGTTCGAGGCGCTCGGCGAAGGCGTCCGGGCCATCGCGCGGCCTTCCCTCTTTCGCGGCTCCGCTTCCGCGCAGGATGCAGCCGTCCTGGTGATCGCCGCGTCGTCGAGCCTGCTCATCCGGTCGATGGTCAAGCCGTTCGCCGAGGTGTGGGGGGCTGCGCCGATCGCGACAGGACTCGGCTTGATCGGCACGGGCCTGTCCATCGCGAGCACCCGCCTTGCCCCGAGACCGCACACCAATAGCCCGCAGCTCGCAGGCGCCCTTCTGGTCGGCTCGGCGCATGGGTTGTCGGTCCTGCCCGGCGCATCCGGGGTGGGCGTCGCCTTGACGCTGCTCATCTGGCTGGGCGTGCGACCGCACCGCGCGATCGACATGGCGCTGCTGATCACGGTGCCGGCGCTGATCGCCTCGTTCGCGGACAGCGGCATCACATGGCGCCCTTCGGGTGGAGACTTCGACGTGGCCACCGCCGCGCTCGGGCTGCTCATCTGTTTTCTGTCTGCGACGGCCGGCGTATCGATGCTGCGATCGCTTTTGCTTCGACGCTGGCTCAGTGCGCTCGCCCTGTGGATCATCCCGCTCGGGCTGGCGGCGGTAGCCTATGGTCAAGCGCTGCCCGGCGCCTGGTGAAGGTCGCATCGGCCCGCGGATCGAGCTATCGCGTGGCGCATGTCCGTGGAGCCTCTTGCCTACGCCTTGATCCTGGCGGGCGGTGCGGGAACGCGTTTCTGGCCTGCTTCCCGCGTCCGCCGTCCCAAGCAACTGTTGCCGCTGCTCGGAGGCGATCCGCTGCTTGTCGAGACGGCACGCCGCGTGCTGCCGCTGTGCGGCTGGGAGCGCATCCTGGTGTCGACGGGCAAGCACCTCGGGCCGCAAACGTCCGCGCTGCTGCCTGCACTTGCCCCAAGCCACCTGTTGGTAGAGCCCGTTGCGCGCAACACCGCCCCGTGCATCGGCTGGGCCACGGCGCGCATCGCGCGCGAGAACCCGTCCGCCGTGGTGATGGTGCTGCCGAGCGATCACCATGTGTCCGACGAAGCACGGTTCCGGCAGGTGCTCGCGCGGGCCGTCGCGTCTGCGGCGACGGGCGTGATCACGACGATCGGCATCCGGCCGTCGCATCCGGAAACCGGCTACGGCTACATCGAGCTGGACGGCGGCGCGGAAGGAGCGGATGTCCTGAGCGTGCGCCGGTTTGTCGAGAAACCCGACCGGAAGCGGGCCGAGCAGTTTGTCGCCGGAGGGCGCCATCTGTGGAACGCCGGCATGTTCTTCTTCCGCGCCGCCGACATGCTCGCCGCCATCCGCGCGCACCTGCCCGAGCTCGCTCGCGGCCTGGATGCGATCGATCGCGCAGCGCAAAAAGGATCGGAAGAGGCCGAGGTGGAGCGCGTGTTTCCAACCCTGCCGTCGATCAGCATCGACCACGGGGTGATGGAGCACACGGACAAGCTTGCCGTCGTGCCCGGCGACTTCGGATGGAACGACGTCGGAAGCTGGCAAAGCGCCTGGGAGCTTGCGCAAAAAGACAGCGAGGGCAATGTCGCGCCACCGCATTCGGTGTTGATCGATGCGGCCGGCAATCACGTGGTGGATCTGCGGGCGAGCGAGGGGCGCGAGAAAAAGGTGATCGCGCTGGTCGGCGTGCAGGGGCTTGTCGTGGTGGAAACGGACGACGCTTTGCTGATTGTCCCGCGCGACAGGGCGCAGGATGTGAAGGCGGTGGTCGACAAGCTGAAGGAAACGGGGCGGGGCGAGACCATTTAGCCCGAAATGCCGGGGTGCAACCCCACACTATCGGTAGCCGGCGGCTGACTAGGCGGACAGCTTGAGCCTCTTGAGCCCCTCGATCTTCGGGGCGGTGAGCAGGTCGTAGTCGGCCTGGAGCCCCATCCACATCTCGGCCGAGGTGCCGAGCACCTTGGAGAGCCGGATCGCCATCTCGGCGGTGATGCTCCTCCGACCGCGGACGATCTCGTTGACGGTGCGACGCGAGACGCCCAGCCCCTCGGCGAACTGCTGCTGGGTGATGCCGGCCGGCTTGAGAAACTCCTCGCTCAGGATCTCGCCGGGGTGGATCGGTACCTTGACGACAGGCATGGTCTTCTCCTCAATGGTAGTCGGTGATCCGGACATCGAATGCGTCGCCATCGACCCAGCGGAAGACAACGCGCCACTGCTGATTGATCCGGATGCTGTGGTAGCCACGCAGGTCTCCGCCGAGGGCCTCGAGCCGGTTGCCCGGCGGCGCGCGCAGGTCGTTCACATCCCGCGCGCGGTTGACGAGCTGAAGCTTGCGCAGTGCACTGCGTCGAATTGCAGCCGGGATCTGCCGGGCTCGAGCGGTGCTCTTTCCCGCGGCTAGATCTTCGGTCGCCCGGTCTCCGAAGCTGCGGATCACTGTTCTTGTGATGATGTAACGTACATGATTACATCTGTCAAGCCGGAAGCTGCTCGGTGCGCCGCGTGGCGTCCTCGCCGTCGATGCGCAGGAACCGGAACTGAAACACCGATGCTGGCGGCCCGCGGCGAAAGCGCGGGACGAGCGCCACATCTGGGCCGAAGTCTGCAGCGACTTCACTGGCGCCGCGCCCCGTCCGCCATTCCTCTACTTCGCCTGGCCGGCAGGGGCAGGAACGAAGAACCACCACGTCGTACTGCGCGCGCGCCCGTTCGGCCTGCGACCGCGCTTTGTCCCAGGCCGCTTGCGACACCGAGCCGGCCTCGAACAGCGCCTTGGTGCGGTCGGCCTCGGTGACGGCCAGATCCATCGGCGGGTTGCGCGGTAAGGCGGGATGACTTACCATACCCCAATGTTCACGCTGACCATGAGCACCAAAGGCCAATTCACCCTGCCACGGGCAGTGCGGGAGGCGCTCAAGCTGCGTCCAGGCTGCAAGGTCGAAGGGACGGTGGACGACAAGGGACGCCTGATCCTCGTGCCTGCGCTCTATGAACCCGAGCAGCTTCTCGAAGATCGCCCTGCAGTCAACCGGGTGCTGTCGGTAGAGGAAATGAACGAGGTCATCCACAGCGCGGCAGATCGTGGTCGCCTTTGACACCAATGTCATCGTCCGTGTGCTTGTGGGCGATGATCCCGCTCAAACGACGAAGGCGGAGCATGCCTTCCTACGGCACACCCGAGGGGACGGCGTCTTCGTCTCGCTCCTCGTGCTCGCCGAGATCGCGTGGGTTCTCGCGAGCGGCTACCGATGGGATCGGGCGACCATTCACGATCGCCTTGTGCGGCTTGTCCGCACACGCGGCATCACGGTCGAAGATTTGAGCCTCGTCACCGATGCGCTTGATGGTTATCGCAACGGAAAGGCCGATCTGGCGGACTACTTGATCCTGGAGAGGGCGATGGACGCCGGGGCGGCCGTGTTGCTGACATTCGACAAGACGCTCGCACGGGAAGCAAAGGTGAACCTCCTTTAGCTTATTTTCGAGCATGGTTTTTCCACGTGGAAAGGGAAGACCCTCACGACCACGCCGGGCCGGATCTTCACCGTGAGCTCGGGTGGGTCGGTGCCCAGCGCCGCGCGCCGGATCCAGCGCATCAGCAGGCTGAACCACGAAGGCATCGACAAGCCCGCCGGACCGCCCGGCAAGGATCCAACTCCCGCCCACGTTGTCTCCGTCATGCCGATGAAGCTTACATCATGGGGGCAGCATGCCCACTGGTGAAACGCCATGGGCTGCTCCACCTCACTTACTGCTGTAGAGACCAGGCACGATGGGGGACATGAAGGACAGGGAGGAATCGCGGTTCGGGCGTTCTCGTACGGCCGATGTCGTCGTTGTTCATCGCGTGCTCGCCGTGCTCGTTGTGGCGCATGCGGATGACGCCCCTCCTGTGCTCGGGAACGATGCCGTCATGCGTGTCGGTCAGCCGACTGCGCTCGGCGATGCGGGCATTGCAGTGCCTCCGCGGTTCGCGCGATGCCGCCACCGTCGGACATCCGTGCGTGCGTGCCGCTCGGGAAAGCGCTTCGCAGTTTGCGAAGTGTGTTCCCGCCGCTCGCAACGCCGTTGCCGTGCGGCTTCGGTGCCTTCCCGTCGCTCGAGCAGGCAACGCGCCACCCCCAAGGTACGTGACCGACGGGCGTCAACGCACTTTTCTGTTTGCGGAACCGCTGCGCGCCGCTCGGGCACGTACTTCGCAAGTTGCGGAACGCCTTTGCGATGCTCGAGAACATGATGAAGATCACATACTCTGAACATGCTTGGCGCAAGCTTGAGTCCGCTCGAGCGGGCCTCCCAGCGCAATGAGCTCCATCAAGGTCCTGCTTCGGACCGGGGCGAGAGCTTTGATCAAGGAGGCGTGGATCTTGGGAAGGCCATGTCGGTCGCGAGGCTCGCGAGGCCGCCCAGGAGCTTTCGGGTCGCTGAATCAACCGCAAACGTACGGATGCCGGCGCGTAGGCTGGCACTCAATTGGGGGCGCGCTCCGACACGCTCGTACTGCTCTGCCGCGCGGCCCCAGAGCGCAACGGCTTCATCGACCGCACCCCGTGAAAAATAGATGTTACCACGCACGAGGTATGCGAGCGCTATCGAGAGCGGTAGATCTGCTCGTTCTGCGAGCGCGACCGCCTCTGCGGCAAGCTTTTCCGCACCATCACGCTTACCCATTGCGATCCATACCAAACACAAAAAGACCATGCACTCGACCTGCTCGGCGATGTCACCCATTTCCTTTGCCGTGGCCAACGCGGTCTCAAGCAGAGATTCGGCGTCCGCAAATCTTTTCTGAACGTTGAATGAGGCCGCGACAATTACGTTGGCACAGGTCCTCCTGCCGCGTTTTGCCCCGACTGGCGCTGCTCGTCAACAGGCCAAGCTGCCGTGGCTCAATCCGTGCCGGTCGCCCGTGCGCTCTCGGCATGCAGCGCCGCCTGGGCCGCAGCAAGCCTGGCAATGGGGACGCGGAACGCCGAACAGGATACGTAGTCGAGCCCCGCCTGCTCGCAGAAATGAATCGACGCAGGGTCTCCCCCGTGCTCGCCGCAGATGCCCAGCTTCAGCGACGGCCTCGCCTTGCGGCCCCGCTCCACAGCCATCTCGACAAGCGCCCCCACGCCGGGGACGTCGATCGTCTGGAATGGATCCTTCGCGAAAATGCCCGCCTCGATGTACGCATTGAGGAATTTGCCGGCATCATCGCGCGAAATGCCCATCGTGCACTGGGTGAGGTCGTTTGTCCCGAAGCTGACGAACTCGGCCACCTCCGCCAGGTCTCCGGCTCGGACGGCCGCACGCGGCAGCTCGATCATCGTTCCGAAACTGTAATGCACGCGGCGGCCCTTTTCCGCGAATACCGCCTCCGCGGCGCCGTCGACGATCTCTTTCATCAACTCCAGCTCGCGCCGGGTTGCGGCAAGCGGGATCATGATCTCGGGGGTCACCTCAATGCCCTCGGCGGCGACATCGCAGGCCGCCTCGAGAATCGCACGCGCCTGCATTCTGTAGATTTCGGGATACGTCACCGCGAGACGGCAGCCGCGGTGGCCGAGCATGGGGTTGAATTCGGACAGCTCTTCGTTCTTGCGCTCGATGTCCCGCACGCTGACGCCCATCACCTGCGCAATGTCCTTGATCTGGGCCGCTTCGTGCGGGAGAAACTCGTGCAGCGGCGGGTCGAGCAGGCGGATCGTGACGGGAGTGCCGGCCATTTCGCGAAACAGGCCCACGAAATCGCCGCGCTGGAAGGGCAGCAGCTTGGCAAGCGCCCGCTCGCGCTGCGGCGTGTCCGATGCCAGGATCATCTCACGCATTGCGCTGATGCGTTCGTCGTTGAAAAACATGTGCTCCGTCCGGCACAGGCCAATGCCCTCGGCACCGAAGCTTCGCGCCGTGCGAGCATCTTCAGGGGTGTCGGCGTTTGCCCGGACACCCATGCGGCGAACCTTGTCGGCAAACTTCATCAGCTCGGAATACTCGGCGCTGAGCGACGCTGCCACCGTCGGCACCTTGCCCAGGTAGACAGAACCGGTGGCGCCGTCGAGCGTGATGATGTCGCCCCCCTTGACCGTCACGGTCTCGACGGGATGGTGGGCTTCGTCCTGGATGGTGATGGTCATCGATTGGCTTTCGTAGCTCACGCTGATGGCGGAGCAGCCGGCCACGCAGCTCTTGCCCATGCCGCGCGCAACCACGGCGGCATGGCTGGTCATGCCTCCGCGTGCCGTCAGGATGCCCCGAGCGGCCTTCATGCCGTGGATGTCCTCGGGAGACGTCTCGGTGCGCACGAGGATGACGGCGGCGCCCTGGCCCGCGCGGCGCTCGGCTTCTTCCGCCGTGAACACCACCTGCCCGCTTGCCGCCCCCGGGCTCGCCGGCAACCCCTTCGCAAGCAGGCGTGCCGATACGCTCAGATCGAGCGTCTTGTGCAGGAGCTGATCGATGGATGCCGCATCGACACGAAGCACGGCTTCGCGCTCGTCGATCAAGCCTTCCCGCACCATCTCGACCGCAATGCGGACGGCGGCGCGCGCGGTGCGCTTTCCCGTGCGGGTCTGGAGCAGGAACAAGCGGCCGTCTTGCACCGTGAACTCCAAGTCCTGCATGTCGCGGAAGTGGTTCTCCAACCGGTCTTTCAGCGTGACAAGCTCGGCGAAGACCTCGGGCATGGCCTCCTCGAGCGATGGCTCTGCCGCGCTTGCGTCGCGCGAAAGCGGCTGCGGGGTGCGCACGCCGGCGACGACATCTTCGCCTTGCGCATTGGGCAGCCACTCGCCGAAAAACCGCCGCTCGCCGGTCGACGGGTCGCGCGTGAAGGCCACACCCGTGCCGGAGGTGTCTCCGAGGTTTCCGAAGACCATCGCCTGTACGTTGCACGCGGTGCCCCAGCTTTCGGGGATGTCGTGCATGTTTCGATAGACCTTGGCCCGGGGGTTGTACCAACTGCGGAAGACGGCGGCGATGGCGCCCCAGAGCTGGTCGTACGGGTCGTCGGGGAAGGCCGCCCCTGTCTCCCGCTCGATGATCTGTTTCTGCTGCTGGATGAGCCCGCGCAAGGTGGCTTCGTCGAGCGCCGAGTCGGGCAGCTTTCGCATGAGCTCCGCAGCGTTTAGCCGCGTCGCATCGATCCCGGCCGCGGCGGCGGCTGAAAACCTTGCATCTTCCAGGGCTTTGTCGAGCAGACGGCGGCTCACGCCGAGCACCACGTCGGCGTAGGTGAGGATGAATCGCCGGTAGGCGTCGAGCGCGAAGCGCATGTTCTGGGTGCGCTTGCCAAGGCCCGCAACGACAGCTTCGTTCATGCCCAGGTTCAGGATGGTGTCCATCATGCCGGGCATCGACGCGCGCGCCCCGGACCGGACGGATACGAGCAGCGGTGCCTCCGGATCGCCGAAGCGCTCGCCGATGATCTGGCCAACGCGCTGGACGGCCTCGCGCACGCCGGTCACGGTGGCATCGGGCAGCTTGCCGCTCGCCGCAAAGAACGCGCTGCAGACTTCCGTCGTGATCGTGAAGCCGGGGGGCACGGGCATGCCGAGACGTGTCATCTCGTGCAGCCCCGCACCTTTGCCGCCGAGCAGCGCTTTCTGGCTCCCGTTGCCGTCAGCCTGTTTCGCTCCGAAAAAGTAGATGTCCTTGGCCATGGCTTGCCTTCTTTCCACCCTGTGCCAGAGGCCCAAAGTGGGCTACCGCCCCCGACGCTGCAGTGTGCCGCTACCCCAGGGCTGACACGGTTCGAAACTGGGCTCGTTCGTCATTTGTTTCGCGCCTCATGCCCTCCAGCGGGGCCCAACCGGATGAAGCATGTAGCACACCCGTCACCTTCCTTTGGAACGAGCGCCGGCAGGCGTCTACCGAACCTTGCAGCGCCCGCCTGCCGGGCCGCGTGCGTAGGGCACATCGCGGCCCTTGCTGCGCACGTAGATGGAGCCGCCTGGAGCAGGGGCGGGGATGATCGCGCCCGAGGCAATGGGTCGGCCTTCGGCCAGCTCTTCAATCTCGACAATGACGTCGCTGCCGTCGCGATCGACGGCCGAGATGCTGGCGCGGCCCTTCGCGCCTGGATCCGAGCAGGGCACGCCCCGCGTGCTCACGGCGATGAC
>Ga0307434_1001697_pt1 | contig 11508 bp, 12 predicted proteins | sample SalMarWE160220MG_FD_202156 | JGI IMG/M metagenome (GOLD analysis project Ga0307434, IMG submission 202156) | Salt marsh sediment microbial communities from the Plum Island Ecosystem LTER, Massachusetts, United States - WE1603-220 | ecosystem: Environmental > Aquatic > Marine > Intertidal zone >...
CATGCACCGGGATGCTCAAGCGCCGGGGCGAACCCGCACGGCAACCGCTCTGCACTTGGCCAGAACAGGATAATCGCTCTGTAATGATGCTACAGTCTCGGGATTTCGAGGCTTTGTCGGACAGATGTCAGTCAACGGGATACGGGCGGATGGAGTTGTCGGGATCGGAATTCACTCATGAAGGAGACTACAATCTTCTGACATTCGACGGCAAGGAGATTGGCATGAGACGACTTTTGGGTCTGATCATCGGAGCAGTGGCTGGCGGCATCCTGGGTCATTACCACTTTTTCTGTTCAACTGGAACATGCCCTCTGACCAGCACTTGGGCGGGTGGTGCAGTGATCGGCGGTTTGCTCGGCCTTCTGCTGCTGGGCGGATGTCCAATATGTGCAGGCACAACCTGTCGTCCCACGGAACCGCAGTCAACCGATGCGCCCACCAACGTGGAACAGAACAAGCCGTAGTCCAGCCTCGTTGGGCGTTGTCATGAATCAGGGTAAACTTCGGTGCCATATTGGGCATCGAATGGGTTCCATTCCCTTGCGACTTGATCGCCGCCCAACGAAATCGCTGCACGTCCCTGGATCTAGGGCACAAGATCTGCGAAATTGGTAAGCGCAGCACGGGCGATGTACAATGACTGAACAGGGCTCGACGGTGTCGTCGGGCAAAGGTGAATTGGCGTTACTGAGTTACCAGGGAGTTTTCATGCCCAGAAAAGCACAAACCTTTAAGACCAGGCGGAGAGACGCCCAGATGGCTTGTCACCAGGGAAAGACGGATGAGGCAAACAAGATTTGGCAGCAAATCACCGTGGATCGAGTGAAAGTGAAAGCGGAAAAGGCAGCAAAGGCAGCGGAGAAGAAAGCGGCGAAAACGTAAACACTCGATCATCCCCGGTCAGCGTGGAGTCCGTGCCATTCGAGTTCTGACGCGACGGCGGACATATGGAAATGACGAACACTTCTGATGACGTGTGGTTTGTCTACTTGCTTCGGTGTGCTGACGACTCGTTGTATACAGGCATCACAAACGACGTGAGCCGTCGATGTGGCCAGCACAATGTTGGGACCGCCTCTCGATACACTCGCAGTCGTCGCCCGACCCATCTCGTGTACGAGGAGACGCACGCCAACCGCAGTCTGGCGCTGAAACGTGAAGCGGTGATCAAGGCGCTGTCACGGCAGGAGAAGGAGTTACTGATCCGATAGGCGGGTGTCGCCTCCGACGACCGCGGCATCTTCCAGCGTTGCTTATCTGGCCCCAACATCCCCGCCGATCCGATCCGTCTTGTCGATGGCGTAGGCGACGGCTGGATTACCGTTGATCTCGATCATCCCTCGGACCATCGCCTTCATGGCATCGGCGAACGCCCGTGGTCGTCCCTGGGGAACGATGAACCCGGAGCAATTAACTTCCCAGCATTCTTCCGATTGTGCTACGAGACCTTAGATGATAACGCGAGCTTGCACATGCTCGCCTCCTGGCGAGCATTCATGGCCTGGAGCCCACTGATCGAAGAGGCAGGATTGAGGTCACGACCGCTGGGGGGATTGATTATTCTTCTTGTCTTGTTTCGCTTTTCGTTTGTCCTTTGGAGTAAGCCGGGCCTTTTTCTGCTTCTCTCTTCTGCCCTTATCTCTTTTTCCCTTATCACCCATGTCTGTTTCTCCTTGCTTGAAAATGACTTGTAACCGGGTCACGGGACGCTTACGGATTTCAAATCGCCTCGCCCGCTTCGCCTCCGTGCCGCTGCCAAGCCAGTATAATGGTCTCGGCGAGCATGATCCAGCCCCACAAGTCTGTCGCCAGGAAGGGGACCGGGTTCTGTGTCGGGTTGCGTACAGTCGAAGAACCTGCGACAAGAGTTAGATAATGGATCTAGAAGATGGTATCGGCAGAGGGCGTATAGGTGATCGGTGAGGTTGTTCCAGGGGCGGTTGATGTTGCGATCGTCGGGGGTGGCGCTGCCGGACTGGCGCTAGCCATCTTTGCCGGTCGTCGCATGCCCGATCGGACTATTGTTATCCTGGACGGCGCAAAAACGCTTGGTGCCAAAATGCTCATGGCTGGCGGAGGTCGCTGCAACGTAACGAATCGCGTGGTGACACCCGTGGACTTTTGTGGCGGGAGTCGCAACATCATCAAGCGAGTTCTGGCAGCCTTTCCCTTCGAAAAGACGGTCGCATTCTTCGAAGAGATCGGCGTCGAGCTGCATGAGGAACAGAACGGCAAGCTCTTCCCGAACACGAACTCCGCGCGGACTGTGGTCAACGCACTGCAGGATGAAGCGTGCCGTTGCGGTGTTCATATCCTGACGAAGCATCGTGTGACGGGCATCGAGCGATGCGATCATGGTTTTCGTATTGCTGCTGGGACTGCATCGTTGAAAGCACAGCAGGTGGTATTGGCGACGGGAGGCCAATCGCTGCCGAAGACGGGCAGCGACGGCAAGGGATATGGCCTGGCGCAAGGTCTTGGTCATACGTTGGTACCGACGACGCCGGCGCTGGCACCGCTCGTTCTTGCGGGCGATTTTCATTCGACGCTATCGGGTGTTTCGCAGGGAGTGGAATTGGTGGTGTCGGCTGAGGGTTGGAAGGGCGTTCGCGTTCGGGGTCCGTTGTTGTGGACGCATTGTGGTATTAGCGGGCCGGCACCACTCGATGCTTCACGCTATTGGCATCGGGCGCGGCTTGAAGGGCGCGAGGTCAGTGTCCACGTGAACTTTCTGCCGGGCGATCACTTCGTCGAAGCGGAACGGAAGCTGCTGTCACTGGTGTCGTCGCAGCCGAGAGCGTTCTTACGTAATACACTTTCCCGCCTGATCCCTGCAAAGGTCGCTGAGGCTGTTCTTCGTCAATTGGAAATGGGCGGTGAGTTGGTGATGGCGCACTTGTCAAAAGATTGGCGTCGCAAGCTGGTGCATAGTCTCCTCGCATGGCCGCTTCCGGTACGGGATAGTCGTGGGTATGGCTATGCTGAGGTTACCGCCGGCGGCGTACCGTTGCATGAGATTGATCCCGGTAGCATGGCCTCTCGCAAGTGTCCGGGCCTGTTTCTCGTCGGAGAGCTTCTGGACGTGGACGGGCGGCTTGGGGGCTTCAATTTCCAGTGGGCGTGGTCGAGTGCATGGGTAGCTGCTTCGGGCATCGATATCGGGCCTACGTCCTTGCCATCGCCCATCCGGGATGATCGGGAGCAATTCGGTCGACGATCGACGCGACCAGGGTTTTCTTCTCGCTCGCCGTTCGAGTGATCCAGTCCTTGAGCGAAAGCTTGACGAAGTAGCGACTGCCGCTGACACAACTCTCCGGCCCTTCTTCAGCCATGAGTTCACATAACTGTGTGGTTTAGCCATTTTACGCTGCCGCGCAGAGCGTGAACTGCAACGTTTTCAGTAATTCGCGTACTCGGCCCTTCAGGGTCGAGTTGTGGTTTATTCGGTCGGTCCACAGGACCCGGCGCAGCGTGGCCAGCATGTCGAGATACGACGGATGATCCTTGCTCGTCGTCCAATCCGTTCCCTTGGGGTGGGCGGACCTGGCTCCGGCCCCGTGCCGCAGGAACCAGGCCTTCACCAGCGTCTGCACGATCAGGGCCATCGGAGCCTGACGCTCGACCGTCCTCGGACACCATCCCTGCACCTGCTCGAACCCGCCGAATTGTCTGCCATCGTGGATCGCTTCCTCGATCGGCCAGCGAGCGGCGAATCGCTCGACGATCTCGACATCCTCCACGGTCGGGTCGGTGCAGAACATGAAGTCGTCGGCCTGCTGACCCGTAGGGTCGCGGACGATCAGCAGTTTGATGGGTCGATCCTTGCTCACGTGGTACCAGAGGCACTCGATTGGGAGCAGGTGGCGCTTCACGACCTTGCTGTATATCCGCACCGTGATCGTCCGCCATCCCTTCCGGGGCCGGGCCGCCAGTTGCCTCGGGGTCGGCAGGCGCTTGCCCTTCTTGGGCCGGCGGCCCCGCTTGAACCGCTTGCGCTTCGGCGGCAGCTCGTAAATGGCCGCGTCCGAGCGGAGACGCGAGACCAGATTCGTCCTCGCCCCCAATGCCGCCTGAACAACCGTCCGCGTGGCATACTGCCCGTCCGCCGAGATGCGAATCGCCCGGTCCGGCAGGGCTTCCCGGGACTGGTGGATCATCTTGGCCGCGATCTCCTGCCGCGTCATGAACGGATGCTGCCGGCCGCAGTCTGGCCGCTTGCGATACAACGCGAACCACACCGGCAGGGCGATGACCCATGTCGGCCATCGCTTCGGCCGCAACGTCACGCATCCGATCACCCAGTTGTGAGCCCAAGCGCGGCAATCCGCAACACATCTTATAGCAACCGCTCGGGATCCGCATCCTCGCGGCGAGCCAGCAAGAGAAACTCAATGAGTACAGCGCGCGAGATGCGGATACGGCCAGCGTACTGACGAAGTAGACTCTCCGCTGGTTCGTTCAGCCAATCCGACTCCCTCATCAAGGCGAGAAAGAAGTCGGTGTCAGCATAGATCAAAGTCCCACCTCGCGTCGTGCCTGCTCGTGAATCAGCTCCTTCAACTCCTTGACGGACCGGCCTTTCAGTGTTCTCCCGATTTCCTCGAGGTCTCGGACCGGATTCTTCGGAACAGGACGAAGAACCAGCTCGTCGGGCATTTCCACCACGACGAACTTCTCTCCGTATCTGGCCCGGATGGACTCTCGCAGGTGAATCCTCCCTTTCTTGTCACAGGTTGTTTCCAACATGTTCTCACCGCATACAAGGAAGCGGGATGGGTTTATAAAGCTGCCGACTTGACCGGCCTTCGCATCATCGAGTCCCTGTCGTGACATCTTGCACACCTCTCGGGCCACCTCATTGGCGGGTCGCCTGCCGTTGAGCGACCCGCCCAGGAACCGAGCTCGCGGCTTTGCAGCCGGCTGGCCAGAGGAAGACTTGAGTTGGCGGGTCTGCGTGGCCCGGAGCAGACAGCAGCTCACACCGAACGGGCTTCGCAGGCTAATCAGCCATGCGCGGAGTTGAAGTCTTCGGGACCCGGAGAAGTGGGAGTGGGCATCAACTTGCGGTAGGATGACGCCCATGCAGGCGGATTACGTCCATCCCAGGAGGTTCTTCGATGAGTCGGAACAAGTGCACAGAACGCGTTCCGGAGGATACGGCGACCCTAACGCGGCGCAAATTCGTGAGCTCGTCCCTGACTGCGGCAGCGCTGCCCCTGATTCAGGGAGGTGAAGGTCTCGGGCGCGAGATCGCCTCCACGGAGAGTCAGCCGGCCGGGGTCAAACGTCGGATTAAGCTCGGGGTCGTGGGCTGCGGTGGCCGAGGGGCCTGGATTGCCAAGCTGTTCCAGAGGCATGGGGGCTATGAAGTGTTCGCGGTCGGGGACTACTTCCAGGCGGTCGCTGATGCTTGCGGGCAAGACCTGGGCGTTGACGGTGCTCGACGGTTCTCCGGCCTGTCTGCGTACAAGAAGGTGCTGGACACTGGCGTAGAAGCCGTCGCCCTCGAAACGCCTCCGTATTGCTTCCCCGAGCACGCCCGCGCCGCCGTGGAGACCGGAATCCACGTGTTCATGGCCAAGCCGGTTGCCGTCGACGTGCCGGGCTGCCTGGAGATTGAGGCAGCCGCCCGAAGGGCTACGGCCAAGGGCCTTTGTTTCCTCATGGACTACCAGATCCCCACCGATCCGCATAACGTCGAGGTCGTTAAACGGATCCACTCTGGCCAGATCGGGCGGCTGGCTATCTTGCACAGCTACTACCTGGCCGGGTCCTTCCCAGACCCAGCGAAGACCGCCACGTGCGAGAGCCGACTGCAGCACTTGATCTGGTGCAACGACGTGGCCATCGGTGGCGGATATCACGTGAACGCCTGCATTCATGCCGTGGATGCAGCCCTCTGGGTTGCCGGCGAGCGGCCGATCAGTGCGACGGGCGCTTCCCGCACCGGCCGGGCTGATCCCCACGGTGACAGTCATGACGTCTTCGGGATTGTCTACGAGTTCGCAAACGGCCTGATCCTCAACCACCGGGCCAAGCACCTGCGCAATCACTCGGAGGGCTTTCGGTGCGGATGCGCGGTTCACGGCGATACGGGCTGTGCCGAGATTGCGTACGGGGGCAAGGCCGAGCTTCGACGCGCGGCGGCGCCTTACAGCGACGAGGTGGTGAAACTGTACGAAGCCGGCGCAGTGCGGAACATTGCGACCTTCTACAGGAATGCCACGGAAGGCGACGCCCGCAACCCGACTGTCCGCCGCGCGGTGGACAGTGCCCTCACCACGATCCTCGGCCGAGAAGCGGCCCTACACAGGTCCAAACTGACGTGGGAGCAGCTGCTCAACGACAACAAACGGCTCGACGTGGACTTGACCGGGCTGGCGCCGTGATTGGCCTCCGCTGTGCAAGCTATCACCCGCGGCCGGGCGACCCGCCAGAGGCCAAAGTACAATGGCCTTGAGTGGACCTGGACCTGGGTTCTCCCTTTTTTCTGTATTCCCGGTTATCATGCACGCAATCTAGTTTCCGTACCGGAGGACAACGCCGTGTGTGAATCATGCTCATCACGTGGCCTGGACCGCCGCGAGTTCCTGGCCGCTGCCGGCGCTCTGGGGGCCATTGGACTTGTTCCCAAGGCCGTAGCCGACGAGGCGGCCGCCACCCTCGCCCTTCCCTTGGTCAAGAACGACAAGCAGCCGGCAAGAGTGCTCGTCGCCTTTCTCTATCCTCCGGCCGACGTGGTCAACGAGGGCAAGATGGAGGATAGTTGGCGGGTGTACAACTGGTTCACCTGGCCGGGCAACCAATTCGAGCCGGAGCAGCAGGAGCGCAAGTTCACGGCGAAGATCAAAGCTATCGCGGAGACGGTCGGAATGACTGTCGAATTCCAGCCGAACGCCATCTACCAGGAGGCCAAGGTCAAGGAATTCATCGAGACGGCCAAGGCGGCCAGGCCCGACGCCGTTTTGATCGTCAACTTCTGGAATACCTTCTCCAAGTGGTCCTTCCAGATGGCGACGGAATCGGCGGCCCCGACAGCGATCGTTTACCACCCTGTGGGCTCGAACCACCAGTTGCCGCCGGACTACCTGCGCAATGCGGAAGGAGTCTACTACATCCACTCGATCGAGAACTGGGACGAGATAGAACGGGGCCTACGTGCCGTGCACGCCAGGAGGATGCTTGCCCAGAGCCGGCTGCTGCGCATCTCCGGGCAAACCAAGTCGCCCGTGCAAACCCGGGAACAACGGCTCGAGGTCAGCGTCGTCGCAGCACCGGCCGAGGAGTTCAATGCGATGTTCGACAGCATCGCGGTGAACGATGCCCTCGTGCGGGAAGCCCAGCAGGTCAAGAAGAACGCCGAGCGGGTGATGAACGTAACCGACGAATACTTTGTCGAGGCGATGCGGGCTCATCGTGCTGTCGGGCGGATGATGGAGCGTTACGGGGCCGACGCGATCACCATCGAGTGCCTGCAGCTCAAGCACCGCAAGCCCTGCATCAGCTTCGCGAAGAACAACGGGGCCCTCGTCCCCTGCGGCTGCGAGAACGATCTCAACGCGACGCTGACGCTCATGCTAGGGCGGTGGCTGCTGGATCGGGCTGGCTTCCAACACAACCCGGAGTTCGATACCAGCGAGAATCGCTACTTCGGCGCCCACTGCACCTGCGCCTGGAAGCTGCACGGTCCGCAAGCGGCCTCCCAGCCTTACCTCGTGAGGCCGTTCTTCCACCAGTTGCCCAAGACGCCCGCCCTCGATGTGCAATGGACGCCCGGCGAGCCGGTCATGGTCGCCAAGTATCACAGCGGGAAGGACACGCTCTGCTGCTGGACGGGCAAGGTCATCGAGTCACCGACTTCGCCTCCGACCGGCGGCTGCGCGACGCGGGTGCTGGTGGAGATCGACCGCGTGGATGACGTATGCAAGATCTACCCCGGCCCGCACCCGATCCTGTTCTGCGGCGACCGCGGCGAGGCCAGGCGCTTCAGAGCTTTTGCCAGGATGTACCGACTGAAGCTGGAAGGCAACGCGTAGCACGAAACAGGCAGAGGGAGAACGGCGAACAGGATTGACACAGATCCCGTAGCCGGTCGCGCAGCGCTCCGCTTCCGCCACCGACTATGCGGTCGTTCTATGAGATTCGCACGACGTTTTCGAGGTCCAACTTCACGACCGGAGCTTGCTGACCTTCCTCTCCCAAATCGGTTGGCGCCTCAGGTCGCCTTCGGATCGCGCCATCGGGCAAGGTGCGAGACCAGTCATTGACCGCTTACCGGGACGACCTGTTTCCCACGAGCCGGTTTCGGATGGCTTACGATGCCCTGAAGCAAACCCACGGTGTCAGCGGGAACCGGGAATATCTGGGGATTCTGTACCTGGCGGCGCGGGAGACGGAAACGGGGGTAGACGAGGCCCTGCGGCATTTGCTGAAGGAAGGTCGTCCGATCACCGCGAAGGGAGTCAAGGCCCTGGTTGGCCGCCATCAAGAGATTCCCCCCGTCACCGAGGTCACGGTGGAGCCGGTGGATCTGACCGGCTACGACGAACTGGTCACGGACCGGGAGGTGGCCTGATGAAACCACCACGCGACGAGAAAGCCGCCCTGGTCGATTACCTGCGGGAACTGCACCTGCCCACGATGCGGAGCTGCTTCGAGGAACTCGCCCGCCAGGCCGAGCAGGAGACGTTGAGCTACGAACGGTACCTGCTCACGCTGAGCCATGAGCCGATTGTCGGGAGACTGCTTGTCAGGGAACCACGGAGACCAGCCGAGCGCACAGGGGCATCCGAACGGTTTGCCACCCCAGGGTTCGTAGTAGACGCCGAAGGGTTTGCCGTACTGACGGGCCGCACCGCGGACACAAGCGATCTGCAGCGCCGTCAGCGGGACCTGGTTGCCGATCTCGGCCATGACATTCTTGGCACCGAGCCGCAGGGCCGTGTGATACAATTGCACGTATCCATTGACCGCCATCACCTGGCCGTTTGTACGGTCGACGAGCCGGCGGAAGTAGCCCTCGAGATATCGGTTCACGTCGGCAAGCGAGGCGAGCGGCGCGAACAGTCCCTGGTACGCATCATAAGCGCCACCCGAGAAGAAAGGGTACTCTACGCGGCCCTCGTAGGCACCGAAGCTCTCCCGACCGAAGGAAAGTCCCTGGCTGGATCAGAAGCTTCTGAATGCGCTTGTAGTCATGGATCGGCGAGTTGCCCCATTCATGGACCTGGAAGCCCAGGAACCTCGGATCATCCTCAAGCTGTTCAGCGATACTCCCAATCCCATCGACGCTCTGATAGGGCATGCCTCCCGTGATGCGGTCGATGTAGTACGGGCGGTTCGATTTCCTGGCGCGCTCCAGAAGAGGATTGGCGTTCCATCTCTCCGAGAAAGGGCGAGTGTCAAGCCCGGTGTTGTGCAGTCGGAGGCCATAGTTGAGGAGCATTCCGTGGCGGCGCAGGCCTTCTATGAAGGCGGGGTGCGCATGGAAGAGGACAGTAAAACCGGGCGTCCCGGTGAAGCAGGAGGTTGGGGAGTCTGCAAGGGCTGCGCCCGCAAAGCACAAGGCAACGCAGCAAGCTCGCCATTGCCGTCTCATTGCGAAAACTGCCTTCGGGTACAGCAACGTGCTTCAGGCCCGTAGCCTCTGGGCCGCTTTCCCGGCTCACGCTCCAGAAGGACATGGGCGGCTTGGCCGTCTGCCGCCCACAAACGCGAACCGCTCGCTTCAATGTTCCTTGCTGTCGATGCGATCTGGCAATCCAAGCTCGCGCAGCCACGCGACGCAGAGTCCGGGCCAGTTGGCTACCGGATCACCCTTCTTGCCGAGGCCAAAGCCGTGCGGACCCTTGGCGAAGATGTGCATCTCTGCCGGCACCTTCGCCTTTCGCAAGGCGAGGAAGAAAGACATGCTGTTTTCGCACGGCACACCCGTATCCTCGTCGGTATGCACCAGGAAAGTCGGAGGCGTCTCGGAGGTGACCTGCTTTTCGTTCGAGAGGTTCGCCACGAGGGCCTTGTCGGGATTGCTCCCCAGCAGGTTCTTCTTCGATCCCTGGTGGGTGAACGGTTCGGCAAACGAAATCACCGGGTAGATCAGGATCATGAAGTCCGGCCGGCAGCTCGCGCGGTCGATCGGATCGTCAGCGTCGGCCTGACCTTTGTCGAAGTGCGTGCCGACGGTCGATGCCAGGTGGCCCCCCGCGGAGAAGCCCAGAATCCCGATCCGTTGAGGATCGACATTCCATTCCCTGGCCCGACTTCGGACCACGCGGATGGCCCGCTGAGCATCCTGCAGGGGGGCGGGATGACCGTAACCATTCCCCCGATGGCGATACTTCAGGATGAAGCCGGCTATCCCGTTCGCGCTGAGCCACCGGGCGACCTGGTGCCCTTCGTGGTGCATGGCCAGGTTGCCGTAGCCGCCGCCGGGACAGATGACCACCCCTGTGCCCGTGGCCTCGCCTTTCGGGGGCAGATAGACGGTGAGTGTTGGTTTGTCGCCCTCTTCGTCGCCCCTGGCTCCGGGAGCGCCGTGGGGCCAGAGCAGTTCGACTTCGGGCTGGCCAGCAAAGGCGGAGGCGGACGACATGCAAAGAGCTATGGCCCATAGCATGGGCGATAAACGGGAAACGTCCCGTCGATGCTGGGCGGAGGCACGTTTTGTGACACCCGTCTCCTTTCGGGACAGGCAGCAGATTCCATCCTTGAGGACGGTGGCGAGACTGGGCATGGAAGGCTCCTTGGAGCCCGAGGGCTCAGCGGCTGCAGCAGCTGGCGACTCCGTCAGCGATCTGTCTGGGCTGCATCATGACGAGCGAAGAACTCGCGGGGTCGTTTTCATCACATCCAGCAAGTATTGGCTGTCAAGTTTGTAAGAGCTCATCCGGATCCCCGCCTGATTGTCCCCATTATGGATCTCGTCGGCTACGTCCCCCAGCTAATGCGGCGGATGACTTGCCCACGGAGCGGTCACGCGTGATCGCGTCAGGGCGGCCTACTGCGCCCATTCGAAGTAGCCGATCTCGCGAAGGCGACCGCCCAGTCGCTCGATCTCATCTTTGCCCAGCGGGGTCAGGGGCAGTCGTGGGGGTCCACAGTCCTGGCCGATAAGTTGCATAACCGCCTTCTGGGCTGCCAGCCCGCCCGCACTGAGAATGCGCCGAATCATCTCAGCGGACCGCATCTGCCACATACGGACCTCATCCATGTTGCCGCGCTCAAACGCCTCGATGATGTGGCGGTACACCGGCGCGGCATAGTTGTACGTGCTACCCACCGCTCCCCTGGCTCCGGCCGTCAGCCCACATAGCAACATCTCATCCACGCCCCAGAACATGTCGAGGGTATCGCCCGCCTCTTGGACGCAGGCGAGGTACTCATGCACCGTAGGGGCGGTGTACTTGATTCCCGCGAACGTCGGCAAGCGCTCGCGAGCGATTCGGATGAAGTCCAAGAGATCGAGACCGACGTTCGTGATGGCGGGGATGTGATAGTAGTAGAATG
>Ga0307434_1001699_pt1 | contig 11502 bp, 9 predicted proteins | sample SalMarWE160220MG_FD_202156 | JGI IMG/M metagenome (GOLD analysis project Ga0307434, IMG submission 202156) | Salt marsh sediment microbial communities from the Plum Island Ecosystem LTER, Massachusetts, United States - WE1603-220 | ecosystem: Environmental > Aquatic > Marine > Intertidal zone >...
CCATGTTGAAGGATAATGTGGCTGCAGCTACCGATGGTGCGCAATTGTCAGGTAGAGACAAGGAGATGCTGGATAATCTCGCTCGGAATAATCGCAACCTTTACTGTCAGGGCTGTATGCGTTGCGAATCGGTTCTGGGCTCAGAAAGCAGGGTCCCGGATGTCCTGCGGTACATGATGTATTATAACAGCTATGGAAAAACCAATGACGCCAGGAGATTGTTCAGAGAGTTGCCCGAGATCGTAAGAAACAGTCTGGCTTCAAGAGATTATTCGCGTGCGGAACGGGTATGTCCTAATCATGTTGAGATAGGCAAGGCAATGAGACGAGCTGTCAATCTGCTGGCTTAGACAGTCCCTATTCCCTGTTTAACATTTTGTGGTTCACATTCTTGAATCCCGGAATCTTTGGCCCTCTTCTCTTACGTAATGGGGAGGAAGAATATTTCATGTGAATAATCACGAATTCAGCAATCTCTTATAAAAACTTTTAGATGTGGAGGTGAATTACAATGTCGCCTGAAAAGAAAAAGATGGATCGAAGGGCATTCTTAAAGACTGCTGGGATAGGGAGCGCCTCCCTGGCCCTTTCGGCCGGGCTTTCGAATAGGGCCCTGGCCTTTGAAGATACGAACAAGAGTTCATCGAAAGAAATACCCACTCGCGTTCTGGGGAAGACGGGTGTACGGGTACCTATCCTTGCCCTGGGGGGTATTATTGACTGGACTATAAACCAGAATATCTTAAGGATGGCTTTTAATATGGGTGTCCATTACTGGGATACGGCCCCTGTCTATGGAAATGGCAAAAGCGAGATAGGAATAGGCCAATACTTCGCCAAGTATCCTGAAGACAGGAAAAAGATATTTCTCGCATCAAAGGCCTCCGGTGCGAATAACCCCGAAGGAATGACCCGATGTCTGGAACTGTCCTTTGAAAGGATGAACACCGATTATATTGATCTATATTTGATGCATGGTCTGCGAAGCCCGGAATTGCTTACACCTGAGGTAAAGGCATGGGCAGAGCAGAAAAAAAATGAAGGAAAGATAAGATTCTTCGGATACACCACCCATGTCAATAATTCCGAGATGTTTGTCCAGACATCAACCCTGGGCTGGATAGATGCTGTAATGGCGATCTATAATTATCGAATAATGACTGACGGTGATATCTCCAAGGGTATAGAGGCATGCAAAAAGGCAGGTATCGGATTTGTTGCTATGAAAGTGTTCGGCCACAGATTTATGTCCGCTGAATCTCCTGAGGACCTCGAGGTTACAAATTATTTCATGGAAAAGGGTTACACGCCGGAACAGGCAAAACTAAAGGCGGTGTGGAAAGATGAAAGGATTGCCTCATCTTGTGTGTTAATGAAGAATCTTACTATGTTAAAGGATAACGTCGCGGCCGCCACTGATAACTTGGAATTGTCCAAGCGTGAAATAAATATGCTTAAAAGGCTGGCTGAAAGCACACGTAATTCTTATTGCCAAGGGTGCGGGCGATGTTTATCCGTCATGGGATCGGAGAGCGGGATACCTGATGTGCTTCGCTATATGATGTATTACAACGGCTATGGAGAAAGGGATCGGGCCAGGGAACAATTCAGGCACCTGCCTGAGTCTGTTAAGAAGGACCTGGCGTCAAGAGACTATTCCCATGCCGAATGCGCATGTCCTCACAATATTGAAATCGGCAAGGCGATGAGGGAAGCCGTAAAGATACTGGGATAAGAATGTCTTCCAGGTGAGCATTAACTCAAATTGTGTTCAGCAGCCCACTCCGCGACATGGATGGGGGTTTCGAGCACTGTGGCTCCTGCGGCCCTCAGGGCCTCCTGCTTGCTTGGTACCGTCCCTGAGGCGCCGCGCACGATGGCACCCGCGTGGCCCATGCGTTTTCCCTGCGGTGAATAACGCCCCGCGATGTACACTGCTACAGGCTTGGTCATCCTCCTTGCTATGAATCCGGCGGCCTTCTCTTCCTGTTCTCCGCCTACCTCGCCCACTATAATAACTGCATCGGTGCCTTCATCTTCCTCAAACAGCTCAAGTATATCCACGAGATTTCTCAGTACAACCGGATCGGCACCCATGCCGACAACGGTGCTCTGCCCGACCTTTTTTTCCGATAGTATGCCCGCGAATTCATAGGAGAGGGTCCCGCTTCGTGAAATAATACCGACCCGGCCGGGCGCAAACATTGAGGCCGGCATGATGCCCATCTTTCCTTTGCCTGGAACGAGGATGCCGGGGGTGTTGGGACCCAGGGCGAACACGCCCAAGTCAATGGCATAGCCGCGCATCTTCATCACATCCCTGACAGGGATATTTTCGGGGACAACGACAATGAGCTTGATCCCCGCCTCAATAGTCTCCATAAAGGCGTCCAGGACAAAGGCTGCGGGGACGAAGAATACGGAGGCGTTAGCCCCTGTTTCCTTTACGGCCTCATGGACGTTGTTGAAGACGGGAAGTCCCTCCACGGTGGCCCCACCTTTGCCCGGGGTGACGCCGCCCACGGTCTTTGTGCCGTATTCAAGCATCCAGTGGGTTTGGGTGCTTCCTTGGCGGCCCGTGATTCCTTGCACCAGGACACGTGTTGAATCGTTTATAAGGATACTCATCGTTAACCTCGTCCTACAATTTTATATAGGCGCTCTATGGCCTTTTCGGTAGCGGCTTCAGTCACCACGTGGATACCGGCTGAGCGCAAGATCTCCCATGTCTCCTCCTGGCGGTTTCCAAGGGCCTTTGCTACGACAGGGATCTTTACGTTGTGTTCCTTTATGTAACGGGCCACGCCTTTAGCACCTTCGTGGATGGGATTGATGCCTCCGTACACATTAATGAATACGGCTCTAAGGTCAGGTTTCATCATGACAAGCTCCATACATTTATAGAGCAGATCAGCGGTAATCCCGCCGCCTGTCTCCATAAAGTTGGCAGGTTTCATATTTTGGCCGATGATGTCCGTGGAGGCCATACCGAGCCCGGCACCCGAGGCGATGAGTCCGATATCACCCTCAAGGTCCACGTAAGTGACTCCTATCTCCCTGCCCCTGCGTTCAAGAGGGTTCTCTATCCTATCGATACGATCAGGCAGGGGAAAGCTTATCCTGGATATGGCAGAATCGTCTATCTCCAATACGGCGTCAACCGCGATGAGTCCGCCGTTCGGGAGAACCACAAGGGGATTTATTTCGCAGATAAGGGCCTCATAGCTCATGGCGATGTTGTATAAGCGGGTGATCACACCTGTCCAGGAGGTGACGAGTTGAGGCTTGGTATCCAGCATCCTTAAGAGGGCACGTGCTTGATACGGGTAAAAACCGAAAGACGGGTCGATATGGATTGAGGCGATGTTTTCCGGCGAGGTCCTCGCGACCTCTTCGATAAGCATGCCGCCTTGAGTGCTTACCACTATAACCGGCGTTCCCGAATATCCGTCTACCGTGATGCCCAGATAAAGCTCATTCGCGATCTCCACCTTCTCACACACCAAGATCTTCTGAACCGGATATCCTTTTATTTCGCTTGAGAACAGCTCTTCCCATACCCTGTCCAGTTCTTCGGGAGAGGCGGCCTCCTTAATGCCGCCTGCCAGGCCTCGGCCTCCTACCAGGACCTGGGCCTTGAGAATCACCGGATATCCAATGCCATCCGCTATATTCTGGGCGTCTTCCACGCTCTCAGCGATACTGCGGCGGGGAACAGGGATGCCGTTCTGTCCGAAAATATCCAAAGCCTCGTATTCATGAAGTCTCATAATGTTTTTCCTTTAGCTTGAGTCCTTGAACCCTAATCAAATTCTTGATGCAAGATACCAAACGGACGATGTTCGAAATATTCGATCGTGAAGGATAAAATGGCTATGCATATATGTCAATGAGAATAATTATATATTTAATCAAAATGTAATTCTATTGTGTTTTGTGTAAAAGACAATATTTGATTGCATATTTAATTTATTTTTTGTAAAATATTTGCATGAGCAAAGATAAGAAAAAGAACAACAAAAAGCGACATGAAGACAGCACCCAGATTGCCTATCATGGCATCAGGCACATGCTTTACAATAAGGAGCTTGTGCCGGGCCAGAGAATAGCCTACAGAGATCTGGCTGAAAGGCTTGAATTGAGTCCCACACCGATTATTCAAGCCCTGAAATGGCTGGAATTACAGGGTTATGTGCTGCATGAACCGAACCGTGGTTATGTCCTGGCGCCTTTCAGCGTAAAAGAGTTAGAGGAGCTTTATGAGATAAGGGAGCTTATCGAACCTTCTCTTGTCCCGGCCGCTATCGAGAAGATTGATAAACAAGGTCTCAGCAAACTCAAGGCGGCGCTTGAGGCTCACCTTTCTGCGGAAAGGGATTACTACCTGAAGGAAAGGCTGTTTAAAAACAGGGAATTCCATATGTCCCTTGCCTCTCTTTCCGGTAAAGCTACGCAGGTCCGGATCCTGCAAAACGTCTTTGATATGCTTTTCCTCAAATACGGGGGCAACTATTTTCCCATAGCTTCAATATCGGCCACCGACCAGGCTCACCAAGAGGTGTATGACGCCTTCGCGCTGCGTAGTATGGAAAGGGCGCAGTCCGTGCTCAAGAATCACTTGGCAAATGTGAAAATACAGGTGATGTCCAGTATCAAAAAGATACTCGCGGAGCAAGAACGGACTGAGTTCTGAGGCACCGGGGCCTGTTATTACCTAAATCCAGGGGATGTTCAAAAAGGCAGGCTGTTTCTGTTGTTTAGAATCAGGGCTAATGGTAGAAGGCACAAGGTTTTTTATCCGCCTTCGCAGAAGACCACGTGCTTGCCCGAGGGGCTCCATCAATCACTGGGTTCTAAAGTGGATTTTAACTTGCGCCCCGCACCATTAGGCTTTAATCTGTGGTCTCAACTAGACAGGCATAGCCATATTTTCGATGACTATTGAAACAGGGCTGCTTAGAATCGCCGGCAGGCCTTTATTGACTGTTAATCTTTGATACCCCGTGAATGCTACGGGGTAATTTATTCAAAAACGAAAAAAGGTTTTTAAGATAAGATGTCAGACCATTATGATGTCCTTATTATCGGGGCGGGCGTAGTCGGAAACGCCATAGCTCGGGAATTATCACGCTACAGACTGAAAATAGCCGTTGTTGAAAGAGAGCAGGATGTAGGAATGGGGAGCAGTTCCCGTAACAGCGGGGTGCTTCATTCCGGTATCAATTATAAACCCGGTACCCTGCGGGCAATGCTTGATGTGCAGGGCAATTCGCTTATGGAGGGATTGTGCCGTGAACTGAAGGTCAAAATAGATTATATCGGCAAGCTGACCATAGCCCAAGACAAGGATGATATTAAGACCCTGCAAAGGCTTAAGGAGCAGGGAGAGGCAAACGGCGTTCCCGGCCTTGAAATACTTAATGCCGATCAGATGAGGAAAAAACAGCCCGACGTAGGGGGTATCGCAGCCCTCTGGTCACCTACTAGCGGTATAATCTGTCCTTATGGTCTAACCATCGCCCTTGCTGAGAATGCGTTTATGAACGGTGTGAGATTTTTCCTGGGCCATGAGGTCACCTCGATACAAAGGAAAGAAGAAGGGTTTCTGGTCAATACCGGCAATGGGCACAGATTTACTACCACCATTCTGATAAACGCGGCAGGTCTTTTCTCAGACCGTGTCTGCAGGATGTTGGGGATAAATGAATACAGGATTTACCCGTGCAGGGGGGAATACCTTATCCTTGACAAAAGGCTTAAAGGGAGCCTCTCCGTTCTGGTATATCCGGCGCCGAAGGAAAATATGCCCGGTCTGGGAATCCATCTTACCAACACGGTTGACGGCAATATCCTGATAGGCCCCAGCAACGAATATATAGATGACCACGATGACTGCGCCTCCACGTCGAATATAATGGCACTGCTTAGAAAGGAGGGCCATGAACTCCTCCCCATGCTTTCCACTTCCGATTTTATACGCAGTTTCTCAGGCTTGAGAGCGAAGCAGACATCCCCGGAAGAAAAAGGGTATAAGGATTTTGTGATTGAGAGTCGTAAAGATGTGCCAGGATTTATCAACCTGGTAGGCATAGAGAGCCCGGGTCTGACATGCGCCCCGGCTATCGGCCTAATGATAAAAGATATGGTTGCAGAGAGGATTGCGCTGGAGGAAAAGAAATCGTTTATTTCTGAACGACCTGGAAGACTTGGAATGTTTTCGGAATTGCCGGCCGAAGAGAGGGCCGATCTAGCGTCACAGGATCCTGATTACGGAGAGATAGTGTGCCGTTGCGAGCAGGTGACAAAAAGGGAAATCCTGGAAGCCATTCAGAACCCTTTGGGCTGCAAAACTATCGCCGGAATAAGGTACAGGGCAAGGGCAACGATGGGCCGATGCCAGGGCGGATTCTGTCTTCCCAGGATAGTGGAGATACTGGAAAAAGATTTCGGGTACAGGCTGGAAGATTTTATTTTGAACAGGCCGGAATCGAGGCTTTTTACAGGGAGGGCGAGATAATTGAGTGGAGAGATTTTATGCAGACTTTGAAACACGACCTGGTGGTTATAGGCGGCGGCCCTGCTGGCCTTGCCGCTGCAATAGCGGCAAAGGAAGCCGGATGCGATGACGTCCTTTTAATCGAACGGGATAGAAGGCTGGGGGGTATCCTGAACCAGTGCATCCATGATGGATTCGGATTGCATAGATTCGGCAAGGCCCTTACCGGCCCGGAATACGCACAGCATTTCATCGACAGATTAGATGCGCTGGCTATCCAGAGGATGCTAGGAACCATTGTTCTCTCCATGGAGGGGGGACATGTCCTTCATATAAGCTCCAAAACGGGATTTAGAAGGATAAGTGCGGGCGCAGTGATACTCGGCATGGGATGCAGGGAGAGGACCGCAGGCGCGATTTGCCTACCGGGCACCAGGCCGGCAGGGATATATACGGCGGGAGCGGCGCAGACCTTTATTAATCTGCAAAATATCATGATTGGGAAAAGGATTGTTATCCTGGGTTCCGGCGATATAGGCCTGATAATGGCCAGAAGACTGACCTTGGAAGGCGCTGAAGTAGAGGCTGTTTTCGAGATATTACCCTATGCCAGCGGGTTGCCCAGAAATATACAACAGTGTCTGAATGACTATGGAATCCCCCTCTATTTAAGTACTTCCGTGATAGACATACATGGTAAAGAAAGAGTGACAGGAGTCACCGTAGCCGAAATAGGGCCTGACAGAAGACCTGTTCCGGGCACGGAAAGACATGTAGCATGCGACACTCTCCTGTTATCGGTAGGCCTGATACCGGAAAATGAGTTGACAAGGGGCGCGGACATCTTAATAGAATCGAGGACCAGTGGGGCTTATGTTGATGATGCATTCATGACCAGCAGACCGGGCGTATTTTCCTGCGGCAATGTGCTGCATGTACATGATCTGGTTGATTATGTCTCTGAAGAGGCTGAAACGGTCGGTCGGAACACCGCGGCCTTTTTGAAGGGCGATATGAGGCCGGCCGAATCACATATCGATATCAAGCCCGGAAACGGCGTGGGATATGTACTGCCCCAGAGGGTAGGTGGGGAAAAAGACTTTGTGCTTTCCCTTCGTGTGAGCGAGCCTTTCCGGAATAGAGCTGTTCTAGTCCGGGAGGGGAAAAGAAAGGTAAAAAGAAAAAAGATGGTTCGCCTGCATCCGGCGGAGATGATTCGAATGAATGTTAAGGTCGATAAAATTCAGGATGCCATGTCACTGGAGGTCTCCGTGGAATGAGCAAAAAGGAACTGACATGTGTTTTATGCCCCAATGGATGCCGGTTGGAGGTTGAGATTGAAGAGGGGCAACAGATTATTATAAAGGATGTCAGCGGTAATCTGTGCGAAAAAGGGGTTGAATGGGCCAGGCAGGAGATAGTCAATCCTATGAGGACCATTTCCAGTAGTATATTAGTGGAAAAAGGCGAACTTCCATTGGTGAGTGTGAGGACGGAGACCCCGATACCTCTTAAGAATATATTTGATGTTATGAAGGAGATCAAGGCCTTCAGGGTGAAGGCCCCTGTCAACATAGGGGATATAATAATAGAGGAGGTTGCGGGTCTTTCCTGCAACATAATTGCAACGAGAAACGTCCGAAAAATATCCTAACAGCTTACCCCTATCAAAGCAAGTCTGATAGAGGATGAAAGGGGAGGGGGTATAAGAAGATGGAGGCGTTTTTGTTAGAAAGATTTAGTATTCATATATTCTCTGAGATGAAAGAAAAGCGTTTAAATCTATGGATAAAAATCCCAGTGTGCTTGATGATGATCGAATAGGCAAGTTATTGCTCAAGCTGGCCTTTCCGGCATTTATAGGTATATTTGTTACCGCCCTTTATAATATTGTAGACACCTTTTTTATCGGGAGATTTGTGGGTTCCCTGGGAATTGCCGGGATATCCATTGTTTTTCCGGTTCAAATGTTTTGCATGGGAATCGGTTTGATGTTCGGGGTGGGCGGCGCATCTCTTATATCAAGGTCTATAGGAGCCGGGAATATAGACAAGGCCGAACGCGCTCTCGGGAATGCCATATTCTCCATTGTGGTACTGTTGATCATTTTGATAATAGTCGCACTGTCAAATGAAGATTCCCTGTTGAGTATGATGGGTGCGTCGGAAAAGGTCCTCCCCTATTCCAGGGACTACTTTACTATTATTCTTTTCGGACTCCCCTTTCAGACACTGGCCATGGCCACGAATGGTCTTATAATGTCGGAAGGAAACGGCCGTGTCGCGATGGCAGGGACGACTATAGGCGCCTTCTCCAATATCTTTTTTGATCTGGTGTTTATCGTGTTGTTGGATATGGGAGTTAGGGGGGCCGCTATCGGCACCTTAATAGCACAGCTTCTGGCGGTCTCGTTTTTGCTCGGCTATTATTATCTCGGCAAGAGTTTCATCAACATCCGCTTGAATAGCCTGATTATTAAATGGGATATATTCAGAGAAATCCTTGCCGTGGGTTCCTCGTCGTTTCTGACCGTAGGTGCCTCGAGTCTGTCCATATTGTTTATAAACAGGATGCTTGTTGCCTACGGTGGTGATATCGCTGTATCCGCCTATGGAATAGTCAATCGGCTGATGATCTTCGTAGCCATGCCTGGGATTTCCGTGGGCCAGGGGCTCCAGCCGATACTGGGATTTAATTACGGTGTGGGGCGATATGACCGAGCGCTCAAGCTTATAAAAATTGTACTGATTACTATGACTTGCTTTGGTCTTGCCTTATTCGGGCTTCTTTTCTTTAATCCTGGGTTTATCGTTCGTATCTTTACAACTGAAAAGGATCTTATCGTCATGACCAATTACGCTGCCAAGTTCGTGTTTTCCTCTGTCTTTTTTACAGGATTCATCATCTCCGGCATATCCATGTTCCAGGCTTTGGGAAAGGCTAAAACAGCTTTCATTATTACCCTGAGACCGGTAATATTCCTGTTACCCCTAATAGTTATACTGCCGAGGTTCTTTCATTTGGAAGGTGTATTTCTGGCTTGGCCTCTTACGGAGATCCTTGGTTTTATCCTTGCTATGAGTATGGTTATACCCCAGATAATGGAGTTTAGAGGCTTGGCAAGATCCGAGCTCGACCAACCTATGGAACATATATAATAATAATTGTTGTCCAAAAACAGATTTGCAAAACCCTAGGTCACGGGTGTTCTTTTCAAGACGACATCTCCAAAAGGATCCCACCCAAGGTATGCAGTGGGCTGATTTTCAAGGGTTTGCTCCACCAGGACACCATGTAGAATGTACCATTGCGAACAGGAAAAGGCTTGCCAAACCCCTGAAAATAAGACCACGTCCACTGAACGCCATAGATGTCGTCTTGAAAAGAATGGCCGTGAGCGGAGGGCTGTCCCTTTTCTTAGTTCCGTATCTCCCGGGCTGGTCATTTCAAGAGGTTACGGCCGTGGGATGCCTACCCCCTCCGCTGTTCCCCTCGGTTCCCTTCGGGGCCAGGGGGTCCCCCACCCGTAACCCCCTGAAATAACAGCGCCCTCCCGATAGTTACTCCAAAAAGGAACAGCCCTTCGCCGCAGTGCCAAGCCTTACCTGAGGTCACGGCTGTTCTTGGAAAGACGACATCTCAAAAAGAATTCCACCCAAGGCATGCAGTGGGCTTATTTTCAAGGGTTTGCTCCACCAGAACCCCTGGCAGAATATGCCGTTGCCAACAGGAAAAGGTTTGCCAAACCCTTGAAAATAAGACCACGTCCACGGAATACTATAGATGTCGTATTGAAAAGAACAGGTGTGACCGGATATTAGCGATACCTTTATGCAGCCATGATATTTCTTGGTTCATCCGATTAATGAGTATATAAAGAAGTAAAAGATTAAACGTTATCCGCCTTCGCAGAAGACCAAGGGTTTACCCGTGGGGCTCCATTTGAAACAACCTTGCCTTTGGCCGAACACCTAATCTTGATGATTATCCACATAGGGTTCGAGGACTCCATGATTCAAGGGTTGATCGACCCCTGAAGGGACTTGTAATGTTGATAGATATCAGATAATATCGGCGTAAACCTCGCAGACATCGGATCCTAATTATTTAAAGCGCTGGCTGGTGATAATTGTGTAAAAAGGTAAAGAAAAATATGCCAATCGATCCAAAGGCCGAATATGTACTGAAAAAAATGGGGGACATGGGAATGAAACCCGTGTCGGGCATGTCTCCTGAAAAGGCGAGACAAATGATTCTGAACTCGATGCGGGAGACCGGCCCTCCCAGACCTGTGGCGTCAGTCGCTGACCGTATGATTCCCGGTCCTGCAGGAGATATAATGATACGTGTCTATTCGCCTAATGGAACAGGTCCTTTTCCTCTTGTTGTATTTTTTCATGGGGGAGGTTTCGTACTGGGCGATCTTAATACCCATGACCCGATATGTCGTGAGCTTTGTGACGGCACGGGCTGTGTGGTGATGTCGGTGGAATACCGGCTGGCTCCGGAGAATAAGTTTCCTGCCGCGACAGATGATGCCTTGGCAGCGACCCGATGGGCGGCCGAACACGCCTCTCATATGGGGGCAGATCCGGAACGCATGGCGGTTGCCGGTGATAGCGCCGGAGGCACCCTGTCCGCCGTGACTGCGCTGCGAATCCGTGATCAAGGGGGCCCTTCCCTTTGCGGTCAGCTATTGATATATCCTGCTACCGATTTCTACAAGCCAGGCACCCCTTCACTTAGGGAAAATTCGGGGTATTTTATTACTATTGAAGATATGGAATGGTTCATAGGTCACTACCTTAATGACGAGTCCGAGGCTGATAATCCCTACGCATTCCCCATGCGCGCCGAGGATTTATCAAACCTGCCGCCGGCCCTTGTGATCACCGGTGAGTGCGACCCCCTGCGCGATGAGGGTGAGATGTATGCAGCACGTCTGAAATCGGCAGCTGTTCCGGTCAGGCTCACTCGTTATGAAGGCATGATTCATGGCTTTTTCA
>Ga0307434_1001702_pt1 | contig 11497 bp, 7 predicted proteins | sample SalMarWE160220MG_FD_202156 | JGI IMG/M metagenome (GOLD analysis project Ga0307434, IMG submission 202156) | Salt marsh sediment microbial communities from the Plum Island Ecosystem LTER, Massachusetts, United States - WE1603-220 | ecosystem: Environmental > Aquatic > Marine > Intertidal zone >...
ACATAGGCTCACCTTCCTTTCATCCTGTCTGGTGAAAAGTCCGTGAGCCTATCTTTTTGCCATCAAATCTCCAGATTCCCCAATTGGCGGTACACTACGTTCAGGCTTTCCTTCTCTTGCCATTCCCTCGATCATCTCCTATGCTGATACCCTGGGGTTATTGTCTGAAGTCCGGGAAGGGACGGCATGGCCTGGTAGACAGCGGATGTGCGGCGTGGCACGGGAGCGTTACATTCGGATTCGGGGTGCCCGGCAGCACAACCTGCGCAACATCTCGATCGACGTTCCCCGGGATCGGTTCGTAGTTATCACGGGCCTGAGCGGGTCGGGCAAGAGTTCGCTGGCCTTCGACACGATCCATGCCGAGGGGCAGAGGAAGTACGTGGAGACGCTGAGCGCCTACGCCCGCCAATTCCTGGAGCAAATGCAGAAGCCCGACGCGGACCACATCGAGGGTCTGCCCCCGACGATCGCGATCGAGCAACGCAGCGGCGGCGGGAACCCGCGATCCACCGTCGCCACCACGACTGAGATCTACGACTACCTCCGGCTGCTGTTCGCCCGGGTCGGTGAGCCTTACTGCTGGGTCTGCGGGCGGAAGATCCATCGGCAATCGAACTCGCAGATCGTCGATGCCGTCCTGGCCCTGCCTGCGGGCACCCGCATCATGGTGCTCGCGCCACTGGTCCGCGGGCAGCGAGGCCAGCATCAGGAGGTGTTCCGGCACGTGCAGCGCGAGGGGTTCGTGCGCGTCCGGATCAACGACGAGCTGTACGATATCAAGAACCTGCCCGAGCTGACCAGGACCCGCAAGCACCGGATCGAGGTGGTGGTCGATCGGATAGCGATCAAGCCCGGCGTGGCGACGCGGCTCGCGGAGAGTGTTGCCCTGGCCCTCGTGCTGGGCGAGGACACGGTGTTCATCGCGGCCGAAGTCGAGCCCGGCAAATGGAACGACCACATCTACAGCGCCCGCTTCGCCTGCCCCAAGCACCCGGAGGCGAACCTGCCCGAGCTGTCGCCGCGGCTGTTCAGCTTCAATTCGCCGCACGGGGCGTGCCCGACCTGCGACGGCCTGGGCAACATCCTCGAGTTCGACCTTGACCTGGTGGTGCCTGATCCGTCCCTGCCCCTCGCCGACGGGGCGATCGACCCCTGGCGGCACAGCGGCAAACGGTTGAACATGTTCTACCGCAAGCTGCTCAACGACTTCTGCCTGCAGTTCAGCGTTTCACCCGGCGTCCCGTTCCAGAGCCTGCCGGCCGAACTGCGGGACGTCCTGATGAACGGCACCACCGCCGAGACCGAAGCCCGATACGGCGCGAAGTTCGAGGGCGTCCTGCCGAACCTCAAACGACGCTGGGCCGGCACCGACAGCGAATCGGTCAAGCAGCGGCTGCACACCTACTTGAGCGAGCGGCCCTGCGAGACGTGCGGCGGCTCACGCCTGCGAACCGAGGCCCTGGCGGTCCGGATCGCGGGCAGGAATCTGCACGACGTCACGCGAATGACCATCGAACAGGCTCACCCGTTCTTCTCCAACCTGTCGCTGGCCGGCGAACTGGCGACGGTTGCCGAGCAGATCCTTCGCGAGATCGTGCAGCGGCTCCGCTTCATGATCGACGTGGGCGTCGGGTACCTGGGCCTGAACCGCACCAGCGCCACGCTCTCCGGCGGCGAGGCCCAGCGCATTCGTCTGGCCACCCAGGTCGGCAGCGGCATGGTCGGCGTGTGCTACGTGCTGGACGAGCCGACCATCGGCCTGCACCAGCGCGACACGGGCCAACTGATCGGCACGCTCCGCCGGCTCACGGACGCCGGCAACACCGTCCTGGTCGTCGAGCACGACGAGGAAACCATCCGGGCTGCCGATCACCTCATCGACCTGGGGCCGGGAGCAGGTGCCCACGGCGGACGGATCGTAGTCCAGGGCACGCTCGACACCCTCCTGCGCGATCCCGATTCGGCGACGGCCAAGTACCTGCGCCGGGAGATCGAGATCCCGGTCCCCGAAAAGCGCCGCAAGATCATCCAAGCCCAATCGATCGAGATCAAGGCGGCGGCCCAGAACAACCTGAAATCAATCGACGTCCGCATCCCGGTCGGCTGCTTCGTCTGCGTCACCGGCGTATCCGGCAGCGGCAAGAGCACGCTGATCAACGAGGTGTTTTTCAAGGCGATGCGGCGCCGTCTGTATCGATCGCGCGAACGGCCGGGCAAACATGACCGCCTCATCGGCGCGTCGCGGGTGGACAAGGTCGTGCAGATCGATCAGTCGCCGATTGGCCGAACGCCGCGGAGCAACCCGTGTACTTATACCGGCGCGTTCGACCTGATCCGTCAGCTCTACGCCAGGACGCGCGAAGCGAAGATTCGAGGCTACGGCCCCAGCCGGTTTAGCTTCAATGTCAAGGGCGGGCGGTGCGAGGCGTGCCAGGGCCAGGGCACCAAGCGTATCGAAATGCACTTTCTGCCCGATGTCTACGTCGATTGCGACGTGTGCAAGGGCAGGCGCTACAACCGCGAGACGCTCGAGGTCCGCTACCGCGGCAAGAACATCGCTGACATCCTCGACATGCGGGTCGAGGAAGGCATTCCGTTCTTCGCGAACTTCGCGAAGATCAAGCGAATACTGCTCGCCCTGGACGACGTGGGGCTTTCGTACATGACGCTCGGCCAATCATCGACGACACTGTCGGGGGGCGAGGCCCAGCGGGTGAAACTCGCGGCCGAGCTGGGCAAGCCCGCCACCGACCACACGCTGTACGTCCTGGACGAGCCGACCACCGGCCTGCACTTCGCCGATGTGCACAACCTGCTGCGGGTACTGAACCGCCTTGCCGACAAGGGCAACACGATCGTGGTTATCGAGCACAACCTGGAGGTGATCAAGGTCGCCGACTGGATCATCGACCTGGGCCCGGAAGGCGGCGAGCGCGGCGGGGAAGTCGTAGCCATCGGCCGGCCCGAGGAGATCGCAGAGAACGACCGGAGCTATACCGGGCGGTTCCTCCGCTCGCGACTCGGCGAAACTTCGTCGTGAGGGGATCAGCCCCGGGGGTCCCCGCCAACACGCAGTGTTTCAAACTGACAGATTGCGATGACGACGCGGCTCTTTGGAGTTATGATTACGCGGGCAGGAAAATCGGTCAGTTTGAGTTGAGTCGCCAGAGCCTGCGGCTCCTTGTGGGCATCACGCCTTTTGCCCGCCATGCCAACTCTGCCGGAAGCCACTATAATGACCCGCTCCAGACGAAGATGACGATGCTGTGGCAACCGGGCTGCATCCGGGCGGGATCATTGCTATTGAAACCGATTGCCTCAATTCCGGCACTGCTGTTGTTTGCAGGTTCACTCGCCTGCGATTCGCGTCCGGCGCCGGATGGTTCTCCGGAGCCAGCTTCGTCCCAAACGACGTCCGGTCGGCCGGCACACCCAAGGTCCTCAGCCCCGGCGTCACTGGGGGCGGTGCCCGCTCAATACGCGGGCTCCGAGAGCTGTGCCGAGTGCCACGAAGACGCGTACGAAGAGTGGAAGACATCTCACCACGCCGACGCTCAGCGAGACTTCTTGCCCGAGTTGGATTGGGAAGCTTTTGTGCCGCGGAGAACCATTCACCATGGCACACAGACATCCTTCGCGGAGTTTAAGGACGGGCGTTACGCCGTCATCACCACCGGCAGCGACGGTCAGCAGCATCGTTACGAGCCGATCGGCGTCATCGGTGTTGACCCGCTCCGGCAGTATTTCATCCCTCAATCCGGCGAACGGCTGCAGGTCACCGAACTGGCATACGATCCGGCCGAGGCTGAATGGTTCGACGTCTACGGCGACGAAGACCGCCGGCACTGGGAGTGGGGCCACTGGTCCCGCCGCGGGATGAACTGGAATTCCATGTGTGCCACCTGCCACACCACCGCCTTTCAGAAGAACTACGATCCCATCACCGACAGCTATGATTCCAGGTACTTCGAGCAGGGCGTCGGGTGCGAGCAATGCCACGGCCCCATGCAGGTACACGTGGATTGGCAGGAGGCACACCCCGACGAGCGCACCAGGAGCGAGGAGACCGGTGAACGGCTCGATCCGACACTCGATGACTTCGAGTTCGACCGGGACGACTACCTCAACATTTGCGCGACCTGCCATGCCCGGCGCTCGGATCTGACCGGCAACTTCCAGCCCGGCGACGATTTCCTCGAACATTACGAGCCGGTCCTGCCCGATTTGACCGACACTTTCTATCCCGATGGACAGATCTGGGACGAGGACTTCGAGTACACGGCCTTCACGCTGAGCTACATGTACGCATGGGGCGTCCGCTGCATGGACTGCCATTACTGGCATTCGGGCGAAGTCGCCACAAAGGAGAACGCACTATGCCTGCGGTGCCACGAGCACGGGATATCGACCAAACGCCCGATCGACGCGGCCGACCACAGCCAGCACCCGCCGGACAAGGACGGTTTCAAATGCACCGATTGCCACATGCCGCAGACCGTTTACATGGCCCGGCACTGGCGGCACGACCACGGGATGACCATCCCCGATCCGCTGCTCACCAGAGAGCACGGTATCCCCAACGCCTGCACCCGCTGCCACAAGGAAGAGGGCGTCGATTGGGCCATCGACTACGTCGAGAAGTGGTACGGCGGTTTGATGGACCGGCCGACCCGCACGCGGGCTCGATTGCTGGCCCGACTCAAGGCGGGCGACTTTCAGGCGGCCGGGCCCTTGCTGGCGTTGCTGCGGCAAGAGAAGAGCCCCGCCTGGCGGGCGGTGTATCTGAAGTTCCTTCAGGCAGTCGGATCGTCCCGAGATGAGCAGACGGTCGGGCCTGTAATCGAACAGATGTCGGCGTGTCTCGACGACCCATCGCCGCTGGTACAGGCGGCGGTCATCGAGGCGCTCGAACCGCTCGCTCGGGCGGTCGCCGGGCGGTTGTCCGCCAAACTCGACAGCCCGCACCGGCCGGTTCGCATCAAATCCGCCTGGGCCCTTCGTCAACGGGTGGACATGCGTTCGCCTGCGGGCCGGGACCTGGTCGCATCTCTCGAATGCAAGCAGGATCAGCCGCTCGGCGCGTTTCAATGGGCCAGCCTCTACGCGGACACCGGCCGGGCCACCGAGTCGCTGGCCTGGTACGAGAAGGCGATCCGCTGGGACCGGCGGCTGGTGCCGGCCCGACACGGGTACGCCGCCACCTTGCACGCCCTGGGCCGATCGTACGACGCCGTCAACGTGCTCGTCGAGGGTTCGGAGGTCGAGCCCGACAACCCGTTGTACCCCTACTGGCTGGGCCTGCTGTACAACGAGATGGGCGAGGCAACCGCAGCCCGTGACGCGCTGCGGGCTGCCGTTGCCCGCGACGAGACCCAGGCCCGATTCTGGTACAACCTCGCCCTGGCCGAGGCCAGGCTCGAACAGATCGACGCCGCCCTCAAGGCCCTCGACCGGGCCGAGAAGCTCCAGCCCGATGAGCCGCACTATCCATACACCCGCGCCAGCATCCACTACGACCTGCAGCAATACGACTTGGCCCGCGAGGCACTCGAACGAGCCCTCGAGATCAACCCCGACTATGAGCTGGCGCTCGGACTGCTGCGCGAGATGTAATATCGATCACGTTGCTGTGGTGAGCCGGTGCGTTGGACGCCGTATTCCGAGCCGGCTTCTGATTGCGCCGGAGGCCGTTGAACACGTGAGACCGTCAGACACGTACTGAAAAGGGGGGCACAGCGGGGTCATTCATCTCTTGCCCCGACGGCACACAGGGGGCTATCGGACCCACCTGGCTGGCCAAGCGGGTTATCCGAACCCGAATCAAGCGCACCTGCCGCCAGAAGTATTGTAAGTTCTACGAGTAACTGCGCACTCCCGGCGCGCCGATAAGCCCGGGGGGCAACTGCGCTCGTTCGAGTTGCCCCGGCCGATAACCGGAACTGCCTTCGTGTACAAGACGAGTGATCAATCAGGACTCATACCGCCCGGCCGCCGCCCGGACACCGGCCGCGGATTCAGTCTGATCGAGCTGATCGTTGTGGTAATCATCATCGGGATCTGCGCGAGCATTGCCGTGCCGCGGGTCGCCAACTCTATCGCCCACCACCGCGCGGACGCCGCCGCGACAAGGATCGTCCGCGACCTGGCACTCGCTCAAGCCCGGGCCAGATCCTCCAGCGCCGGCCAGACGCTCACGTTCGACGTCGCCGCCAGCAGTTACGAGCTGGCCGGCATGCAGGACATCAATCGCTCCACGGAGAGCTACGTGGTCTCGCTGGCGAAGGACCCCTACCAGGCAACGATTCTCCTGGCGGACTTCGATGGAGATGCCGAGATCGTTTTCGACGGCTACGGCGTGCCCGACAGCGGCGGCGCGGTTGTCATCCAGGGGGGCGGTTACCGAAGAACAATTATTCTGGACCCGGATACGGGTCAGGCGAGCGTGCAATGACACGGTATGACCGGGCACAAAAACGCAGCACCCATCTGAGCCCTAAGCGCAAGCGCGGGGGCAGCCGGCGTGGCTTCACACTGGCCGAAGTCGTTGTGAGTATGGCGATCACGACCATCGTCCTGGGCGGTTCCATATCCGCCATCCTGATCGCCGGTCACGCCTTGCCCGATGCCGACACCCCAACCGAGCCGATCGTCCGAGTGTCCGACGTGGCAAACGAGCTCGTCGAGGAGCTCACCTACGCGATTCACTTCACCGAGCGGACCGCCACCTCGGTGGCCTTCACGGTGGCCGATCGTGACGGCGACGACCGGCCGGAGAAGATCCGCTACGACTGGGCGGGCACCCCGGGCGATCCTCTGACCCGGGAGTACAACGACCGCACCGCGGTCGAAGTCCTCCCCGCCGTCACCCGGTTCAACCTGAGTTACGATCTGACGACTCTGACCGAGACATACCCCGGCGCGGGAATCGAAGGTAGCGAGACCTTGCTGAGCGTGTACAGCTCGATCCAGGACATCCACTACTTCAAGATCGAGAAGAAGAAGTGGCTCGGCCAGTACGTCGAGCCGACCCTGGCGGCCGAGGCCATCAGTTGGAGCGCCACGCGAGCCCTCTTCAGGATGAAATCAGAAGGCGCCCGCAACGAGTTGACCCTGGGCCAGCTCCGCACCGCCGATGTTGAAAACAAGCCCACGCAAACGGTGCTTGAAGAGGTCCCGAAGCCCGAAAGTGACCTCTCTACCGACTACCGGTGGGAGGAGTTCGCCTTCAGCAGTGTCCGGGGACTGACGCCGGGCGACGCTCTGTGCCTGGTGCTCAAGCACCCAGGGGACGGCGGACCTTCAGCCAGGATGTATTACGACGACGACGATGGCTCGGGGCTGGTCAAGACCGACGATGGGGAGTCGAAATGGTCGAGCTACGCCAGCAAGAGCATGCGCTATTATCTGTATGGGACCGTCACGACGGCCGGGGCGTCGCAGACGGCCGCCCGACGCTACTTGACCGACGTTCGTGTCGGGCTTCAGACGGACGGCGAATCGGCCTTTCCCATCGAGACCGCCGTGAGGCTCCTCAACACACCGGAGCTTCTCTCCGCGGTGTGGGAACTCGATTTCGATAGCGATCCGACGGGGACGGATGTCAATGGCGACGGCATCGGCGACTGGGTCGTCCGCGGCGGCGGCACGTTCGACCCGGAATCGCTCGTTGACGGCGTCTGGCATGCCGATGCCACCCTGGACACGTTCCCGAACAATGACTTCACCGAACTGACAACGGTGGACCTGCAGTTCAGGAACACGAGCGTCGGCGGCAAGGGGGCGGTGTTTTGGATCAACCTCGACCGGACGGGGGACACGTTCGGCGTCGTCTATGCTTCCCTTGCGTTGCAGCCCGACGGCACTCAGATCCTCAGGATCTACACCAAGACCGACAACTCGACCCCGGTGCCGCTGAGAACCACCCTCGGCCTGCCGGACGGGTTCGTCAAACTGCGGCTGGTGCTCGACCCTGGGACCGATACGGTGAGCATCACCGTCAACGGCCACCACCAGGGAACGTATACTTACGCGACGTTCGATTACGTCAACGACGATCGCTTTGCCAGCATCCTCGGGTGGGGCAGCGATGCTGAGTTCGACCACGTCTCGATCCGCGTCGCAGGAGGCAACTGACGGGAGCAGAGCGCGAATGGCCTCGTATGCACCACATGACCGTGGGCGAACATGCGACAAAGAAGAGCCGCGGGCTTCAGCCCGCGCGGCCCCTCCCGCGCCGATGCGCCGCACAACCCTGCACCGGCCGGGCTTCACCATGGCTGAAGCCGTCCTGTCCGTCTTCATCATGGGTGTCGTGCTTGTAGCTGCTTTGAGTACCGTCGGCGGTGCCGGCCGGGCCCGGCAAAAGATGGCCGACCGCGCCCGGGGCGTGCCGTTGGCCCAGGACCTGATGTCCGAGATTCTCCAGCAGGCGTATGAAGACCCGGACTCGGCCCCCGGGAGCTTCGGGACCGGGATTGACGAGGCCGCCGCCGGCAATCGGAGCCTCTACGACGACGTGGACGACTACAACGGCTGGTCGGCATCGCCGCCGGAAACAAAGAACGGCACGGCCATCCAGGGATTCGACCGCTGGCGGCGCAGCGTGACCGTGGAATGGGTGGACGCGGGCGACTTGACCCAGGCGCCTGGCTTCAACACGGACGTCAAGCAGATCACCGTGACCGTCGCCCACAAAGGCGTGCCCGTCGCTTCGCTGGTGGCGGTTCGGACTAATGCCTGGCAGAGCCTGGGCGACGGAGCGGGCGGCGGCGACCCGGGCAACCACCCGCCGACCGCCGTGGCCGAAGGGTTCCCAACCTTGTCGGGGCCGGAACCGTTGACCGTGAACTTCTCCGGCGCCAATTCGAGCGACCCCGATCCCGGAGATACGTTGACCTACTCCTGGGATTTCGGTGACGGCGATACCGGCAGCGGCATGACGGCGATGCACACCTACTACGACGGCACATATATCGTAATCCTGACGGTCTACGATGATCATGGCGGCGAGGATACCGATACGTTGACCATCAATGTGTGGGATTGATTGACCATGAGGCGGACAACCGGACCCTATCGTCGCCGGGCAAGCGTCTATATCGCCCTTCTGGGCGTGTCGATGGTTGTCACCGTCATCGGCCTGTCGGCCCTGACGGCCGCGCGGATTCAGCGATACGCCGCCGAGGCCACCAACGACATTGCCGAAGCCCGATTCTATGCCCAGTCCGCAACCGATCTGGCTCTGTTCCGGATTAGCGGCGATCCCCAGTGGCGGTACCGGTACTCCAACGACGTCTGGACCACGGACCAGGCAATCGGCAGGGGTACCTTCAGCTTCAAGCTCGTGGACGAGTTGGACGGCAGTCTGACGAACGACCCCGGCCAACCCGTACGCCTCTACGCCATGGGTTGCGTCGGCGATGCCGTCCGAATCCACAGCGTATTGCTTGAATCGGGCGAGATTGTCAATCTTCTGAGCAACCCGGCGATGGAGAATGGAACAGTGGATTGGTTCCCCGCGTGGGGCTGCTGCACCATCGCGTCGGATCCGAGCGACCCGCACAGCGGGGCGGCCTCCATTGCCGTCACGAGCCGGTGGGCCTCGTGGGCGGGCCCGGCGCAGGACCTCACCGCCAAGATTACCAGCGGCACCACGTATCGCACCGAAGTATGGGCCAGGATGGTCTCCGGCAATGCGCCCGTCTGCATCGCGATCTACACCAACAGTTCCGGCAGCGGACAGAGCTGGGCCCAGATACAGGCCGCCATATCCGTCGGGACCGAGTGGACGAAGGTCGAGGGTACGGTAACGCCCACCTGGTCCGGGGACCTGTCGGAGGCCAAGTGGTACGTCAAGACGACGTCCGGAACGGCCGACTTCAACATTGACGACGCCCTGTTCGTAGAGTCGGATGCCGGCGATCCGGCCGCGATGAAGCCCGTCCCGGGAAGCTGGCAACGGGTAACCCTGCCGTAGGCCAAGGGCATTCTGCACTCTGTCCGTGTACAATTCGTGCGGCCGGCCGAAAACCCATAACATACGAACTTGGCATCATGAAGATCGTCATTGCCCCGGATTCGTTCAAGGAGGCGCTGCCCGCCCGTGAGGTATGTGAAGCGATCGCCCGCGGGATCCGATGTGTGCGGCCCGACGCGGTGATCGAGGCGATTCCCGTGGCCGACGGCGGTGAGGGAACGGTCGATGCCCTGATTGCCGCGACCGGCGGCACGTTGTCGCGGACCACCGTCACCGGGCCGACCGGCGAGCCGGCAGCGGCGGTCTGGGGCATGCTCGGCGACGGCAGCGGCACTGCGATACTGGAGATGGCATCGGCGTCGGGCCTGGCCCTCGTCCCGCCCCTGCGGCGCAATCCCCTGCTCACGACCACCTACGGCACCGGCGAGCTGATCCGGGCCGCCCTCGATGCCGGGGCATCACGCATCCTCATCGGCATCGGCGGCAGCGCGACCTGTGACGGCGGAGCGGGAGCGGCACAGGCCGTCGGGGTGCGCTTCTTCAACGCCGCCGATGAGTTATGTGTCTGTGGGCTCGCCGGTGGCGGTCTTACTGACGTCGATCGCATTGACCTGGCCTCACGCGACCCGCGGATTACCGAAACGCCCATTTACGTGGCCTGCGACGTGGACAATCCGCTTTGCGGGCCGCACGGAGCGGCGGCGGTCTACGGGCCCCAGAAGGGTGCCACGCCGGAGCAGGTCGAGATGCTCGATAACAACCTCGCCCATCTGGCCAACATCATCGAACGCGACCTCGGCAAACAGGTCCGCGACATCCCCGGCGCGGGGGCGGCCGGCGGGCTTGGCGCGGGGTTGATCGCGTTCTTCGAGGCAACCCTCCAGCCCGGTGTCCGGCTCGTGATGGACGCGCTTCACTTCGACGATCGGATCGCCGGGGCCGACCTGATCATCACCGGTGAGGGCAGAATCGATCGCCAGTCGATGATGGGCAAGGTGATCGAAGGCGTCGGCCGGGCGGGTAAAGCCGCCGGCGTCCCGGTCATCGCCCTGGTTGGCGCCGTCGGCCAGGGCGCCGACGCCGCCCTGGCGGTGCTCGAAAGCTACCACCCCATCAACCCGCCCGGAACCCCGGTGGCTCGCGCCCTAGCCCAGACCGCGGAAGCCCTCGAATCGACAATCGCGTCACTGCTCCCGAATTGGCTGCACGCCTTCTGAAAGACCCGTCGTTGTTGATGAACCTGACCGCCACGCCCCCTTCAAGACCTCCGACACCGCAATCGTGAACCCCGGCAGGCAGCGGCTGATGCCCCCGCCGGATCGCGCCCGCCGCTGCTCGTGGGGCCCACGAGGCTCGGCCGGGCCGGCATTCGTTCTTGAATGTTGAAAATCTCCCCCTCCGAACTATTCCCGCACGGATAATTGTCGTTGACCCCGCCCGCGGTTGCCCTTAACATGGGAGAATCAAATTCAGGTTCACGCTTTGCCATCAGGCCCCTTGTGTCCGCTCCTGGGACAC
>Ga0307434_1001703_pt1 | contig 11494 bp, 8 predicted proteins | sample SalMarWE160220MG_FD_202156 | JGI IMG/M metagenome (GOLD analysis project Ga0307434, IMG submission 202156) | Salt marsh sediment microbial communities from the Plum Island Ecosystem LTER, Massachusetts, United States - WE1603-220 | ecosystem: Environmental > Aquatic > Marine > Intertidal zone >...
TCTGGAAGAAAAGAGAAAAATACAATGAAGATAAACATATGGCTGCTGTACAAAGACATCAAATTAGAAATAAATTGGCAAAAAAATCAGCATGAATACTTAGGGGGTTGACATAGTAATTCTAAAACCCAAGACCAAACACCTAAAGGATGGACGCTCGACTCTGTACTCTGTACCCTCTACTCTTGACTAATCCCCACATATCCCATATCACATATCCCTTATCACTTACCACTTATTACTCAATCCCTGCTTATCCCAACTTATTGACTTCTAAATCCTAAACATGATTTACTCATTTAGAATCTTTGCTATCTTCTCGGCTGTCTTTAATCCATGCCCGGTGAATATAGAAACTATAACTTCATCCGGGGATGATTTCTTTAGATATTTATTTATTCCTGCAACCACTGCTGCAGAAGTAGGTTCAATGTAAAATCCTTTCTTACAAATCCACCTGACTGCCTCTTTAATTTCAGATTCAGAAACTGTAATGAATTTCCCTTTACTTCTTTTAACTGCATCAATAATCTGTTTTCCTCGAACAGGCGTTGAAATTGAAATCCCTTCTGCAATAGTTTCTTTTTTCTCTATAGAAGGAATCTCATCTGAATTCTCATTGAATGAGATAGCCAGTGGAGCACAATTTTCAGCCTGAACCCCTATAAGTCTTGGAATCTTATCGATAATTCCAGCATTCAAGAGTTCACTCCAGCCAATATATACCCCAAGCATTAGGGATCCACTTCCTACGGGAAGAATGACTGAATCCGGCGAATCCCACCCGAGTTGTTCACAAACCTCAAATGCAAATGTCTTCGTCCCCTGAATAAAGAAAGGATTCCAGTAATGACTTGCATAATAGCAATCCTCGGCTGCTTTAAATGCGGCATTGGCAGTATCTTCCCTTGTACCAGGGATCTTTTTCAATCTTGCACCATAGGATTCTATCTGTGCCAGTTTACCAGAAGGGGTATAATCCGGGGCAAAAATATCGCATTTAATTCCTGCTTTAGCACAATATGCAGCAATAGCAGCACCAGCATTACCGGATGAATCCTCAACAACCCTCTCTACTCCGAGTTCTTTCATCTTACTTACCAGGACTGACGCTCCTCTGTCCTTAAATGAACCTGATGTGAATAAATAATCCAGTTTAATCAAAACTTTCTTGCCATTAAAATCAAGCGGAACCATCGGAGTAAATCCTTCATTAAATGATACAATATTCCTATCATCTAAAACAGGTATTGCTTCCCTGTACCTCCAGAGTCCTAATGGTCTTCCTCCTATCTTTTCTATCGGGAAGGTGGGTTTAAAATCTATATCAAGCAACCCTCCACAATCACATCTCCAGATTGCATTACTCAATGGGAATTCTCTATTACAACTCTGACAGATTAATTTACACATGTAACACATCACGGAATTTTATATACGATGTGAACATTATGATTGAGCCCAGGAAAAACATAATTGAACTGCCTATGAAACCAGCAGAATCGCTAAACCTACTCATCAGAAAATACCCAAGGAGAGGTGCAGTAAGACCTCTTATCGCAGTTAATGTAACATGCACGCTCTGAAGCATTGCAGAATCCCTTTCTCTGGCAAAGTATATTGAACCTAATGACCAGTTTACCATAACCCCTACCATCCCGATGCCAAAAACCGCAAAGGCTAAGTAGACAAAATTAACAGGGTCCATAATGTTCTGAAAAACGGATAAGTTAAGTAATAATGGATAAAAGCCGAGAATCATAAAGGATAAACCGCTGAATATCATGGGATTAAGGCGATCCTGGATAAATCCTGCAAGAGGTGCAAAAAGAGCCATTCCTGCATTAGCAATCATTACCCTCCCTATGGATATCTGGGTATAGGTCATTCCAAGTTTATCTACTAGAAATTGTGGAATGATAGGTAATACCATCAAATAACCAAATCCGTATACCATAAAACCAATCTCATACCAGAGAAAAGGTTTGTTGTTTCGAAATTCATATGCAGTAGTGATTATCGGACTTATTACAGGATGAGATTTTGCATCCTTTGTGCATTTAGGGATATTTACTTTAATTTTCCTTAAAGCCAGCATCCCCAGAAAACTAAGTATCCCAACACTTGCGAATAAGGGTTTATAAAGGACTTCATTATAATCCAACATTTTCCCGAAAAGGAATGAAGTCATAAGGAGAAACAGGGTATAGGCAGTTTGGGAACAGCCAAAAAGGACCCCTCTTATTTCCTTTCTGTAGTTAAATTGGAAAATAGAGTTCTGGATTGGGATTATAAGAGCATTAAAGGAGTATATCAGAAGGAGAAGCAAAACAAAATGTGTTCCTGAATGCACGAAAAATGTAAAAACAAGGGATAGCCTACCCAGAAGACCCGCTATTAAAAAGAGATTACCTCTGTCTTCCTTCCCTTCTAAATATTCTCCCCAGTAAATCGAGAAGAGATTGGCTACAGGCCATACCATAGTCAAGAAGGTTACAATAAGGTTAGAAGAGAAAAGGGTCTTTCTTGCTATAATCTCCTGAAGCATAAGCCCCCCAAATAATATACCGTTTAAAGATGAAAAAATTAGGTGATTTACGAATGTGCTTTTCTCGAGGGGATTCAATTTCAACATGTCAATAATATAAAAGAATTTCAACTGGTGTCAATCTTCACCATTAATGAAACTTGAAATGCTGGTTGGTCAGTTGTTCTGTTGGTGGGGCACTCGAACCCTCGTCCCCTATTGAATTACTGATTACTGACTACTAAATACTGTCTTTTTACTGCTGACGGAGGACTAAAAGACTGGAGCGAAGCGACATATCTGTGTTTACCCCGTGAAATATTTTATCTATATTCATCTAATTTTTATTTTTTAGCGTTTTATTTCATGGGGTGAATCTGCGGTTATATTTCGGTGGGAGTTAGGAGTTTTTATCAGTTAATATCTGAGTAAATCTGTGTCTAAAAATTTGGCTGGGTGTGAAGCGAAGCGCCCGTCTCTGTGGCAAATTCCCCCCTTGACAAAACAGAAAAAACTGTTATACTGTATTAATTGGGTGATACAGATGAATATAAAAATTGATTTTGACTCACATATTCCTTTATACCAGCAGGTAACTGACAACATCATTGCTCTTATTGCATCAGGCCAATTAAGAGTTGGAGAGGAGCTCCCTTCTGTAAGAAACCTTTCTTCCAGACTTGGGGTAAATCCTGCCACTATAGTTAGAGCGTACAGGAATCTTGAAAATATTGGGGTCTTGAATACGAGGAAAGGCAGGAGAAGCAAAGTTGTAGGGTTACCCAATGGTATAAAAAAAGAGAGGCTTGTTGAATTATACAGGGACTTTCTACTTGAAGTAAAAAAGGTAGGATATACAGAAAAAGAGGTTCTGGATACCGTTTCAAATCACTCTCTTAATGCAATACTCACAATAGATGTAGGAAGTACCACTACAAAATCGATTCTCTTCAAGAGAAATAGTGCGGGTAAGATGGTCTTCTCCGGGTTTAATCAGTCAAAAACAACAGTAGAAACCCGGGAAGAGGACGTTTGGGTTGGTATTTTAGACTCCATAAAGGGACTTGAAAGCAAAACAGGGTGGAAAATCTTAAAAAATGGCAAATTACTAAGTCCATCTCTTGTTGATAGTGGGGTCGACCTTTTTTTTGCTACCAGTAGCGCCGGTGGCGGTCTCCAGATGGTGACTGTCGGACTCGTAAAATTCTACACTGCTGAAAGTGCGGAAAGAACTGCCCTAGGTGCAGGTGCTATAGTTATGGATGTTTTTTCTGTTGATGATGAGAGGACAACATACGAAAAAATAATGGAATTAAAGGAACTCCGACCTGATATTATCCTTCTCTCTGGAGGTATAGAAGGCGGAGCAATATCCGGAGTAGTCCAATTAGGTGAGGTACTCGCTGCCTCTGAAATCAGAGGTAAATTTGGTGACTATAAAATACCCCTTGTATATGCTGGAAATAGCAACGGAAGGGAGTTTATAAGTATAGCATTGAAGGATAGATTTGACCTCTCCATAACAGAGAACATAAGACCTATTTTAGATGAAGAGAATCTTTCCCCTGCAAGAAGGGAAATAACGAGAATATTTATGGAGCATGTGATGAAAAGGGCTCCTGGCTATGAAAAACTTGTGGATAGGGTATCGTCCCCTGTTCTACCCACTCCAGGAGCTGTATTCGAACTCTTAAGTAAGTACTCTGAATATAATAAGAAACATATACTTGCCTTTGATATTGGAGGTGCAACAACGGATGTATTCTCGGCCTACAATGAGACAGTTGTAAGGACCGTCAGTGCAAATATTGGTATGAGTTACTCTCTTCTCCAGACCATTGATAGAGCAGGTCTAAAAAATGTAATAAAATGGATGCCTCTTGAGATTAACGAAGGGGACCTCGAAAATCTGGCTACTAATAAGATGATCTCATCCACTTCCCTACCCTCAAATGAATTAGAGATAGAGATGGAAATAGCAGTTGCTAAAGAGATATTAAAGATAGCCCTTCTGGATCATAAAAAACTAGCGGAAAAGAGCTACGAAGAGGATACAATTACAATCGAAAACTTGATAAAGGAAAAGCATAGAAAGGTGGAATGGGACACGGGCCGATCAGAGCTCAATCCACTAATGATAGACATGATAATAGGAAGTGGTGGAATATTGTCCCATCAGAAGAGAAAGAATGCCCTTGAAATAATGATAGATGGGTTCGAGGCAAAGGGAACCACAGAATTCTATGTTGATTCAGCATTTATGATGCCTCACCTTGGAGTTCTTTCCTCTGTGAATCCCGCCCTTGGACTCGAACTGTTTGAAAGGGAGTGTCTTGTTCCTCTTGCAACGGTGGTCTCTCCTATAGGAAGGGACAAATTGGGAAGAGTGGCATTTACAATTATCGTTGATAATGAAAAAAGGGAAGTAAAGGTTGGGGACTTTATAAGAATTCCTCTATCTAAAGATACAGTCGAGATAAAAGTATTACCATCAAAGCGGTTTGATGCAGGCAAAGGAAAAGGTATTCCTGTGAGAAAAGTCATAAAGTGCGGACAATTTGGGATTATATGCGATATGAGAAGTAAACCCCTTAATCCAACGCCAGAAGGAATAATGGAATGGAGGAAAGTAATAACAGAGGACAATAATGGCAAAGATTAGAAAAAAGAGGGTCCTACCCTTTGATGGCAAGATATTAGTAAAAGAGGGCGATAGAGTGAAACCTGATACGATTATTGCGGAGATGTCTTACCTAGGAGAAAGGCCATTTATAGTTGATATAGCAGGAAGGTTGAATATCGATTTAAGGGAAATCGAAAATTATCTTACAAAGAAGATAGGTGACTATATAGAAGTAAGGGATACTATTGCAGTAAGGCATAGAATGGCTGTGAAATTGGAAGCACATTCCCCTGTCAGCGGTATCCTTGAATCCATATCCCCTGCGTCAGGTAACATAGTAATTAGGGAAAAAGTAAACAAAGAGGAGATTGGACCGGTTATAGTAAATTGTGCGGAAGAATTAGATATACCCCCCGAAAAACTTAAATCACTCCTTAATAAACAAATAGGAGATAAGATTGAAAAGGGTGGAGTGATTGCCTCTAAATCACTGTATGCTGGTATGAAGATGGATTATTGTAAATCTCCAATCTTCGGAGAAGTTGTCTCCATAGACCTAAAAACAGGGAATGTGATAATTAAAAGACCGGTTGATGAAAGAAAAATGAATGCATTTATCCCGGGAATTGTTAAGGAAATTATACCAAAGAGAGGCGCAATAATTGAAACAGAAGGGGAATTATTTAATGGTGTGTTCGGCTTTGGTGGCGAAGAGTATGGAACCCTTGGGGAAGAAATAATCATACTGGAAAGCCCATTAAGAAGAAACCAATTTGAGGAGTATAAGGGAAAAATAAAAGGGATAATAACTCCGTCTATCAACGTTCGGGAATTCGGGGACCTCTTTGGTGAAGAAATAAAAAAGGGTATAACAAAGGATAATGATACAGGAATTACGATTATATTGATGAAGGGTTTTGGGGAGAAAAAGCTTGACATTGAGATAATAAAAAAATATGGTGAATTTAAAGGAAGATTAATTGCCATTGATGGTAGAACCCAGATAAGGGCTGGAGCAAAGAGACCTGAAATAATAATTCCACTGTGATGGACTTTGGGCTGTCACTAAATCCTAACCCCTAAAACCTAAAAATGCCACGGTAAACTCACGGTTTAAGAAAGAGATTTGCCACAGAGGCAGGAGAGAACACAGGGAATTTATTTATTTAAATCATAACCCCAAACTCAGAACCAAGACCAAACCCCTAAGACCTAAAAAATGGATACTCGACTCTGGACTAATCCTCACATACCACTTATCACTTAATCCGTGCTTGGCTTAACTTATAAATTTCTAATCCTAAATCAGAACTCAGACCCCTTGAACCCTATTATATCTTATAATGCGAACCAAATTCAGGTATATCTACCTTATATCCTAAACCTTTAAGTGCTTCCCCCAGAGATTCTATCTGCTCTTCCTCTCCATGCACAAGGAAAATCCTTTCAGGGTCTACTGATTTTGCAAATTTAATAAGGTCATTTCTATCAGCATGGGCACTAAATTCATCCAGTTCCACAACATGGGCTCTTCTTTTGTAGGGTTCGCCAAATATATTTACTTCCTTTTCCCCCTCTACCAGTCTCCTTCCAAGGGTATTTTTTGCCTGGAATCCAACAATAAGAATTGTATTCCTTTCATCTCCAATACTGTTTTTAAGATGATGCAGAATTCTTCCGTGCTCACACATTCCGGATGCTGAAATAATAATCATAGACTCCTTTTTATTATTTAGCGCCTTTGATTGCTCCACACTCTTTATATAATTTATTTTACCGTAATCGAAGATATGATTCTCCCGGAGCATCTTATAAGCTTCCGCATCAAAGTATTCCGGATGTTTTAGAAATACCTGGGTTACATTCACTGTAAGCGGAGAATCCACATATATTGGTATATCCGGGATTCTCTCCTCTATAATAAGTGAGTTGATGGAATAAATTACCTCCTGGGCCCGTTCTACTGCAAAAGAAGGAATAATAATTTTTCCTTTTCTTCTGATGGTTCTTTTTATGATTTCCTCAAGGTCCTTTTCTGCATCTTTAATATCCCTATGCAATCTGTTTCCGTATGTGCTTTCCATAATGAGTATATCAATATCATCAGGAACCTCCGGGTCTCTTATTATTGGAAGATTATTCCTGCCAAGATCCCCGGTAAATAGCACCCTCTTCCCCTCCGCTTGAATCAGTACCTCAGCAGAGCCAAGAATATGCCCGGCGTCCAAAAACTTAAAATTAATACTCCTGTTTTCTTCATCATGGTAATGAAGGGGTCTAAAATAAGTCAGAGATTCCTCTGCATCGCCTATTGTATAAAGTGGTTCTATGAGTTCCTCTCCCCTTTTCTTTATCTTTTTATTAATCCATTCAGCGTCTCTCTCGTGAATGTATCCCGAATCAATCAACATATATTTTAAGAGATCAATAGTAGCGGTAGTTGCGAAAATATCTGAGGTAAATCCTTGTTTTACGAGGTTTGGAATGTTTCCGGAATGGTCAATATGAGCATGTGAAAGTATCATAAAGTCAAATTCCTCGGGATCAAATGGGAAAACTCTATTTTTCTTCTCAGATTCTTTTCTCCTACCCTGATACAAACCGCATTCCATAAGAACACGCACTCCCTCAGCTATAAGTATAAATTTACTCCCGGTTACTTCTCTCGTTGCACCGTAAAATTCAATATCCAAACGAACCTCCTACTTATCTTTGGCCAATTTTTTCCCTACCCACTCAATAAGGCTACCGGCCTGGAGTATTTCCAGTAGTCTTTCAGGGTAAGGCTCAAAGGAAAATTCCTTATCAAGGGTTTTTATTAGCCCATCCTTAAGGTCTACCTCTACCTCATCCCCCTCTCTTATCGCATTAACAGCTTCGGAATGTATAATCGCAGGTAATCCATTGTTTATTGCATTTCTGAAGAAGATGCGTGCAAACGATTTTGCAATAATTGCTTTGATCCCTGAATAAACAAGGCAGGTCACTGCCTGTTCCCTTGATGACCCCATACCAAAGTTCTTGCCTGCAACAATAATATCACCCTCTTTTACTCTATCCATAAAGGTCGGGTCAAGGTCCTCCATTGCGTGTTTTGCCATCTCTTCGGGGTCATCTATGGTATAAGTATATTTCCCCGGGAAAATTACATCTGTATTAACATCATCACCGTATTTAAATACTTTTCCCATTTAATTATCCTATTTGATATCAGCAGGGTGAATTGGCATGAGATGCGTCTCGTATGGAAAGGTTGAATAAACCTGTTTTCTATGTGAGGACTTTCTATTCAGGAAAGCGTCTCGCAGGGTGAACGGGCATGGTTCGTGAGATTTTAATCTCACGGGAGTGAACCCGAGAGCCGAGCGGCAATTTCCTCGCCGGGGAAATTGACCGCGTCTTTCTCGAATAGGAAGTCCGAACATCAACCCACACATTAACATTTTATATCTATCATTAAAGACCATTGACCCTTGGGTCTGTAACTTCACCTTTTATACAGGATGCGGCGACGGTAGCGGGTGAGGCCAAATATATCCCTGCCTCTGGTGAACCCATCCTTCCTTTGAAGTTTCGATTAGCTGTGGATAGGGCTACCTCACCCGACGCGAGGACTCCCATATGTGCACCAAGACAGGGACCACACCCAGGGCTCTCTACAAGAGCCCCGGCCTCTATGAATATCTCGATGTATCCACGTCTTACTGCCTTTGAATATATCTCTCTGGATGCTGGAATAACTATCAAGCGGACATCAGGATGAATCTTTTTGCCTTTTAATATCTCTGCAGCAATAGCAAAATCCTCTATCCTCCCATTGGTACAGGTGCCAATAAAACCTTCATTGAATTTCATTCCAATATATTCCTCTACAGGATGGACATTATCCACCTCATGAGGTGCTGCAATCTGTGGAATAAGGTCGCTAACATCAAATTCCAGTTTCGCCTCTATATCAGCATCAGTGTCAGTAGTAACAACGGTAAATTCCTCTATTGCTCTATCTTTTAAGTAGGCTAAGGTCTTTTCATCCGGCTCTATCCATGCATTCTTTGCTCCCATCTCAGCAGCAACATTGGAGAGTACCATCCTGGAGGAAATCGAAAAGTTTTCTACCGTAGAACCAGAAAACTCAATGGATTTATAAAGGGCACCATCTGACCCTATCTTCCCTGTAATATAAAGGACGACGTCTTTTGCATAAACCCCTTTTAGAAGTTCTCCATTTATAACGATTCTTATGGTTTCGGGTATCCTGAACCATAATTCATCCAGTGCCCATATTGCTGCAACTTCACTTCTCCCTATACCACAAGAGAATGCCCCAAATGCACCATGAGTGGTTGTATGGGAATCTGCGCCAACGATAATCTTCCCCGGGAGGGCAAAACCCTCTTCTGGTAAAACCTGATGGCATATCCCTCTACCGACGTCAAAGAAATTCACAATGCGTTGTTCTCGAACCCACTCTCTAATCTTTTTATGATTTGCAGCATGTTTTTCCGAAGCTGCTGGCACTACATGGTCAAGGATTATAACACATTTCAGAGGGCTTGCGACTTTCTTCGCCCCTGTTTTTTCAAACTTCTTTATAATGGCACTGGTATTATCATGGGAAAGAACCCAATCCGGTGAAACCGTGACAATACTTCCTGCCTTACCTCCAAGAACCTTTTCAACAAATGTCCTACCCATATCTAAATTCTATATCCGATTGCAATCGTCTTACTAATCCCAAGCACTCCATAGGAAACTGCTCCTATATCTATCACAATCTCCCTGTAGTGTGTGCGAAATCCCAGGGAAAGTCCTGATAATGCATCTACACTATTCCCATCACGGAGCTCTCTAAGTCCCCCGTTATAGCCCATTGTTAACTCAAAACTCTCATTAAACCCATAGTTAAGTGATGTCGAAATACCAAAGGGGAAACTGTATTCCAAAGCGAAATTAATTTCATTCCTTTGATACAAGCCACCAAACCGAGCCTCAAAAGGAAAATCTTCCTGCTCACTCACAAATCCGGAAATTTGCTTACCGATATTCCTTCCATAAAATGAGAAAGAGAAATTTTTATTTGCTCTATAGATTACACCCACATCCCCCCCAATTCCATAACCTGTATATACATCTGTTCTGGAGTAGGGTATGACCAATTTCCCACCTATTCTAAATGCCCCCTTCCTGTATGAAATTGACAGGATAGGAACAATCGAATAATAAGAAAACTCACCCTCCGAACCCCCGGTTGAATTGGTCTTTATCATATCCCCAGTGTAAAGAGACTGTAATCCTACTCCGAAACGATAATCTCCGACCTTCTTGACCATCCCAAGACATCCATAAGTAACACCTGAATAATTATGGGTTGATGTGAGGTACCCTTCTTTCCCCATCCCTGCAGGGTTCCAGAATAGATTCTCTGGCTCTCCTGTATATGAAGAAAAAGCACTACCAGAGTATATAACCCTTCCGTGAACGGGAACCGATAGAAAAGTAAATGCAAAAAGTAGTATAATATTCATTCCACCGTTACTGACTTTGCTAAATTCCTGGGACGGTCAACATCCCTTCCATTAAGAACAGCAATATAATAAGCAAATAGCTGCAGGGGTAGGGCTATGAGTATAGGAGAAAGACTCTCTCCCGAAGGTGGTATATAGAACACATCGTTACTCAGCTCTTTTACTCTTTTATCACCAAGGGAAGCTATAATAATAATTCGAGCACCGCGAGACTTAAGCTCTTCTATGTTATTCAACATCTTCTCATATACAGAAGAATGCGGGGCTATCGCAACCACCGGTGTATTTTCATCAATCAGTGCAATTGGACCGTGTTTCATCTCACCTGCAGGATATCCAGTAGCATGTATATAGGATATCTCTTTCAATTTTAACGCCCCTTCAAGAGCTGAAGGGTAATTTATTCCTCTGCCTATGAACATAAAATCCTTTGAATCTTTATATTTTTCTGCTATCTTTCTTATATTATCCGCACTTCCCAATATTTTTCTCATCTTTTCAGGTATCTCGTTTACTTCTTTCACCCTCTTTTTCATCTCAGGGGCATCCATTGTCCACTTAAGCTTTGAGAGATACAGGTCAAATAGATATAACTGGAAAATCTGCGAAGTATAGGCTTTTGTGGAAGCAACTCCTATTTCAGGACCCGCATTTAAATAGATGGTGCTATCTGATTCTCTGTCAATTGTACTCCCTCGCACATTCACCAGTGAAAGAACATTTAGGAATTTTGCCTTTGCCTCTCTGAGCCCCGCTAATGTATCTGCAGTTTCTCCTGACTGACTAATTGCCATAATGAGAGGTTCTCCGTCCATCACT
>Ga0307434_1001704_pt1 | contig 11493 bp, 7 predicted proteins | sample SalMarWE160220MG_FD_202156 | JGI IMG/M metagenome (GOLD analysis project Ga0307434, IMG submission 202156) | Salt marsh sediment microbial communities from the Plum Island Ecosystem LTER, Massachusetts, United States - WE1603-220 | ecosystem: Environmental > Aquatic > Marine > Intertidal zone >...
GAAGAAGGAGAGATCATAAATAGAAGTATGGGTGTTCGATCTCTCTACGGAAGCAATGCACCGACCAAAAAGCTGTATTTCAACATCAATGTTGAGGATCTGATTAAAGTCACAGATTACGTAAGCCAACCAAGTCAGAATAGGGATTTGCATGCAGTAAACACAGACAAAATCGACACAAAGGAAATCATCGAGGTCAAGCCCGGTGTGTTTGGTATAACCTTTAATATCAGGGAAATCGCCAGACGCGTCTGGAAGTGGGGGAAAAAGCTAAAAAACAAGTTTTTGGGCTAAAAACGGGCATTGACGGCTTACTCTGTGGCAAAGTAAGCTTACATCATCGAATTGTAGCTTTACATCGTGGCGTTGTGAGTTTACAATATGGCATTGTAAGGTTGCATTGAGCAGTTGTAAATGGGTGAAAAACGCCTTTTTCACGTTGAATCGCTCCTGCCTCGCCGTCGCCGGTTTACCACGGCGTAGTGACACGAAGACGGGCACGGCGGGTCGGATTCTCTCCAGCCCGTTAGAAATCCCCGCCAATGTCAAATATTTTCCGGGAAATCCGTGGTTGCAAAAAAATTAAATTTTTATTGATAATACGGCCTGATTTAGTACAATACTAACGTGTGTTAGAAAACACACGTAGGGAGGAAAGCTCCTCAAGCGGCTTGTCTCGCCGAAGTCTTGACGTAGGCGGAAGTTCCGCACGTTTTTGAACAGCAGTTCAAGCGTAAGCTCTTTATTAACAAGGACTAACAAATGTCCACGAAAATCAAGTATCGAGAATCGTATGTCCGCCGTAACTTTGGCGAAGGCGGAAGTATCGCGAATCGAGAATCCAGTTTCTTAATTCTCACTTCTAACTTCTTACTTCTAAGTTCTTCGTCCTCATTTCTCTTATTTTTATTGAAAGTTGGATGTTCGACGTTCAATGTTGGACGTTTATCCCCTGTCCTCAGACCTCTACATCTGTCGAGAGAACTCTACAAATCAACCCTTTTTATGCAAAACAAACCCAATTTTAAAAATGACCAAATGAACGTAAGTACTTGTCATAAAAAGGAATATACGATTTTACGGCCTTTCTCCCGCCGAAAAAACAAAGCCAAACAAACCCAAAACAAACCCAATTTTAGCTCAAAATTGGCTTCGTTTTCCCCAATCAAACCCAATTTCAAACCCAAACAAATCCAACCTGTAGTGAGCTTGCCGAACCTATTTCACCCAAATGAGAAATGTCGGTCAGGCGGTTTTACGGAAAAGGCGGGAAAATTGTGCCGGCTGGTTTTTTATAGTACTGCTTTGATTTCTCTGATAAAACTCTTGATTTCGTTTAAGATTTTTTCGTGGCTGCCAAGATTGTCTTCTATGATTTTGATGATTCTTGAGCCGATTATGACGCCATCGGCACCTGCGGAGGCGACGGCGGCTGCGTGCTCGGGTTTGCTTATGCCGAAGCCGACACATACGGGGACCTGCGTTAGCGATTTTAGCCTGGCGATAAGAGAGCGCACGTCTTCGGAGAGTTTTTCCCTGCTGCCGGTGACACCTAAAAGAGAAACGGCGTAGATGAAACCGGTTGTTTTAGAGGCGATTGTTTTCATTCTTTCTGTGTCGGTGTTCGGAGTTGCCATAAAGACGGTTTCCAGGCCTGCATTTTGTGCGGGGCCTGTGATTTCATCGGCATCGTCGATACTTAAGTCCGCGATGAGGACGCTGTTTACGCCGGCCTTGTGAAAATCGGTGAAAAATTTTTCTATGCCGTATTGATAAATTAGATTGTAGTACATTAAAAGGCCGATGGGGATATCCTTGTATTGCTTTACTGCAGCGATAAATTCTTGTGCCTTTGCGACAGTTATGCCGCTTTTCATAGCTCGTATGTCGGCCTTCTGGATTGTTGGGCCGTCGGCGATGGGGTCGGAAAACGGTATGCCCAATTCGAGTATGTCTGAGCCTGCGTCAATGGCTGTTTTGATAATTGCAAGAGAAGTTTCAAAGTCAGGGTCGCCGATGACGAAAAACGGAACAAGGGCTGTACGATTTATTTCTGCAAAAAGCTGTTTGTATGTTTTCATATTTTCTCTCTTATTTTACCGGCCGATATTTTTCAACAATTGAAACGTCTTTGTCACCGCGGCCTGAAAGGTTCAGTATTACGTTTGTATTCGCATCGAGTTTTCCTTTTTGATTCATAAGCCAGGCTAAAGCGTGTGCGCTTTCCAGGGCGGGCAGGATGCCTTCGGTTTTGGTGAGCAGCTCGAATGCATCGAGCACTTCTTCGTCGCTTGCGGAGACATATTCTGCTCTGCCTTTATCTTTGAGCAGACAGTGTTCGGGGCCGACGGCGGGGTAGTCCAGGCCGGCACTTACGGATTCTGTTTCGCAGATTTGGCCTTCGCTATCCTGCAGCAGATATGCCTTTGCTCCGTGCAGGATACCGATTTTTCCGGCGACTAAGGTGGCAGCGTGCTGGTTTTCGGCCAGGCTTCTGCCGCCCGCTTCGACGCCGATTAGTTTTACGTTTTTGTCTTCAACAAAAGCAGAGAAGATGCCTATCGCGTTGCTGCCGCCGCCGACGCAGGCGATGACGATGTCGGGCAGGCGTCCGATGATATCAAGAGATTGCTGTCTGGCCTCTTTGCCGATACAGCTCTGGAAATGTTTTACGATAGTCGGGTACGGATGCGGGCCGCAGGCAGAGCCGAAAAGATAAAAGGTGTCGGTGACATTTGCCGTCCAGTAGCGCAGGGCATCGTTTATCGCATCTTTCAGGGTGCCTGTGCCGCCTTCGACTGGTATGACTTCTGCGCCGCAGAGCTTCATTTTATGTACGTTTACACTTTGACGCTCGATATCCGTGGTGCCCATAAAGATTTTGGTCTGCATACCAAGCAGTGCGCCTATCATAGCGGTTGCCAGGCCGTGCTGGCCGGCACCTGTTTCGGCAATAAGTTTTGTTTTGCCCATATATTTCGCAAGAAGGCCCTGGCCGAGGGTGTTGTTTGCCTTGTGTGCACCGCCGTGCAGCAGGTCTTCCCTTTTCAGATATACTTTGAAGCCGACAGATTCGCTGAATCTTTGTGCATAGTATAATGGTGTGGGGCGGCCAGCATAATTTTTGAGAAGGTTATTGAGCTCGTTGACGAACTTGGGGTCCTGATGGAAGCGGTAAAAGGCCTGCTCGAGCTCTTCGAGAGCGGGAATGAGAACCTCGGGGACATAAAAGCCGCCGTAATCGCCGAATCTTCCTTTTTGTTTCATAATTTATTCCTATTGCCTTTTCTATTAAATAAGTCACATTTTCCTAATTTGTCATTTGGCATCGGGTGCGGAATCCATATTTTGAGAAACTGGATTCCCGCTTCCGCGGGAATGACATAAAAGTTAAATTTTCATTTTAAAAACGTCACTATAATATTTTAGCCTCTCAGGTAATGTATGTTTTCGAACAATTGTTTCATTTTTTTATGGTCTTTTTTGCCGGGGCTTTCTTCGATACCGCTGCAGATGTCGATGCCATAGACTCCGTGTTCGACGGCCTCGACGACATTGTCGGGATTTATTCCGCCGGCTAAAAAGATGCGTTTTCTTATGTGACCGATTATGTTCCAGTCGAAGGTCAGTCCAGTTCCGCCGTATTTTTCGGGGTCGAAAGCATCGAGGAGGATTGCATCGGTGAAATATTCCTCGGCTTTTCGAATGTCACTCTGACTCTTTACTCTTATTGCCTTCATTGTTTTTACATTCAGAGAGCGCAGCAGGTCACAGAATTGAGCAGTTTCATCGCCGTGGAGCTGTACCCAGTTGAGCTGGCAGGTGCTTATTATTTTATGGATTTGGTCGAGAGAGGCATTGACAAAGACACCGGCTGTGTCGATAAAGGCTGGGAGCCTGTCGATTATACGGACTGCATCTTCGGGCTTGATGAACCTGGGGCTTTTTTCGTAAAAGTTAAAACCGAGTATGTCAGCGCCCAGGTCAAGAGCGGCTGCAGCATCCTCATAATTTGTAAGGCCGCAGATTTTAACTTTTACTATCAGCATAAATTAATCACCGGTTCTCAACTGTTTGAAATTATAATCAGTTGTTCGAGACATTGCGAAGCTTTGCCATCATCGATTGATTTGTTTGCCATCTTAATTGCAGATTCGAAATCGTCAACAAGATTAGCGACGATTATTGCAGCGGCTGCATTTAATACGACAATGTCCCTGCGAGGGCTTTTGTCTTTGCCGTTCAGGATGTCGGTTACAATTTTAGCATTTGTTTTAGCATCGCCGCCTTTTAAGGATTCAAAGTCGGCCTTTTTAAATTTGAAATCTGATGGGTTGATTTGCATGGGGGAAATCGTTTCGTTTTTCAGTTCGAGAATTTTTGTTGTACCCATAGTACTTATTTCATCGAGGCCGTTACTGTGAACGACCATAGCACGTTTTGTACCGAGCATTTTGAGTGTTTCTGCGATTCTGGGCATAAAGTCTTCCTGCGGTACACCCATTAGCTGCGCGGTTGCACCTGCGGGGTTTGCGAGGGGCCCGAGAATATTGAAAGCAGTTCTGAAATCGAGTGCTTTTCTTACCGGCTGGACGTGTTTCATCGCCGGGTGAAACCGCGGTGCGAACATAAAGCCGATGTGCGCCTGCTTTATACATTCTGCAATGATTTGCGGCTCGGCTTCGATATTAACACCGAGCTCTGCAAGGACATCTGCTGAGCCGCATTTACTTGTGATACCGCGGTTGCCATGCTTGGCAATGTAAGCTCCGGCGCCTGCTGCGAGCAGAGCAGAGGCGGTTGATATGTTAAAGGTTTTGAGCTTTGCACCGCCCGTTCCACAGGTATCGACTAAGTTTTTCAGGCCTGTATCGACTTTTACGGCGTGCTCACGCAGAGAGGTTGCAAGGCCGGCAAGCTCGGAAACGGATGCATATTTGGCCCGCATAGCAGCCAGAAATGCGGCAATCTGGACGTCGGGAACCTCGCCTTCGAATATTGTGTCCAGGAGTTTTTTGGCCTGCTCGAAAGAGAGGTCATTGCCTTCGAGAAGGATTTCGAGATATTCGGTTATCTTCGCCATATTCGCAGCTTCCTTTTATACTTTTTGTTTTTGTGCTATATTAAGGATATTCTCGATTATTTTACCGCCGGCGGGCGTTAGTATGCTTTCGGGGTGGAACTGTACGCCGAAGATTGGCAGAGTTTTATGCTCGACGGCCATAATGATGTTCTCGAACTCGGCAGTTTTTTCGAGGCAGTCCGGCAGTGATTGTGGGATGGCACAGAGGCTGTGATAGCGTCCGGCCTGCAGCGGATTCTCGACGCCCTCGAAAATCCCTTTTTGATTATGGCTTACTCTTGATGGTTTGCCGTGCATAGGCTTCGGTGCATGGCCGACTTTGCCGCCGAAATACTGAACTATTACCTGATGACCCAGACAAACGCCGAATATCGGCAGCTTGTCCTTGAAGTAGCCCACAGCCTGCAGTGATACGCCTGCTGTATCCGGTGTGCCGGGGCCGGGCGAGATTACGAGCAAATCCGGGCCGAAATCATCTGCCAGCTCTTTCAGCCGTTCGATTTTGGTATCGGAGCGATAAACAAGCGTGTCGCAATTACGTTTGCTGAAATCGTCAACAAGGTTATATGTGAAGGAATCGAAGTTATCGATAAACATTACTTTTCTTTTTTTCGTTTCCATAGTATATGCCTTTTTAGATTTATTTTTCTCGAATCGCCCGCATACAGGAATTTGCCTTGTGCTCGGTTTCTTCGAATTCTGTTTTTGGTACGGAATCGTGCACGATACCTGCACCGACCCTGATATAGGCTTTGTGGTCTTTGACCTGCAGGCTTCTTATTGTGATACAACTGTCGAACTGGCCGTCAACGGTTAAATAGCAGACAGCGCCGCCGTAATAGCCGCGTTTTGTCTTTTCGAGGCTGCGTATGATTTTCATAGCTTCAATTTTCGGAGCGCCGGTAAGCGTGCCCATATTCATTGTTGCAAGATAAGCGCTAAGGGCATCGAGGCCGTCGGCGAGTGTTCCTTTGACGTTGCTGACAAGGTGCTGAACCGATGCGTATTTTTCGACGATTAGAAGCTCGGTAACAACTCTGCTACCGGGCTTTGCGACGCGTGCGATGTCGTTTCTGGCTAAGTCGACGAGCATCATATGCTCTGCGAGCTCTTTGCGGTCGATTTTCAGCTCGGCCTCGTATCTGAAATCTGTGTCGGGGTCGATTTTGCCGTCTGTACGGCCTCTGGGCTTTGTTCCGGCGATGGGGCGGATTTCGACCTGACGGTTTTCAGTGCCGCTTACGCGCAGATTTAATTCGGGACTTGAGCCGAGCAAGGTTGTTGTCGGTGTATTTATGTAGAACATATACGGAGAGGGATTCAAATCACGCAGTCTTCTGTAAACGTCGAGCGGCTCATCGGGGCAGGGCTCAATTTTCGTTCTGCTTAGGACTACCTGGAAGATGTCACCATCAATAATATGCTTCTTTGCGGTTTTGACCATTTGCTCGTATTCCGGCTGAATCGTGTCTGTGGATGGTTCGGGCAGGGGGGTGGTGAGTTTTTTTGGTTTTGGTGTATCAAAGCGTGCGATATTTGCATAATAATCGAAGCAGTCCTGCGCTTCTTCGATAGCATATTGGCGGTCGCCGTTTGTTATGACAACGTTTACGACAATGTAACCCTGTTTATTCTGATGGTCCATAATGAAGATGTTGTCGGCGAAATAAAGCTCGTAGTCTGGATTGCCGAGCAGGTCTTCTTCGTTTGCGGGCAGCTTTTCGAACTGGTCGATGAAGTCGTAGCTTAAAGCACCGAGCAGGCCGCAGGTTACCCGGAAGGGCTTGCTGGCCAGCTTGAATGCGAATGCGACGGCACGCAGTACGTCCATTTGATTTGTGGTTTTGAGCCTTGTCTGCTCGTCAACAAGCTTATCGATTTTTTTAATTTTTCCTGTAATCGCATTGTCTGTTGATTCAACTGATTCGCAAAAGGCGAATCTTTTCTCGTCTGCGACCAGGTATTTTATCATTCTTTTGCCGGGTTTTGTCAGTGCCTTTATTGAGAAATCACTGGCTGTGCCGGTAAGGTAGAGTGCCGGCCTTGCGGTGCCGAAGCTTAGTGCACTTGTGCCGGCGAGGTATTCTTTTGATTCGAAGAGACAGCAGTTCGGGGTTCGGCCGTAATCGCTGATTTTCGCAAAAAAGTCCATCGGGTCGGCAATATCAATCTGCTTTACAATTGGAATAATTTGGCCTGGTTCGGCATTCTGTATTATTTGTTTGTAATCTTCCATAAGGGTAACCTTAAATTTATGCTTTTTATCCTAAAATTTCTTCAAATACAAATAAAAAAAGCGGCCTGTTTTTCCGACAGGCCGCTTTTAATAAATCTTTTTTTCGTTTGTTTAAAGCAAATTACCGTTTGCCCGTCGGATATCCTCCTTCAGGCCACCACCAATTGTTTGTATTTTTACGGTAATTTTGCTTCATAATATTATTAAACCATATTTTCGGGTTTAAGTCAAGTTTAAATTTTCAAACTTAAGGGTATTTACACTCCTTTCGGCACGATATAGATTTCGACTCGCCTGTTTTGCGGATTACCTTTTTTGTCGGGTGCGTTCGGCTCAAGGGGTCTGTATTCGCCGAAACCTCTGACGCTCATGCGTTCAAAGTCGATTTCGCTGCTTTTCATCATATTCAGTACAGATATAGCTCTATGAACCGAAAGATGCCAGTTGGTTGGGTGCTTTGCCCGGGTTTCAGGTTTTCCAATGGGGATGTCGTCGGTGTGCCCGGCGATGATTATATCAAAATTATTACCCTCTTCAGAATTCAATATAGCGCAGAGGGCCTTAATAGAAGCTGCGGCACTTGCGGTTAGCTGGTCGCTTCCCTTTTCAAAGAGCAAATCACTTTTGAATTTTACGATGCCGCGGTCCGCATCATATGTCACCATATCCGAAGCATTAGCGAAATCTTCCAGCATTGTGCTGAGCTCGATGGGCAGTGCCATACCACCCTGAAGCAATTGATTGCTCATCGTGCCGATGAGCTTGTTCTTTTCTTCAACGTTTTGCTCGAGGGCGTTTAGTGTCTGCTGAAGAGAGTCGGTTTTGACCTTGCAGGAATCGTCGGCGTCGTTTAGCTGTCTTTGCATCTGAATAGTTTTCAGTTTATTTGTTTGCAGTTTACTTCCGAGGTCTGCGATTTCTTTACGCTGCCTTTCATTCTGGATTCTGAGGTCGTTTGCACAACCGGTCAGGGTCGCAACAGATATGCATACAGTTAATAATACTGCTGAAAGTTTAAGAGGTCTCATTGCTCAGTCCTTTCCAATTATTTTTTGAATCCTTAGCTTTTTCTTATGGCCTTGTTAAATAATTTTTAGCCTTTATGGCTAAAGCATTATATCTATTTTGTAACGGTTGTTGTCAGCCGATTTTGCCTTTTGTAAAATCCTGATTGTTAAATAAAACCGATTTGAGTTTGTCCGTCAAGAAAAATCGAACAAAATATTAATTATTGGCGGTATTTTTAAAACGGTGTTATGCGTATGAAAAGGCTTGAAGGGGATTTTTGTTTTTTTGTTTGAGCATTGAAGCATTTTTAAAGAAATTTGCATTGCTGAATAGAGCAAAAAGCTGTATAAACAAGGTTTCTTTTTAGTTCAGGAAAACGAATTTGAATGTGGTTTTTATCTTGGAAAGGCCAGAGGTTATGGGACGTGAAATGGTTGAAATTGATGGTAATACAGCGGCTGCAACGGTTGCCCATGCGACGAATGAAGTAATTGCTATTTATCCGATAACGCCGAGCTCGTCAATGGGTGAGCTTGCGGATTCCTTATCGGCAGCGGGCGAGGCTAATATATGGGGCACTATCCCATCGGTAACAGAGATGCAGTCCGAGGGCGGGGCGTCGGCGGCAATACACGGAGCGCTTGCCAGCGGGTCGCTGGCAACGACATTTACCGCATCTCAGGGGCTGTTACTGATGATTCCCAATATGTACAAGATAGCCGGTGAGCTTTTGCCCACCGTTTTTCATGTTTCAGCCCGCTCTATTGCGTGCCAGGCACTGTCGATTTTCGGCGACCATTCGGACGTAATGGCAGTGCGTCAGATAGGATTTTCCTTAGTCTGTGCGGGCAGCATCCAGGAGATTATGGATTTTGCCCTGATTTCGCAGCAGGCGACGCTGGAATCGAAGGTGCCATTTTTAAATTTCTTTGACGGATTCCGCAGCAGCCACGAGATTCAGAGGGTCGAGCAGCTTACGAAAGAAGATATGCGTGCTATGATTGACGACAAGTTTGTGGCAGAGCACAAGAGGCGTGCATTGTCTCCTGACAGGCCGATGATAAGCGGTACTGCGCAAAATCCGGATATTTATTTCCAGGGCAGAGAGACGGTAAATAAATATTACCTGGTGGTGCCTGCGATTGTTCAAAAGACTATGGATAAATTCGCTTCTCTTGCCGGCAGGCAGTATCATTTGTTTGATTATGTCGGTGCAGCAGATGCGGAGAAGGTCATAATTATTATGGGCTCTGGTTCTGAAACCGTTCACGAAACGGTGGAATACCTCAATAGGCAGGGCCAAAAGGTTGGCGTTGTAAAGATTAGACTTTACCGGCCTTTCAGCACAAAAGATTTCATTGCCGCCTTGCCGAAGACGACCAGGAAGATTGCGGCCCTTGACAGAACAAAGGAACCGGGCTCAATCGGTGAGCCTTTATATCTGGATGTCAGGACTGCTGTTGGGGAGGCGATGGGGGCAGGGCAGTCTCCTTTTAAGGATTATCCGGTCATAGTGGGAGGACGGTACGGTCTCGGCTCGAAAGAATTTACTCCTGCTATGGTCAAGGCTGTTTTTGATAATCTCGATGCGGCGGAACCCAAAAGCGGCTTTACCGTCGGAATTATCGATGATGTTACCAATACGAGCCTTGACGTTGACGAGTCATTCGATGTCGAAAGTACGGGCGTATATTCTGCGATGTTTTTCGGTCTCGGCTCGGACGGCACGGTTGGTGCAAACAAGAACTCAATCAAGATAATCGGCGAGCTGACGAAAAATTATGCCCAGGGTTATTTTGAATACGACTCTAAAAAGGCCGGTGCGGTAACTATCTCGCATCTGAGATTCGGCAAAGACCTTATTCGCAAGCCTTATCTTGTTACGCGAGCAGATTTTGTGGCCTGTCATAACCCGAGCTTTCTTGAGAAGTATGATATGCTGTCCTCCGCAAAAGAAGGTGCCACGTTTCTTATGACGACTCTGCACTCACCTGATGAGGTCTGGGATACACTGCCGCAGGAAGTGCAGAAGCAGATAATAGACAAGAAACTCAAGTTCTATGTGATAGATGCAATTTCACTGGCTGGGGAGCTTGGGCTTGGGGCCCGAATTAATGTGATTATGCAGACAGCCTTTTTCAAAATCAGCAATATCATACCTATTGAAGAGGCTGTTGAGGCGATTAAGGGTGCGATTAAGAAGACTTACGGCAAAAAGGGCGAGAAGGTTGTCAATATGAATTATGCTGCTGTTGACAGTTCACTCGACAAGGTGTACGAGGTAAAGTATCCGAACAAGGTGACAAGCAAGATTAAGATGCCGCCTGTGGTGCCCGATGATGCTCCGGAATTTGTCAAAGAGGTAACGGCGGAGATAATGGCAAGGCGGGGCGATAAGGTACCGGTAAGCAAACTGCCCTGTGATGGTAAATTTCTCACGGGAACTACGCGGTTCGAGAAGCGCAATGTCGCCGTCAATATCCCTGTCTGGGAGCCGGATGTGTGCATTCAGTGCGGGCGGTGTTCGCTTGTCTGTCCGCACGCAGCTATAAGAATTAAGGCTTATGATGCCGGGCATCTTGAAAAGGCGCCGAAGACCTTCAAGAGCATAGATGCCAAGGGCAAGGAATTTGCGGGTATGAAGTTCACCGTTCAGGTAGCACCTGAAGATTGTACCGGCTGCGGGGCGTGTGTGCTTTTCTGCCCTGCCGAGCAGAAAGATGAAAACAAGCAGCCGACCGGCAAGAAGGCGATAAATATGCACCTTCAGGAGCCGCTACGAGCCCAGGAGAGAGAGAATTTTGCGTATTTTCTTTCGATACCGAATACAGACCCGAAGCTCTTTAAGCCGGATAGCGTTAAGGGCAGCCAGTTGGTTCAGTCTTTGTTTGAGTTTTCGGGCGCCTGTGCCGGCTGCGGCGAGACACCCTATGTGAAGCTGCTGACACAATTGTTCGGTGACAGGGCGATGATTGGAAACGCAACCGGATGTTCATCCATTTACGGCGGTAACCTGCCGACAACGCCCTATACAAAAAGAGAGGATGGAAGAGGGCCGACCTGGAGTAACAGCCTGTTCGAGGACAGTGCTGAGTTTGCAATGGGTATGCGGCTGACAGTTAATAAGTTTAAGCAGTTTGCTCTTGAGCTGCTTGAGAAGGTTACG
>Ga0307434_1001706_pt1 | contig 11480 bp, 9 predicted proteins | sample SalMarWE160220MG_FD_202156 | JGI IMG/M metagenome (GOLD analysis project Ga0307434, IMG submission 202156) | Salt marsh sediment microbial communities from the Plum Island Ecosystem LTER, Massachusetts, United States - WE1603-220 | ecosystem: Environmental > Aquatic > Marine > Intertidal zone >...
GATTCCGGATCATGGATGCCTTTGACGGCTATATCCAGGTGATCTCCATTGCCTCTCCGCCAACCTACAATATCGCACCCCCTCCCCTGTCCGTGGAACTGGCCAAGATCGCCAATGACGAACTGGCAGAACTGGTGTATCACTATCCGGACCGCTTTGCAGCAGGGATCGCCACCATGCCCATGAACGATCCGGACGCAGCCGTGGCAGAGGCCGAGCGGGCCGTCAAGGACCTCCGTCTGAGGGGTGTGGAAATCGGCTCCGATGTGAACGGCAAGCCCCTGGATGCCCAGGAGTTCATGCCCCTCTACGAGAAGATGCAGGAGCTCGGCCGTCCCATTTTTATCCATCCCCTGGGGGAAATGTCCACGCCGGATTACGAGGGAGAGACGCATTCCATGTTCCGGCTCTGGACCAAACTGGGTTGGCCCTATGCCACTGCCAAGGCCCTGTGCCGCCTGGTCTATGGTAAGGTGCTGGAACGGTATCCGGACCTGAAGATTGTGACGCACCACGCCGGTGGATTCATCCCCTACCTGGCAGGACGGCTGGACTGGGGTGACGACGTAAACGAGATGCGCATGGGTCAGCGGGATATCGATTTAAAAGAGCACGCCCTGGTCTACTTCCGCCGCATCTTCTACGACACGGCGGTCAACGGGAATGCTGCCGCCCTCACGTGCGCCAGGGAGGTTATGGGCTTGGATCACATGCTCTTTGGCACGGACGCGCCCTTCGACAACCAGCTGGGACGGCGTCTCATCCGGCAGACGATCGATTCGGTGGAACGGATGGGTCTTAATGATGAAGAGAAGAAGAAGATCTATCAGGACAATGCCATGAGACTGCTGCGTCTGCCCCTGGGGATCATATGAGTATCGAACAATGCAAACGTGCCAGAGGATGCACAACCCAGTCATTCTCTCTTTTGTCTTCAGAAGATATTTAACAAGCTTTTTATCATAGGGCGGGTGCCTTATGAAGGATTGGGACCCAGATGTATAACTTCAAACCTTTTGGCTGAATGAAAGGAGGATTGCTGCAATGGACTGGAAACCAAAAAAGTCAGGGATTTTTAAGTATCTATTAGTCGCGGTATTCATATTCACCGGAGTATTTTTCTGGTCGATGCCGGCCTTTGCCAAGGACAAACCAAAAATGATAAAGGCCAGATATTCAGGGTGGGCCCCCCCGCCGAGTTTTGTGGGGCAGGTTGAAAAACGCTTTTTTGACCAGCTTCATCAAAAAGTAGGGGACAGACTGAAGGTAGAGCTTTTTCAAGGGGGGACACTCTATAAGTACCAGGAAGTACAGATGCCTCTGAGAACAGGCGCCGTGGAAATCATATCACTGACAAGCTTTACTCTCTTTGAGTGGGCGCCCGAGTTCAAGCCAACGATTTTGAGTGGGGCATGGGACGTTGACACCTTGAAAAGGTACACATCTTCCCCCGATTTCGATCCCGCATGGAAAAAACTTGCCAAGGTTTCGAACTCGATTCCATTCGGTTTCCACCCTGTCGGAAACTTACATCTTCTCTCATCCAAACCCCTGAATTCTACGGCGGACTTTAAGGGCTTCAGGCTTGAATCCGGTAATTTCGAGATGATCGAAATTTTCAAGGCCTTAGGCGGCAGCGGAGGGACATTGCCCGTCTATGAGATTTACACTGCCCTTCAGCAGGGCATGTATGACGGCGCGATAGGCACTGCGGCCACCTCTTTGGGCTTCGGCTGGACGGAATTCCTTAGGCATTTCGGAAAACAACCCTGGAGCGTCAACATTAACTGGTTTTTGGTAAACAAGGATTGGTGGGAATCACTTCCCGAGGATATAAAGGATGCTTTTGAGGAAACATCGAGAGAAATAACCGAATGGTCCATAAAGGCCTTTCCTGATTCAGAAGCCAAGTATCTAAAACTCCTCGAAGAAAAATGGGGAATAGAGTACTTCACGTTGAATGATTGGGACAATGTCGTCAAAACGGCAAAAGATAAAGTCTGGCCGGATATAAGAAAGCAGGTGGGTCCCGGCTTTTTTGATGCGGCTATGAAGTACACTCTGTTGAATAAAAAATAATCGATAAAGGGGGAAGGGGATCCGCTACAATGCGGATGCCCCTTCCCTGTCCTGGGATGCAGCGGAATAACACTCAAACAAAGGTTTTGCTCTGCCGTATGAGATGAGAAACATGATGCCGCCGTCTCAAGCAAGCCAAAATTTTTTCACCTGTCTCATCATTTTTTCATTCATATATATTCGCCAAGACCGGCCGAGAAGGAAATTTCCTGTCACCCGGCTTACTGATATCAAATGTCTTGGGCATGTCGCATAATCTCGAATATATGATAGTCGATAGATGTGTTTCATCACAGGCAGTATCAATCACAAATGGAAATAACATACAATAGTCTCGCTCAAAGGAGTAGGCCATGCAATCAGTCAAACATTTTGTCATCATAGCAAGCCGGATCTATATCAAGGGCATCGAATGGACTTCAGCGGTCCTGATCGTCCTGGTCTCACTGGCGATGCTGGAAACCGCCTTCAGTCGCACCATCCTGCATGTTCCACTCTCAGCAATCGATAGGATAAATATCATTTTGATTATATGGGCCTGTTTTTTGGTTAACGGGAACCTGATTCTGCAAAACAACCATATCCAGATCAATATACTGCCCGAAACGCTGAAGGGCGCGCGCCTTTCAATGTTAAGGCTGTTCATCAACCTTTTAATGCTTGCCATATGTATCATTGCCTCCGTATATGGATTTGAGGTTACGAGGATCACCTTCGAAACGGGTGTCACGTATACCGCTGAAATAGACATCCCTCAATGGCCGACTTTTCTTGCGGTGAGCCTGGGAATGGCCTTGGCTGTTCCTAGCACCCTGTATGTGATATGCAAAGACGTTCTGGCCCTCAGCGATCATATAAGAAAAAGAAGGAGTTGAGAAATGCTCGTGATCAACCTATCTTTGCTCGTCTTACTGATGGCGATCGGCGTTCCTATATTTGCGGCATTTATCGGTATAAGCCTGGTGTGCGGGATTTCTGTTTTCAGCATTCCCCCTATGGTCATTATTACCCAAATGGTATCGATGGTGAACTCCTATATTCTACTAGCGCTCCCCATGTTTTTGTTAGCCGGATTTTTAATGACAGAATCGGGTTCCTCTGGCTATCTGGTTGATTTTTTTGAAGCCCTCTTGGGACATCTGCGTGGCGGCTTAGCGCTGGCCCTGATAGTTAGTGTCGGCTTTTTTTCAGCTTTCTCCGGCTCAACGCTGGCGGCTATTGTGGCCATTGGAAGCATAATGCTACCCAGGATGAAAGCCGCCGGATACTCCCCGGCCTTTTCTGCCGCACTATTGTCAGTTGCCTCAATTGATATTATTCCACCCAGCAATTTCTTCATATTGTATTGTGCGGTGACGGAAACATCGGTGGGGCAGGTCTTTGCCGCCGGGTTAGTACCCGGGCTACTGCTACTATTTGCCCTGGTTGTTGCCAGTGTCATTTTGCCAGAGGGCAGGATTACCACGGGCAAGTTCGATTGGGAAAGGCTTAAGAGAGCCACCCTCAAGGCACTGCCGGTTTTAGGTATGCCTGTACTCATATTGGGCGCCATTTTCAGCGGGGTGCTGACAGCGGTTGAGGCTGGCGCCATGGCAGCCCTCTATATCGTTGTCATTGACCTGATTTTTTACCACGGGTTGAAATGGTCCAAGTTCTGGTCGGCAGCCAAGCTATCGGTGACCAATACCGCCATGATTTATCTGCTTCTGGCCGGTATTGGTGCTATTGTAACAATATTTCAATATACTGGTTTTCCCACTACGCTTGCGAACATAGCGAAAGAGGCGGGCAGTCTCCCTGGCTTTATTGTCCTTTTTGTGATTGTGGCCGCAATATTAGGAACGTTTTTAGATGCCGTGCCGACACTTTATATCCTCGCTATAATGCTATTCACTACCGCTACGACATTGGGGTTTGACCCCGTCCATTTTGGTGTCTTCCTTTGCATGGCATCTCTTATGGGGATGGCAACACCCCCTATGGCTATCGGCTTATATACTGCGTCGGCTGTAGCTCAAATTTCACCGCATAAGGCCGTTCCATATGGCTTTTACTTCGTCGTGGTTGGATTCCTGGTCTGTTTTCTCGTCGCCTTTTTCCCCGATTTGTCCATGTGGACTGTAAGATTGATATATGGCTGACGCCATACGTATGGCTGTATTCTTCGACTCCGGGCCGGTTCATGTGGCCTTTCAAGTTATGTTCTTCGAATATGAAATGCCTTCAGCAGATACCCTAGAAGATTTTTGAGATATTGGATCAGCGATCGGTCCATTCATGAAGGCGTCCGTTTTCTTGGCTTTGTCTGGAGCGGCCCGACACTTGATATTCTCTAATAATCACTCATTGATCGGTTCAATTTTTCCCTCCTCGACCCCCAGCTCAAATGCCTGAATGTTGGATTCTATGAAGGCCTTTTTTGTATGATGTGAAATCGTATCCCTCATCACTTCAACCGCAATCGGCACAGCGTCTGATCCAATAAGCGTCCCAAGGATGACCATATTCAGGGATAGCCGATTTCCCGCCTGTTCTGCGAGATCATTGCACAAGCATCCTCATTGATTAGCAGCTTGTGCATCTTCATCTCCTGATTCTAAAATAAACTCCTTTGGAATAAAGCGTTTACATGGGTAGAGGACTTACCTGTACTGATCTTCGATAGATCTGACCAGATTCGTCATGGTTGTATAATAGGGTGTGGGTATGCCCAGTTCACGCGCATACTCAACGACTTTACCACCCAAAAAATCGATTTCCGTCGGCGTTCTATTTTCGATGTCCGCACACATTGAATCCTTATGAATACCCACTCTTTCCAAATAGGCCAACGCTTGGGTCAGATAATCCTCTCCAAGGTCATACCCCTGGGCTTTGGCCACGGCAAGGATCTCCTTAAAACACCCCATGGCGATTTCCCGGGTTGGAGGAAAGTCCAGCGCCTGTTTGATGGTTTTATCGGTGACAGCGCATATGGAAGCCATCGTGCATTTCATGATCATCTTTTTCCATACATACAATTTAATATCGTCAACATAGTGTGTGTCCATTCCGCATTCTGTTAATACATCCGCAATCCGTGAACCGATCCTGTCCATCCCGGGTTTCACGCCGCCCAGATGGTTCGGTCTGTTGAAAAACGCGACTTCGGCATGGGTAGGCCCGTGCAAGGATACCCCAAAGTTCAGGGACATGCGATACACGGAATCATCCCCAAAACGTTTTGCGATGACATCTTCCGTGCCCAATCCGTTATGGGTGCTGATGAGTTTCATGCCCGGCGTGAATATTCGTTCCACCTTATCCAGAATGGGGTTCAGATGAAACGTCTTGGAGGAGATAAAAACAACGTTTGGATTGAAGCCCTTTAGATCTTCAATGTCTGAAAAAAAATGTGTTACCGGAACCGTATAGGATAGCTCGCCGGATATAACAAGACCGTTTTTTTTCAGTTCATGGTCCAAATTCGGCTTTAGATCAACCAGTGCGACCTCGTGATCCCGGCTGAGCAATGCTGCGGCGAGCACAGCCCCGGTTGCCCCGATGCCTACAATCGAAAACGTGAGTGCTTCCATCCTTATGTTCTCCTTATTGTACTACCTGTTTTTTTCATATAGTCTCTCTCTCTCTATGGATGATTATAAAAGATTGAGCAGGTTCACTCTTGTCCAAAATCGGTTTTTCTTTGGACAGCACATGGAGGGTTGAGGGTTCGGACCGGTTAATCAGAAACCGTCGTAAGCACTCAAAACCTTTTATTTTACATGTTGGACAGATTTTTTACCCTCCCCAAACCACAGTTGCTGACTTGCTCGCTTTTGGACAGCATTTTGAGGTTAAAGACAACCTGAATTTACAGTCAATAACCTGACCATGGAAAATCAGGTACTTACCTGTCCAAAAAGGCGATTTTCAATTTATTTTGGACAGTAGTGATCTTTTCTATTGAATAGCGCTATTCAAACAAACTCAAACTCCATTGATTTCATTCATTGATTGGCCTCTTGTTTGAGTGCACCCCGGAAAACGATCTTAATCATTGGCTCTGCCAATTCCGATTCATTCAGAGGACCATTTGTATCATGCTGCTTCATTACTGACCAATAAAAAAAGGGGGCGGACATGACAACTGATTAAACTAACTTTAAAAAAGGTGACTACTCACGTAGTCAGTCTGAAGCTGTTTAGACTGAAGGCTTAAAGTGATCAGAAGAGCACTATTGCCGCACTTTGTTGAAGAAACAGCAGCTTCTTGCGCCCAACATGGTTTCAAGATGCGCCGTATGCCCGTTATTTCCTAACAGTCTTCAGCCTAAAACCTATCTACCTGGGTAGTCACAAAAAAAGAAAATATATTGTGTTATCGACTTGAAAATCATTTTTTGGCCATAATCCCGGAAAATCAGCGGGAGGATCTGGCTGGATAGGAAAGAGATAGTACCCCGAATGATTGTACCGATAAACGAGAGCTTTCCCTCGATCGGCTCGAACAGGAACTCCGAAATAATAAACCTACTTTGAGGCCCCATGGAGATGATGGTGTCGTCCTTGAAAATGATCCCGATTTTCCCATCAGGTCCTGTTCTTATCTCATCGCCCAACACGATGGCCATTCCTTGTTCTGCCTTTAGATTCTCGTTTTTCCGGGTGATAAAAGCACTATTATCAAGAGACTTGACAAAACCGATCGGTTCCATTTGCGCATCACAGTTCGTAAAAGAGCCCAAAAGGACAGCCGCCGATAAAGCCAGAAGGGCAAAAACTTTCATCCGTTCTCCTCCACTAAATGCGGATCGTTGAAGGCGCAAGGATAATAACTTGCTTGCCGTAGACCGATCTATTGCAAGAAGACCCTTGTTTGTCAATAAAAAGGGCAAGTAGGGACACGCTCTCCGATGAACTCAGGGCGCCCGCTTTGATCTTCTCCCCCATTGCCTGCTGCAGACCGATTGGATATGTTACCGATTTGTTAACGGAATTGAGTCCGATGCGGTCGTGCCTCACACGCACCGGGATAGGCGATCGTCTTGACCCGGCACCCATTCTTCGATCAGCTCGTTCTTTTCCACATATGCTTTCCATTCCGACATCCGGCGGGTTTTGTCCAAAAGCTCAATGTAATGGGCCGACGCCTCCGGGGGTATTCCGGGAGCAGCTGCGAAGACTCGAACCTGCTTGATAGTCCTGAACTTCTAACCGAGGGATTCGAATGTTTTGACATCCGGATACTTGGCCATCGGTGTCAGGCTGGCCAGGATTCGAAGTGTCCCCGCTTTCCCATGCTTGTCGAATTCGGACGGCGATTCGAGAATAAAGTCGACATGCTTGCCCAGGAGCGCCAATACCTTATTGCGGCATATGTCCGGGGTTAATCCACGCTTTTAGCCGCAGGCATTGTGGGAAAGCAACCTGTCGAGAGCCTCTAGGTCGAACGACTTCGGAATCATAGGAAGAGATATGGCTGGATTAGTCCCACATAGCGTCAATTCCCGTAATTTTCATCCTTTGAAGCCCCCCTTGCTGACGCTTATTATTCTCCAACACCCCACCGCCCTCATTCAATTAGGGTATCCTATGTGTTGTGGCCGATTTTTCTTTGACACCAATCGGAATTCGGGTGTACTCATCCCCCCAAAAAAGCGAGTTCTTATCACCTCTTGACATACAAACTTCTATTTTCCTATACTTTCCTCACAGAAAGCGAGTTCTATCATTCATTGACAATCCTGACGCCGGAGGCGCTGCCTGTTCCGGCAAAGATCTGCCCGCCCCTTGCGGCATTGCAAAAAGGAAATAACACGGCACTGAACCGATATGAGTAATCGCAGCGGGAAATGATTTCCCAATGTCACGCCCCATTTTATTTATGAGAAAGCCCATGATCACCTTTTTCGAAAAACTGTTCAAGATACAGGAACACCACGCCAAGGTTCGCACGGAGGTTGTGGCCGGCATAACGACGTTTTTGACGATGAGTTATATCATTGTGGTGAACCCGACAATCTTGGCCCATACGGGCATGTCATTCTCGGGCGTGCTGCTGGCAACGGTTTTAGTGGCGGCGATCAGCTCCATCGCCATGGGATTGTACGCCAACTTGCCTTACAGTCTCGCACCAGGCATGGGGATCAACGCGTTTTTTACGTACGATCTGGTTATCGGCATGGGAATGCGGTGGGAGGCGGCATTGGGTGCGGTGTTCATTTCCGGCATAGTGTTTATTGTCCTGACACTCACAGGGCTGCGCACCACTATTATAAAGGCTATGCCGACGTCACTGCGGTACGGAACAGGGGCGGGGATCGGCATTTTTCTGTCCCTTATCGGTTTGATCAACGCCGGATTTATCGTATCCGACCAAGTAACCGTCGTGGGGTTCGGGGGCATCAGTCTCAAAACAGCTCTCTTTGTAATCGGATTGATCGTCACCGCAGTGCTGGTGATACGCAAGGTTCGCGGTGCCTTAATGATGGGCATTGTCTTTACCTCCTTGCTTGCTCTCCTGGTTTCGATCGGCGACAGGGATACCGCGGTGGCCAACGGCATTCTGGTCTCCATTCCGGAGCGATTTTTTGCCCTGCCCGGCCTCGAGGTTTTTCTTGAACTGGACATCATCGGCGCATTGACCATCAGCATGATCATGCCGGTCTTTTCCCTTTTCTTTGTCGATCTGTTTGACTCAATCGGGACATTCATGGGTGTTGCCGAAGCAGCCCATATGATTGAAGAGGACGGTATGCCGAAAAATGTCGGCAAGGCCCTGCTGGTGGATGCTTTTTCGACGACCATATCCGGTCTTTGCGGCACCTCAGCCGGCACGGCGTATGTAGAATCTGCTGCCGGGATCGAAGAGGGAGGCCGGACCGGGCTGACAGCGGTGGTTGCAGGATTGCTTTTTCTGCCCTTTATGTTTTTATCGCCGTTGCTGGCGCTCATTCCAGCGGTTGCCACGGCGCCGGTCCTGGTGATTGTGGGTGTTTTCATGATGGAGCCGCTTAGTGAAATCAGGTGGAAGGATTTTGAGGAGGCGGTGCCCGCCTTCTTATCGCTGGTGCTCATCCCTCTCACCTACAGCATCACCCAGGGCGTAATCTGGGGCTTTCTGTCCTATACGATGATCAAGGTGCTGGCGGGAAAGACCCGGCAGATACACTGGATGATATATTTCATTGATGCCTTTGCGATACTGTCTCTGTCGGCACCCTATCTGCAGTGTCGATCGGGGTGAAGGATGTAAAGGTACCTTGCCGCGTGCGAGCAAGGCCGAATCCGGTTCGCTACTGTGAGCATACGTTCATGTAGCCTGGGATTACCGGGATGGCTCCGGAAGAGTACCACAAGCTTCCTCTGAGCTCGATGTCTTTTCCCCTTTTATTTTAAGCCTCCATTTCTTTGGGCGCTTCATAATCAGATGCATTTTTCAAAATAAAACTGCTCAGTAAATCCTCGAACCCATATTAATTCAGTATCTCTTTCCAGTTTCTTGTAATAAAAACTATTTTCCAACAGTCTGAAAAATAGCTTATAGTAATCCTAACTCTGAAAGCTTTTCCGGTGTAGGCACCCCGTTTCTGTCCCAACCCCGCAACTCGTAGTAACGGTCAAGCATTTTCGACAGCTCCTCCGGCGGACAAAAACGTCCCTTGGAAGGGCCTGCGGGGATCGGTTCGTGCATCACCCGCCAGGGGAGGAGATCGTCCTTTCTGGTTACCCCGCGACGGCAGTTGATCATCCGCTCCAGATTGTAGATCCGCTCGCCGCATTTCTCTAGATCGTCGGTCTCGATATTCCAGCCGGTAACCAGGTTGACTGCCCTCACCATGTCTGTTCCGATTGCGGGAGGTCCGAGTATCCCCTCCTCGATGAAACGGCAGATGACAAGAGAATCTCCAACACTCGTGAAGTGGTTGCTCTTGACAACGTACTCGGGACGCATGGCAAACCCCGGATCCGGATGCGTTCCGGGGTAAAAGGGCCGGGTGTCGTGGTGACTACCGCCTCGGGTAGCGACCGCGTATCCCAGCGACATCTCGCGGATTCCCCGCGGCGAATGACCTGCTATCTCCAGCCCTTTGACGGCATGCAGGTATTTGTAGGAATCCTTGCCGAATATCTCGCTGAGCCGTGTGGACCCCAGCGAAAGAAACTTCCCGATCCCCTCCTGCCTGGCGGTCAGCTTTATAAGCTCCACCATGCTTTTCCCGTCTGCGAAATCTACGCGGCCTTCGAGCTCCGACTCGGAGACGACCCCCTTTTCCATGCATTCCGCGACAAAGGCCATCGTCACCCCCATGGAAATCGTGTCCAGCCCCATAAGGTCGCAGATATGTCCCCCGCTGAAAATAGAATGTATGTCGGAATTATCCATCATGGATCCCATTGCATAGAGGGTTTCGTATTCAGGCATTTTTATAGCCAGTCCCCTATATTCCCCCTCTCCGGGAACGACGGTCTTCCCGCAGGCAAGGACGCAGCCGTGGCAGGCGGTGCTACCCTTCCCGTATTTCGGCAGGAAAAAATCAGCGGATATCTCCTTCCATCCGGCAAAGGTTTCGCGGGAATTATTGCGCGTGCCGAGCATGCCCTTGGCGTTCATAAAACCGGGGAGGTACCCCGTGCCGAACGTGGTCATTATGCCCTTGTTCTTATTCAGCTCAGGTAGTTTCTCCTTCAGGAAGGCCTTGAGCCCTTTTATGTCGGCGACAGCGGCCTTGAGCCCTCCCCTGACAACGATAGCCTTGAGGTTTTTGGAACCCAGGACGGCCCCCTGCCCACCTCGGCCTGCTGTTCCGAGTCTGCTGCCGCCGGAAACAAGGTTTGCAAAGGAGATTTTTCTTTCCCCCGCAGGGCCTATCGCTGCACAAACCGATCCCCTGCCGCATTCCCTTTGAAGAATCTCGATCGTCTCTTCCGTCGTTTTTCCCCAGACATGAGAGGCGTCGCGAATCTCTGCGCCGGCCTCGCCCACAAAAAGATAGGCTGGTTTTGAGGCCTTACCCTGAATGATCACTGCGTTGAAACCGGTCCGTTTCTGGGCTACTGCGAAGTCGCCGCCGAAATTGGAGTCGAAAAACAGGCCGGTCTGCGGAGAGATGAATGCCGTATGGGTGCGGCTTGTCCCCCAAAGGGGGGTGTCGGTCAGCGGTCCGACAGCGATCGCCACTGCATTTTCTGCGTCGAGGGGCTGAACGTTTGAAGGCACGTTATCATTGATCAGTTTCGCCGCAAATCCGTTTCCGCCGATGAAGGTTCTGGCAAAATCATCCGAAAACGACTCACTGCGGGTACTGCCGGTTGACAGATCAATGGACAGAATGTTTCCCATGCTTCCGTACCGCATATGAATTCTCCCGTAACAATGAACCAAGCATCGCCGGCCATCCGCGATCACTCCGGAGATG
>Ga0307434_1001707_pt1 | contig 11473 bp, 9 predicted proteins | sample SalMarWE160220MG_FD_202156 | JGI IMG/M metagenome (GOLD analysis project Ga0307434, IMG submission 202156) | Salt marsh sediment microbial communities from the Plum Island Ecosystem LTER, Massachusetts, United States - WE1603-220 | ecosystem: Environmental > Aquatic > Marine > Intertidal zone >...
TAGGCACCATTGAGCCGAAGCTTTCCATACCTGCGAGCCAGTTTCACTGCCCCTTCATTAGCTTCAGCACCACTGTTGCAAAAGAAAACCCTATCGAGACAGCTATGCCCAATTAGAAGCTGTGCCAGCTCTATCTGCGGGATGGTATAGAACTGGTTCGACGCCTGGATCAGGGTTTTAGCTTGCTTTTCCAGAGCCTCGACTACCACCGGAGGACAATGCCCCAGGCTGTTTACCGCCCAGCCGCCAACAAAGTCGAGATATTCCCGGCCCTGGTCATCCCAGGTCAAAGCTCCTTGACCGCGAACCAGAGTCACCGGGACTCTATTCACCGTTCTCAGAAATAGCTTCTGCTCCAGTTCCCGCCAGTTATTCCGGGACAATTGTTGTACCTCTCGATTCAGCTTGCCGAGCCCGTCCGGTAATTTCCTGTAGTAAGGCATGGGAAATTTTACCGTCTATGATGCGCACGATCTGTGTGGTAGTCAGGGCTCTAAGGCTGGCTTCTATTTTAGGGACCATGCCTCCTGAGGCTACGCCGGAGGCGAGCATATCCTTGGCCACGGCTAAGTTGAGCCTGGGGATTATTTTCCCCGACCCATCGTGAATACCATCGACGTCGGTCAGGAACACGAGTTTTTCAGCAGCTAATGCCGCGGCAATTTCCCCGGCCGCAGTATCCCCGTTAACATTGAGCAGCATCGTCCGGCCTTCAACCGAGCCATAACTTACCGGCGACACCACCGGCATATAGCCGGCATCAAGCAATAGCTTCAACGGAGTGGGGTCAACGGCGACAACTTCACCGGCATAGCCTAGCTCGGGGCTCTTGATACTTGCCCAGAGCAAGTTGCCGTCGCAGCCACTTAAGCTTACCGCTTTTCCTCCCAGAGCCTGGATAGCTACTACCAGTTCTTTGTTGACCAGCCCACCCAACGCCGCAGCCACCACCTTCAGGGTCTCGGCATCGGTAACCCTCAACCCATTTACAAAGCTGGTGGGAATGCCAAGGCGGGCGAGCCACTCGGAAGTCACCTTGGCGCCACCATGAACCACTACCAGGGACCTACCCTGTTTCTGAAGTTCAACCAGGTCCTCTAAGGTAGTATCGTGGTTGCCCAGGGTGCTGCCGCCAATCTTGACTATGATGATTCCCTTTTGCATTATGTGGTATACCTGCTATTTATCCTAACATATTCCTCAGAGAGGTCGCAGCCCCAGGCGGTGGCCTGGCCGTCTCCTAAATGCAGGCATAGCCTTATGAGCACATTATCGCTGTTGCTCAACGCCGATTTCATCTCTTCTTTGTTAAAGTTGGTAGGGCAACCCTGCTTCATGACACAAACATCGTTCAAATAGACATCCAATCGGTCTTCTCTTACCCTTGCCCCGCTTCGCCCCAGGGCAGCAACGATACGCCCCCAGTTAGGGTCGTTGCCATGGATGGCTGCTTTCACCAGTGGTGAACCAGCGATAGTTCGAGCCGCCTGGCAGGCCCCAGCCTGGTCTTCCGCCCTTTCTACTATGACTTCAATAAGTTTTGTGGCTCCTTCCCCATCCCGAGCCATGGACTTAGCCAGGTGAGTGCAAATTTCATTTAAGGCTTCCTGGAAATCGCCGCTATTATCGAAGTCAATAGGTTCGTTACCTGCTAAGCCGTTGGCCAATAGAAATGCACAATCGTTGGGGCTGGTGTCGCCATCGATACTTACCATGTTGAAAGAGCAGTCCACCGCTTTTTGTAATGCCACTCGCAGGAAATAAGAATTTACCACAGCATCGGTGGCGATAAAACAAAGCATGGTAGCCATGTTGGGATGAACCATACCTATCCCTTTAGCCACCCCACCAATGGTGAACTTAACTCCTTTTGAATCTACCTGGACGGCAATTTCTTTGGGTCTGGTATCCGTGGTCATTATTGCCCGACAAAAATCATGACCCCCTTCTCTGGTTGGCTTTACTTTAGGAATTCCAGTCCTGATTTTATCCATAGGCAAGGGCAAGCCAATGATACCGGTACTGGCGACAAGGACTTCCTCGGGAGATATGCCTAGCTTGGCTGCTGCTAGATTTGCCATTCCCCGAGCGTCTGCCAGTCCCTGCCCACCCATGCAGGCATTGGCACAACCGGAATTTACCACTATAGCTTGCGCCCGCCCTCCTGCTACATGCCTCTGGGATAAAATAACTGGAGCTGATTTAATTTGGTTGGTAGTAAAAACGCCGGCAGCCTTGCAGGGCACTTTAGAGCAAAGAATAGCTAAATCAAGCTCATCATTATCCTTTATTCCAGCATGGACCGCCCCAGCCAGAAATTCTGAAGCTGAGGTAACACTGCCTGAAGGAATTAAGTTAACCATAAAATTCAAATATAGCAAGAAATAAGGGCAGCGTCTATTACCGGTGCCCTCGCAGCCCAGGCAATTCCTTTTCTAGATTGCTTCGTGGCTCAGGCTTGACCTACAGTTCAAGCCTGAAGTTGCTTTCGCCTACTATCCTGCTCAATTCCCCAGCTAATTCGGGGCAGTAATTGATTGTTGTCTCCGGTATCTCCAGGTTAGTCACTTCATTCTCGCTGACAACAGCCAGAGAAACTCTATCTTGCCCGGGATAACTCTTGAAGATATCCATAATTTTATGGAGGCATTCGATGTCTTTTTCTGCATCGCCCGACTGGTTGATATCTATCAGGACATGGCGACGCTGGGGTTCTTTCAGCACTTCTTGCCTCACAGGGAGGAGCATCGCCTCTTGACAGTTTAATTGCACTTCCCCATCTCTGACCTTCACTAGGCCCTTGATTGTGATAATGTTGCCCTCCTGCCATATCCCCTGGGTACTCTCGTAGAGCCTGGGCCAGGCGATGACCTCAATACTGGCATCCAGGTCTTCAACTGAAGCGACCACAAAGGGGCGGTTATCCCTGGTATGGGCCTGGCGTACCGAGACTACCATTCCCGTAACGGTCACCGTATCACCAGCCATGTCCTTATTGATTTCTCCGCAGGAAACAGTACCTGGTGAGGATGGTTCTCTGGCAAGGAAGTCAAGGGGCTGGGAGAAATAAACCCCCAACAGCTCTCTTTCCCAGATAAGCTTTTGCTTGGCGGACACCTCTTCCTCCGCTTGCTCGTAGCCAGCACGGGGGGCAGGGGCACTTTGACCCCATACATCAAACATGCTAACCTGTCCCGATTCCTTTGCTCTTTGTTTCGCTTGAGCCAGGGAGATAATTTTATGCAGGGACTCGAGTAGCGTCTTACGGCTGCCCAGAGAGTCGAAGGCACCAACTTTAATCAAGCTTTCTAATACTTTCTTATTGATGTTACGAAGGTCGGTTCGAGAGCAGAAGTCTTCTATGGACTTAAAATCGCCCCCTGAATCCCGGCCAGAAAGGATATGCTCAATTGGGGCAAAGCCGACATTTTTAATGGAAGCCAATCCAAATCGGATGGCGGGACTGCTTTCATCCTCCTTCTCTATAGCGAAGCTAGCATGGCTCTTACTAATGTCCGGCGGTAGTATTTTGATGCCCATCCTCCGGCATTCAGCAATCGCCGAACGGACCTTGTCCATATTATCCGAATAAGTGTCAAGCCAGGCCACCATGTACTCAATGGGGTAGTTTGCCTTAAGATAGGCAGTGCGGTAGGCAATTAGGCCATAGCTAACGCTGTGGGCTTTGTTGAAAGCGTAACCGGCGAAAGGCTCAATCAGGGAAAATACCTCCTGAGCTAATTCCGGCGATATGCCATTCTTTTTAGCTCCGGCGATGAAATTGCGCTCCTCTTTCTTCATCACCGCAGGTATCTTTTTACCCATAGCTTTACGAAGAATGTCAGCCTGGCCCAGACTATAGCCGGCTAGAGCTTGGGCGATAAATATTACCTGCTCCTGATAAACGATAACTCCGTAGGTTTCTTTTAAAATCTTCCTCAGAATGGGATGAGGATAGTGAATAGGGGCAACACCTTGCTTGGCCCTGATAAAAGTTGGAATTTGTTCCATGGGGCCAGGGCGATAGAGTGCCACCATAGCCGCGATATCGCTAAAGTTAGTGGGCTTGAGTTCCTTAATATAGCGGCGCATCCCTGAGCTTTCCAGTTGGAAGATGCCTTTAGTTTCCCCCGAGGCAAGCAACTCAAAGGTCTTGGCATCATTGAGAGGAATATGCTGCAAATCCAGGGAGACTCCACGATTCTGGGCAATAATTTCTTTAACTCTAGCCAGAATAGTCAAATTGGATAAGCCTAAGAAGTCCATTTTTAGCAGTCCCAGGCGAGCAATGTTCCCCATGTGGAACTGAGTCATAACAGTGCGCTGCTCACCCTTTCCCAGCAATTGTAGCGGCACATATTCGATTAAGGGCTCATGCGCTATAACCACGCCGGCGGCATGGGTGCTGACGTGCCTGACCAATCCCTCCACTTTCCTGGCCGAGTCAATCAAGTTACGTATCGCCGCGTCTTGATGATAAATGTCATAAAGCTCCCGGCTCTGTTCCAGAGCCCTATCCAGGGTTATGGTAAGCTCCAGAGGGATGAGTCGAGCCACCTGGTCAACCTGAGCGTAAGGCATGCCTAAAGCCCGCCCCGTGTCTCTTATCGCTGCTCTGGCTCCCATGGTGCCAAAGGTAACAATTTGAGCTACGTGGTCGGAGCCATATTTCTGATTAACGTAGGACAGGACTTCATCACGGCGGTCATCCTGAAAATCAAGGTCAATATCGGGGAGTTCACGGCGCTCGACATTAAGAAATCGTTCGAAAACAAGCCCGTATGCTAGTGGGTCTACATCAGTGACGCCCAGACAGTAAAGAGCCAAACTGGCAGCAGCACTTCCCCGAACGCCAAAATAGACGCCCCGTTCTCTGGCAAAGGAGATTATATCCCAAACAACGAGGAAGTAATGGGCAAACCTTGTCTTCTGGATGACATCAAGTTCGTGGCTAAGCCGTTCCTTGACCTCTGAGCCGGGCTCCTGGTAACGTCTTTCCAAGCCCTGCCAGCAGAGTTCAGCCAGGAAATCATCAGCTTTTTTGCCCTGAGGTAATTCCACGTGCGGCAGATGTAGCTTGGTAAAATCCAGCTCCAGCTGACACATATCAGCAATGGCTTGAGTGTTATCCACAGCCTGAGGTAAGTCAGCAAATAACTCTTCTACTTCCTCAGGGCTTTTCAGGTAGAAGAAATCGCCAGCCATCTTCAGCCTTTTTTCATCATACACAGAGGTATTGGTCTGTATACACAAAAGAAGTTCATGGGCTGTGGCGTCTTTTTTATCAACGTAATGCACATCAAAGGTGGCTACCGGCGGTATATTGAGTTTAGTGGATAGCGAAATGAGCTCCTGGTTGATTTGCTCCAGTTCCGGCATAGGATGCCTTTGAATCTCCAGGTAGTAATCACCGAAGACTTCCTTGTACCATGAGGCTGTCCTGGCAAGCTCGTCGCTTCGCCCCTCCAGGATAAGTCGAGCCAGTTCCCCATGAGCACACCCGGAAAGGGCAATAAGCCCGTCATGATGAAGCTTGAGAAGTTCTTTATCTACCCTGGGCTTATAGTAAAACCCCTCGAGGTGGCTCTTAGTAACCAGTTGGAGCAAATTTCGGTAGCCCTTTTCATTCTTGGCCAGTAAAGTAAGATGATAAGGGGTTTTGTGAGCTGGCTCCCGGCTATGGCAATCGGTCTCGGCGACATAAACTTCACAGCCAATGATTGGTTTTATACCTGCTTCCCTGGCCGCCACATAAAAATCGATGACGCCATACATGGCACCGTGGTCAGTGATAGCAAGGCTGTCCATGCCCAACTCTTTGGTCCGGGCAATAAGCTGAGGGATGCGGCACATGCCATCGAGCAAGCTATACTCAGTGTGGACGTGAAGGTGGGCAAACTTCCGTGGCATTAGCTAGATTATAACATTTGCGCCGAGAGCACCAAACGAGGAATTTCTAGCTACTAAAAATTTCTTTACCATCACAATGAGCATCTACCAAAATGGGCACCGCTATTTATAGTCACCCGCATAAATCCCGACACAATTTTACCCGTCATTGCGAGTGAAGCGCGGCAATCCCTTGTCCTCACCGAGATTGTTTCGGCTGACTTCGTCAGCCTCGCAATTACAAAGGGATGTCATTCTGAGCCTCTCCTTTTTTGCCATTCTGAGCCGAAGGCGAAGAATCTCACCCCCGTTCAGGATAAACTCCGCGTGGCAATCACATCAAGGTCTCTGCGGTGAGACTCTTGTGTGCTCCCGCAAATTAAGAAGGGACAAGCCCCTCCCCTACAAAAGTAAGGTTACTAATGGGTGATTGACGAGAAATTGAACGAGTCTTAGACTATATTCAGTTAGTTTTAGGGGGTGTTGCATATGCCCGTAAAAATAAATGGACGAATTTATTATAGGACTGCTGAAGTTTGCCAGATAGTTGGCATAGGTAAGAGCACTTTGTTCCGCTGGATCAGGCAAAACATCGTGGAGGATGCAAAATATAGAGACCGGAAAGGGTGGAGGCTGTTCGCGGAGGATGAACTACTCAGCCTTAAGTCGGAGACTAACAAAATCCAGAAGAACTGTGTGGTCAAAATATGAGAAATACCATTGATTTTAAGGAATAAATTCAAGGAGGCATATCACGGTGACTACGATGAGTAAGAGTCAACAATACCGAAAGGTGGTAAGCAAAGATGTGAAACAAACGGTCGAGCTTCCCTCCGAGGTCCCCAAGGAGGCTAAGGAGCCTCTCAATGAGCTAATGAGCCAGGCCCAGTCCGCCTACACGTCCTATATGCAAGCTCAGAGAAAGGTAGCGGCAGCGTATCAGGAACGGCACCGCCAGGAGGAGAAATCCTATAAAGAAATTGAAGAGCAAGCCGCTAACATCTGTACAGAAACCATAGGAACGGCTGCGCAAGCCCTAGAAAACGCTGAACGGGAAGCCGAGGAAGCGTATAAAAAAGCCAAAACGGGAGCTAAGCGGGTTTACCAGGACAGTGTGAACGAGGCATTGAGAGTACGCAAGCAGACCATCGAGCAAGCCTGGAAAGAAACTCAAGGAAAGTCAGATAGAATCTGGAAGGTCTTTCAGGGTGAAATTGAGAAATAGAAATGTGACGGGGCTGACGTGTCACATTGATAGGCTTGCCGTTATTGAGTCCTGTGAGAAAGGTGGATTATATTATGATTAATAACCCTAAAAAAGATGGTGTCACTGCGCTGGGGGGGCGTGAGTTCAATCGAGTAAAAAATGGGCTGGATGAGGCTCAGGTAGCGTCTTTTATTGACGAGCTTACCAAGGAGCGGGATAAACTGGCTCAGTCCCAGGAACATATCGCGTCTCTCAACAGACTTGCAGAGATGACCGTTGTCGAAGCCGACAGGCTAGCCACACAGATCAAGGCAGAAGCCGCAGAACAAGCTAAAGCTGAGAGTGTTGCCATTATAGATAAAGCCAGGGAGCAAGCTCGACAGATGGTGGAACAAAAAATAGCTGAAGCTGTGGAGATTGCTAATAAAAAGGCTAACACAATCAGAGCCAAAACCGAAGAGGAAGCAGCACTGCTGTTAGAGAATGAGAGAAATAAAATCCGGGGTGAACTACACAACCTTGTAAATCAACAATTCGGCTATATGCTGGAAGAATTGAAAGGCCTTAATCAGCAGGCAGCAGCAGTACAGGCAGATTTTGACAACAAGTCGTCTAAGCCCAGTGAGGAGGACAGCGACGCAGCCACGAAAATCGCGGAAGGGAGCAAGGCATCTGACGAACACCCGGAGCCAAGCCAGGCTACGGACCAAATTGAAAAGAGCTTCGAACTCTCGAAACTATTTGAGAGCAACGACAAGCTAGAGTTGGGCAAGCCGCAATGGGAAGTGGAAATCTTACCTCCGTTTGGGATAGCCAAAATCATGGAAGTCGTATCTTACCTTGACCAATTACCCGAAGTTGCAAATACTGAGATGATTGTACCTCAGATTGATACGCCTTCAATTCTGGTCTTCCTGCGTGACTCCCTGAACCTTGTTGATGTGCTACAAACAATCCCCGCAGTGACTCATGTTGAAGAAGTCATAATTGACAAAGATGATACCAACGGCGAACCAAGGAAAGAACCAAGGAAAGTTCGCATAAGCCTCTCGGAGAACATAGCTTCACAAGAAAAGAAATAAAGAACACTCATGAAAGCACCTAAGCCTCGGGCGGCATTTTGTATGCCACCTCTTTATTTTCGGGGGATAAATCCCCGCCCCATGAACTTCACAGCGCAACTCTTTGGAGTCTCGCTTTACCTCCATATTTTTGTAGTTGCCTGATTTGTCAGGCTCTGCCCGTTCCTTACCAGGGATAAGCAAATTTATAGCGGAAAACTTTGACCGGATATCCAAGCCCCGGCTAGAGAAAAATGGTGCCAAACAGCAATGATTCAGATGGCGCGCCTAGAGGGATTTGAACCCACGACCCCCGGTTCCGAAGACCGGTGCTCTTGTCCGCTGAGCTATAGGCGCATCGTATATAGAATTCTAGTGCCAGAGCCCTCTCGTGTCAACTTATTCCCATAGTCCTAAAGGGAATATACCTAAACCTCTTCTAGTTGAAAGTTGCTCATCGTGTGTGCTATAAAGGCAACAGGTAAGTTTTCCCCAAAAATGAAGGGCTTTCTAGCTTGTCGCTTACTATCAAGGGTCAGTACGAAAACCAGGGCTGCGCCACCATCACCCAACTTACGGACTTTTGACCAATGCGATGAAATTCTGGGAAAAATTAACCGTGCTGCGGGTGATACACCACGAACTAAGATTTTGGGAAAACTAGACTCTTACGGCAATAATCATTCTTAAGGAGGAGGTTGCTATGAATTATGAGAGCTTCCTTGAATTGGTTAAAAAAAGAAGGAGCATCCGCAGGTTTAAGCCAGACCCTATACCTGATGAATATGTGGACAGGATTATCGAAGCTGCTCGCTGGGCTCCATCGGGCTTTAACTCGCAGCCGTGGGAGTTTGTCGTCATCAAGGATAAGAAATTAAAGGATGACGTTATGCGAATTATCAGGCCGCCGCGTCCAGCCGGAGCCTCGGGATTCTCCAAATTGGAAGACATGTGTGAGCCCTGGATGCGGCAGAAACGGCAGCCCTGGCTTGACCCGGAAATGGAGTACCAGAATGCCCCGGTCCTTATATTACTCTTTGGCGATACCAGAACTCAGTTGGGGTTACCCATGGTGGTAAGATGTGACCCGCATATAAAACAGTCAATCTACCTTTCCAGCCTGGCCAATGCCTTTCTGTATATGCACCTGGCGGCTACGACGCTGGGGCTGGCCAGCCAGTGGGTATCTTCGGTGGCATCACCTTATAACCATTGCTTACTAAAGAACCTTTTACACATACCCAACGAGATGGAGGTCTACGATATGATCGCCTTGGGCTATCCTGCTTACAAATCGAGGCCCAAGCTGATGAGGCCGCTCGACAAGATGGTTCATCGTGACTACTTCGGCGAAGAAGATTTCCGCACTGACGAAGAGCTCAGAAACTTTATCAAGAAAACTAGAGCCTGGGTTTTCGCCAATCACCGACGTGGGGCGGATAAGAATATAGTGGGGTGAACGGTGGGATTTGAACCCACGATCTCCAGGGCCACAACCTGGCGCCTTAACCACTGGGCTACGCTCACCACAACCACAAATATTATACTTTACAACGGCCTCTGCTTTCAATCTTGAAAGCGAGCGACCATAACAATCAAGGCCTTACAGCCTACAAGGCTCCAGTGGTCGAGGCATCCGTCTTACGCAGGAATGTCAGAGGCTCAAGTCCTCCATCACCCGCTAAAAAATAAATCTTTCCAGCTTCTGGCTAAGTAAAATAGGCGATAAGCGCTACCACCCCTATTATGATGAGCCAGATGCCCACCAGATAATTGAGGATTTTAGGAAAAATCATTACTATGATACCGAAGATAAGGGTGATGATTCCTCCAATGAGACTTAATCCAGGTATCGATTCAAGAAAACCAAACATAGATTATCACCTCCTGTAATTGAATTGCGGTATTGTGCCACAAAAACAAGTATTTCTTCAACAGGTACGTCCCCCTTGAACTTGGCTATGCATCCGAGTAAAATAACAGATACCATGATTGGATTTGAGCACATGAAGAAACTATCCCTGACATCCCCATCTAAAATAGTGCTTTTGGTAATAGACGGCGTAGGTGGTCTGCCTCATGCTAAAACCGGTAAAACGGAACTGGAGTCAGCCAAAAAACCCAACCTGAATCGCATAGCCAGGGACTCTCTTTGCGGACTCACTGACCCAGTAAGCCCAGGAATTACGCCGGGGAGTGCCCCTGGGCATCTGGCAATCTTTGGCTACGACCCCGTCAAATATAATATCGGGCGGGGAGTCGTGGAAGCTCTGGGAATAGATTGGGACCTAAAGCCAGACGAGATCGCGGCTCGGGGTAATTTCTGTACAGTTGATGACAAGGGAATCATTACCGACAGGAGGGCAAGACGGATTCCCACAGCAAAAAATACCGAGTTATGCCGCGCATTGAATAAAATAGCCATAAATGGAGCTGAGATTTCCATGCTGCCTGTGAAGGAACATAGATTTGTGCTCATCCTCCACGGCGAAGCTCTGTCGTCTGATTTAGCAGACTCCGACCCGCAGCAAGTAGGGTTAGCCCCCAAAAAGATAGAGGCATTATCACCACAGGCACAGAGAACCGCGGAGATTGCCAACGAATTCGTGTCTCAAGCAAGAAATCTTTTACGAGTTGCAGTCTCCGCCAACATGGTGCTTCTACGTGGCTTCTCCCGTCGCCCCGACATCCCCCTTATACCTGAGATCTACAAATTAAAACCGGCAGCCATTGCTACGTATCCTATGTACCGGGGCCTGGCCAGGTTGGTGGGGATGCAAGTATTGCCGGGAGGCGAAACCATAACAGCACAACTGAACAGCCTGCACCTCTACTATGCCGATCATGATTTTTTCTTTGTCCATTTTAAGACCACCGACGCCAGAGGGGAGGATGGCGACTTCCGGGCTAAAGTTCAGGCCATTGAGGAACTTGATAATGCCCTCCCCAACCTGCTCAACTTAGACCCGGAGGTCCTGATTATCACTGGAGACCACTCTACCCCCGCACCCTTAGCTGCGCATAGCTGGCATCCAGTCCCTTTCATGCTAAGGTCCAAGTGGTGTCGCCCCGATAACGTCACTGAGTTCTCGGAACGAGCCTGCCTTGCCGGTGGTATGGGGCGTTTCCCGGCTATGGAAATCATGCCCCTAGCCATGGCTAATGCTTTGAAACTGGACAAGTTTGGCGCCTAAAGAAAATCAAAGGTCAAAAGTCAAAATTACAATTCGAAATGCAAAATTTTTGAATTTTTCTCTGTCATTTTGCATTTTTATTTTTGCTTTTGGATTTCAAACAGAGTGGTTATGGATTTACT
>Ga0307434_1001708_pt1 | contig 11470 bp, 15 predicted proteins | sample SalMarWE160220MG_FD_202156 | JGI IMG/M metagenome (GOLD analysis project Ga0307434, IMG submission 202156) | Salt marsh sediment microbial communities from the Plum Island Ecosystem LTER, Massachusetts, United States - WE1603-220 | ecosystem: Environmental > Aquatic > Marine > Intertidal zone >...
CGAGGTGCTTGAGAGAGTAGATCAGGCGGCTAAGGAGGAAAACCGTAAGAGAAGCAACTATATCGACACTGTACTTAGAAGACATTTCAAAATGGAAGAAGTCCGTCAAAAGCCTTATGCCAAATTTATTTAATAAAAGCGAGTAATTCTGGGGAATAATGGATTAAGACTGCGAAGTAAAGCATGTGATATGGCTATATCGTCGCTTAATTATTGCGTGTGTGTGGCGTAAGTGCATCACCGCTTAATAGCTTCGATCGGTTTGCGAATCTGACTTGGAACCTCCCTGGCCCTCTGGCTAGCAGGACGTTATCCATAGGAGGTTAAGGGCATGTGCTTAGGAAGTTATGGTAGATTGAGTTTCGTCTGACTTGGTTTTCCATCCGAGAAGATGACATCCTCTAACGAGTTTCTTCCTCCTCAACCCTTAGTTCTTCGCTGATTTCTTTGACAGACTCTTTCACAGCCCTCAGTCTTATTTCTTTTATAAGGCTTACACCTTTACCCATTATTCCACCACCCGCGGATATTAGAACGACAGAGATCGCAAGAAATAAGGTTAAGTTGACTATTGAAAATGTTTTATCTATTATTTCATTTATTTCAGCCATGGAGAGTGGAATTGGAATAACAATGGTTGTGTTGCCCATAGGGATTGTGATGTTATCAAGGATTATGCTGGGAGTCTCAAGGATTTTTGGTATGGCAGAATTGCCTGTGAAAATTATGGAGATGCCAATATAGGTGGGGATGATTACCACGGCAAGTCCAAAGACAAGTAACAAGTATCCAACAATTTTCTCTGGCTTTTCAATCTTCGATACCATATTTCCCATTCACTCAATCTCACTTTGATCTTGATGCTTTTTATAGCTCCACAGAGAGTTACGCATCTTAATGGTGCGCATCACCGCTTAAAACTTACGATTAAGTAAAAATAAGGGTAGTTACCTGCTGGTCTGTTTAAAAATAGCGTGCTGTCACGACTTTAATGATCCACACGTGCGCCGGGATTGTCCTTAACTCATAAAATAAGGATTAAAACCATTTCACACAATTATTGAATCTGCCTGCGCGCTTCATCGCATTTTTCAAAAAAAGAAAACTTCATTACCTTATCTCCACACTTTGATGCCTTTCTCGTGGAGATATTGAGCTGCTAGATCAGCTACATCGTGGCCGCTGTATGGTATCTTCATCGCCTTAACTCTGAGCATGATGTCCGTGTACTTGACCTCCATGGGCCGGTCCTGCTTGAACTCGTCCAGGATGGTCTGAGCAACCTTCTCAGCCGCCCTGTACTTGGGGCTCAGCGTCCGATAGTGAAGCGTCATCGCCCTGGCCACCTCCTCGTCGCTGCAGTGGCCCTTGAGGCCCCATATCGTGGGCATGGGCCCGCTGCGCCTCATGCGGCGCTGGGGCACCTTGAGGATGGGCTCAACTATTCCGAGGGCCTTTAGCTTCTTGAGCACCCTGTGGGCGCCGGTCTCGGAGAACCCCAGCTGAACCTGGAGAAGCCACCCAGTCGCGGCCCCGTGCCTGCAGAGGTAGAGGAACGTCTGCCCCATCTGCTCAGACCTGAAAATACGCCCACATGCCGCCAGTATTTTCCTGTCGTGATCAAGCGCCGTATCGGAAATAATACTCCCAGATGTTAGTAATATTTTGAATACACGTATAATATAGTATATGGGAATACTGTCACGTTCGGGGAGTATTTTCCTCACATTCCTCCATCACGTTACTCTCATCAGTTTCCATTAACCACATTCACAGGCTCATCTATAACCGAATCGAAACAGAGACAAACACCAGCAGCTCAGCCCTAGCCCCCCGGGAGAAGCAGGCTCGCCAGGTATTCCTCGAGCTGCCGCCGCGTCTCCTCGTCGGCCATGTCGATGAGCTTCCCGTCGACGAGGTCACGAAGGGTCCAGGATATCAGCCCCGCGTTGGTGTTACGCGTAGCCAGGCCAATGTTCTCCAGCTTCTTGACCATGGTGTTAAAGTTGACGGGCAGCCGGCCCCTCGACTCCTTACCCCTCACATGGAAGTAGAGGTCCCTGGTCTTGATGGTCCCATACTCCCGAATAATCAACGCGGCCCGCCTCGGCTCAGGCGTCAGGCCAGCGATGAGCTCCGCCATGTTCGACGTGAAGCCTTCCCTGATCAGCTCCCTCGCGGCCACCGATAGATTCAGGGTCACGACCCGTTCAGGCGGCGACTCCCTTAGCACCTGGGCCAGGCGCTCATCCACAAGCGACGCCACCATGCTCATGTCGACCGGCTGCGGCGCCGGCACCGGTGCCTCGGCCTTGGGCTCGGCGTCGAGCCCCAGGAACCTCAGTATGGCCTTCCTGAGCTCGCGGCCCGCCTCGACGTCTTCCCTGAACACCCTGTTCTCTTCCTCCATCCTAGCCAGATCATCCTTGATTAGCTGGACGTCTTCGGAGCCTGTCTGGGCCCCGTGAAGCTCCTCAAGCTGCTCCAAGAGTTTCTTCTTCTCAGCCAGCGCCTCGTTGAGGCTCCGCTGGCTCTCCTCGTACCTATTCTTATACATCTCCTCCTCTCCATCGTCTCTCCCGTCCTTCATCTTGGTCATGTACTCGGCGACCGCCTCGGGTCTCGTCTTCCCACATGCAACCTTCCGCCCCATCTCCTCGGGGACACCGGCGGGCAGCACATAGACGTGCTTGTGCCTCTTGTCCTTGGTCTTCACCAAGAAGTGGCCCAGCCTCAAGCCCTTCACGAACTCCGATCTCCACCGTTTCCCCAGCAGATCCCTTACGGTGTTAGCCTCGTTGTTGTCCGTCTGGAACCCGTGGATCTGGGTGCCGCACTGCTTACGCACCTCGTTGTTGACGCTGCTGTACGTCTGGCTGTCCACCCACAGATCCAGGTCGAGCACGGCGCCCTCGGCGGCCATCCTCACCGCGGTCCCGGTGACCGGCGTCTTCCTCATCAGCGGTATGAACTTCCGGGCCTCCGGCAGCACCACGATGATGTCCTTCATCTTCGCGAGCACGTGGTCGATGGTCCTCTCAATGACGAGGCACTGCATCTCGAAGCTCAACGCCTCCAGGTCCATCAGGTTGACGCCCTTAACGAGGGGCAGCGTCGTCGCCCACGTCCTCTGCTCAAGCTGAGGCAATATGATCTCGAAGTACTTCTCCAATCGCAGGTACTGGCCCTGGTCGAAGGCCCGGCGGCTCTCCTCCTGCAGCGTCTTTATGTTGGCGTAGACCTCGCTCAGGCTCGTGGCGCCCTCGCAGGAGCGCATTATCCACTCCTCGTGCCAGTCCATGCTCCTCTCCAACGTGGCGCCGAGGAGCTCCTTGACGTACATCCAGTCGATCTGCCGTCCCCTGCGCCGAGGCTCCTTGTAGAACGGCTGCAGCTGCCGCGCGACGTCCATGTCGATCTCGCCGCGTTTGGTCCTGAACGCGACGGCGCGGCGGCCGCTCCTGTAGATGAGGGCGTTCAGCGTGGTGGTCTTCCCCGTCTGCTGCGTGAGCCCCGTAACCAGCATGTGGTCCGGGTCGATGTGGACCGCCTCACCCGTCCCCACCTCGAAGCCAATCAGTATCTCCCCCATACCTAACCCCCTACAGGAAGTCCAGGCTGTGTTCCAGCCCCAGCTGCAGCATCCTCATGACGTGCTTCCTCTTTGTCGCCGTGCCGCGCATCTGCCTCAGCCGCCGCATGAGCCCGACGTAGTAGTCGACGTTCTGGCCTCCCGAGAACAGCCACACCGTCACGGCGATGTGGGCCGCGTAGTCGACGATATACTGGGCCAGCCTGGACACCTCGTCGCGGCTCAACGCGTCCTCGCCCAGCAGCTTCTCCACGATGGGCTTCAACTCGTCGCCGTCAGGCCTGTGCATCCAGTACGCGTTCTCGAACCAGTTATCCGGCCTTATCGCCTCGGGCACACTCGACACCGGGACGTGAACAGGATTCCCGGTGACCCTGTCCCTGACGATTATAGACTTGGCGCTCATCTCCCGCTCCTCAGCCTGTTTATAATCCCCAGCTCCATGGCGCAGCCGAAGCAGAAGTCCAGCTCGCCGCCGCGGCCATCGTCGAGGAAAAGGATCAGGAGCACCCCGAAGATGAGCTTCCCGCAGCCGAGGCACGGCGCCACGTTGCCCCTCGCCTTGAGGGGCGTATACTCGCGGCCGAACAGCTCCACCGTCTCACATGCATACTCCCAGCCCGCCTGATCGCTTCTCTCGTATGGGATCGCCTCGAACCTCATGGGGCACCCGGGGCCGTGACGCTCCACGATCTCCACGACGCCGTACAGGCCGTCGCCGTCTACCTCACTCACCTTTACCTGATGCCGGGCGCCGCAAACCTCACAGAAATCAGCCGTGTACATCCACTCGCCCCTCGGGTAGTCCTTCAGGAACAGGGGCTTGGCGTCCTCAGCCATCAACGCCTCGCCTTCCTAGAGCCACGCTCTAACCGCTCTCTGCTGTAGACGTCGCCGCGGCCCAGAGGCGACTTCATCCTCTCCACCCGGGGCTGCCCCTGGATATACATGATGAGCCTCAGCCACCGCCACACCGTCTCCCAGCTGCTCCCCGTCTTACGCGCGAGCTCCTCCACCGTCACGTAGTTCCTCACAGGCAGAGCCTCCATGATGGCGTCCACTATCTCCTCGTACGATTTCCTCGGTTTCTGCGCGGGCGTCAAACCGGGCCCCAGCCTCCCTCCAAACGGTGAACATGCAAGGCATGGAGCGGGAGCGAGACTCGCCCAGAGAGGGACCATCCCCCATAGCCTTGAGTCGAGGCATGTTGATGCTCCGCCCTCTGGGGTGTTTTCCGTAAATGTTCATCCATCCTCTATAAACTCCTCATCCGGCTCCTCTTGGGCCTCGGCCAGCATCTCGCACACCTCCGCGAGGCCCAGCGCCACTTCGACCAATACACGGGGCCTCTCCGCCTCGGCGTGGGGCTCCGCCAGGCGAGCCAGTGCCCTGAAGACCTCGGCTTTTCTCCTGAACTCCCTGGCGTACACGCCCTGTTCCGTCAGAGCCAGTCCTCCCGCTTCATATCCTTGAGCAGGGGACAACGATCACAGATCACTTCAAGGCGCTCAACCAGCTCGTCGAGCTTCTCCTCGTGCTCCTTGACCACGTTGATGATTAGGTCAAGGACGTCGATCTTCTCGGTGAAGCTCACCGCATCTCCCCCATGACGAACTCCAGAAGCGTAAGCTGGCCCACGGATGGGTCACGTACGCGGCCCAGTATCTCAGCCCTGCACGCTCCCCCGCGGCTGCACAGCGGGCACGTCACCACGCCGGAGACCTCGATCTGCTGCGGCTCCTCCTCGATGCCCCGCTCTCTCTTCACGAGGCCTATGAGCTCCAAGCCCTCTTTGATGGGCACCCCATACCCGATGGCCACCTCCCACGAGAGGTACTCCTCGTCAGGCTCGGGGTGCTCATCGAAGAACCGCCGTATGTGAGCAAGCGCCATCTCCCTCGGGTCATCAGCCGGGCCCAGAGCCCCGCCCTCCGCCGGCGATTCGGGCTCCGGGGTCCCCGACTGCATCTCTGCGTCGTGGGCTACCGTTGCGTCGGCGTCATGCCGCGGCGCAGTGGGGACCGTGATCTGATCCTCGGGGCTAACCGGAGCCCCGTCAGGCAGCTGGGGGAGTCCTACGCTGCATGGCTGGGGCTCCGGTGTCCCTGCCGCTTCGGCCTCCTCAAGGTCTCTACCTCCTACCATGGAACCGGTAGGGCCTGTCTCAGCAGAACTTGGCCTAGAGGATTCAGGGACCGTGACGCCGAGGCTCGTAAGGGCTTCCGAGAAGCCTGGTAATTGCGATCTGAGATCGCTTTCACCGGCTTCCTGTTTTCCCGGTAATTGCGATCCGGGATCGCTTTTCTCGTAGCACCGTTTATACTCGGCCGGGAGGAGTAGCTGGACGTATCGTTCCGAGTAAGTGGTGAGCCTCGAGATGGTCTTCGCCACCTGGGTCCTCGGGACTCCCTCGTCCTCGACCAGAGACTTGGCCAGCATGGTAAACTGCTCGGCCCTCTCATCCCTGGAGACGACGCGCCTACAGCCATTAGCTATGATGCGGGCCGCCCATAGCTGTACACGTGTCTTGATGTTGGGCAGCGTCTCTGTCCGCCAGTTAGGGTGGACGTCTAGACGGTGGTTGCCGTCGATAACGTTGCCCTCGGCGTCGAGTAACACGGGGTACAGCTCGTCCACGCTCCGCCTGGTCTCGGCCAGGTCGTACAGTGTCTCAGCGTCTCCTCTACTCATCCCTCCATGAACCTCCCCAAGCTGTCCCTGAACAGGAGCCTCTGCCACGCCGGCCTCAGTATCTCCTTGTTGGCCGGGTCCGCGGCGAGCCACGCCTCCGCCATCAGCTTCATGAACTCGCCCCTCGCCGGGTCCCCGGCTATCTCTATGGCCGCCTTGTCGAGGGCCTCTATCCACGCCCGGTCAACAGGCCCAAGGTCCTCGATGTCGTCCAGCTCCAGGACGATCGAAGTACTCACCTTGACTTCGCCGCCCAGCCGCTCCACGTCCTCCTTGAGTCTCTGTACGCCCGTGAACACGGCGCGGAGCCTATCGATGGGCATGTCGCCGCTCACCCGGTCCAGCCTCCCAGGCGTGTCTGCATGTGGCCGTGGCCGTTGAGCCGCATGAACGTCTTGAGCGCATACACCCTGGTCTCCTGATCCTCGCTGGCCATGAGCTCCACCGCGGTGTCCAGCGCCTTCCTGGTGTAGTCGTCGAGGCCGCCGGTCACGCCCTCGAGCCTCAGCACCGCGGGTATGTGGTCCCTTCCGCTGAGGTGGATGTACTTGGAGGCCATGCGGCTGTCCGGCGTCCACCCGGCCAGGCTCTTGAGCATGTACTCGCCGACCCCGGCCCGCGCCCACTCCGTCAGCCGGGTGTGCCTCCACATGTGGGGCCGTATGTGCCGGACGCCCGCCCTAGTGCAGAGCCGGTCCATGAGCTTGTTGGGGGCCGACTCCTCCATGAACCGGATCTCCCCTCTCCAGACGGTGGCGAACAGCGGCGCCCCGGGCCGGGGCCGTGGGTGGGCCTCCAGCCAGTCCATTAGCGCCGGCACCGATCGCACCAGCGGCATCGTCCGCTCCCCTGTCTTCCCGTGGACCCGGAGCTCGCTGTAGCCCTCCCGGTGCGTCAGGTCCCTTATCCTGGCGCCTATGAGCTCTCCCTTGCGGCACGCCGAGTCCCTGGAGACGGCGATTAGGGCCTTGGCCCTGGGCCACGCGGCTGCCTCCCAGATGGCCGCCTCCTCGCCCCTGCTGATGAGCATCTCCCTGAACTCGCTGCGGCGCCTCATCTCACGCCGCAGGTCCCCAAGGGGCACGCCGTCCATGATGCTGGCCGCCCTTGCCTCAGCCGCCTTCCTGCCGAGGCCCCGCGTCTTCAGGCTATACCTCAGCAGCTCCTCTAGGTAGACCGCGTAGACTACCGTGCTGCTGGCCATGAGGCCGCCGGCGCGGACAAGCCTGTACCACGTCCCCACATCGAGCTCCCCCGCCTCCACGAGGGGCAGCCCCACGTGCCTAGTGAAGCTGGCGGCGGCGCTTGTATAGCCCTCCACGCTGCTCTGGCTCAGCGCCCGCCCCGCCAGGTAGCCGTCGAGGAGCCGCTGGTTGGCCACCGCCGCCGATACGTCCACTTTAATATCTGTAAAGTTGACCTTCTCCAGGAGCCGCGTTCTAGCCTCCATGGTCTCCCTCCTAAAGGCTGTCGACCAGCTGGCTGCTCGTCTTGGCCCTGGCCTCCAGCAGATCCCTCTCCATCACCCTCTCGTAGTACGTCGTGATCCCCATGGAGACGACCTCACGCACGCTCTTCACCAGGCCCCTGCCCTCGAGCTCCCTGTACATCCTGGCCACATCCCCGTACAGGACGCAGCGGACATGCATCGGGTTCGGATGTTCTCGACTCATCTTCTCCTCATAGATACAGGCGAAAGTAGACCAAAGGCGGGAGAAAATCCCGTCCCACCGATTAACCCCTTATAAACGTATCTACTGTTCCCCGGGCTCGGTGACCCAGTACAGGTACCTCTCATCCACCAGCACATGCTGTCGATCGATGAGCCTGCGGAGCGAGACATCCACAGTCTTACGGCTCAACACCAGGGCACGGCGGATCGTAGTGAAGCCCTGCGGCTGAGACAGCGCCAGGAAGAGGTAGACCAGTTTCTCCGACGGGGCTCCCTGTGATCCGAGCCTAACGATATGCTCATGGTACCGCCTGAACCTGAGCGCCGATGAAAGCTCCTCTACGAGCTCCTCCCAAGTCCTCTCGGACGCCAAACCGCATCTCGCCCGCGTACATGGACACTACTGAGAGGCTCAAACCTCCACGGTTCACCACTCATTGAACCTTAAAGATTCGGAAACGTGGATACCTAGCCAGGAAACAGAGGTTAACTATATTTTTATATGAAAATAATGGCGATCGGGATAGGAACTCTCGCACGTAACTAAGTTTTATCCAGCAACATCAAACGCTGAACCTAAATCAGATTCAATCCCGCTCATTGAACTAAGTCTCATACACCATTATAACTGGGACATAAATAAACGACATATTTCATCTCTCCCAGTCCACCATATTTTTTAAAGGCAGCCACAGGACAAGTCACAGCCTCAGCATGAATTAGCAGGAACTCATACTTTACCTCGCCAATCTGAGACTACCTAGCAGCAGATCAAGCTCAATCGTTTATCTGCCCACAAGCATGATTATCTCATCTACAACTCGATCAACTGCGGCTTCCACACGTGGAGTGCATGTCACGCTGAAGATCACGGTGTCCTCAGCCTCGATACCGATGAGAACCTGCTCCGGAGGCATCTCCTCAGGCATCAGCCTCCTCCCGAGTTCAAGCGTGGTCACGAGATCCACGCCGTGGCTCGATGAGATCCTGGGCGGCTCCTCACCGTCAGCGACGTTCACGTGGTAGATCGTCCCCGGCTCGGCTCCTGTCCTGATGGAGTCAACTATAATCACTCTACCGTAGCCCTTCATAGCCTCAAGGATCTCGACGCCCCCCATGGCGACGTCGACGGCGTCTATCTGGGGAGCCAGCTTCTTCAGCCTGTTGACGACGTGGACTCCGGCACCGTCGTCGCATCTGAGGAGGTTGCCCACGCCGATGACGAGGGTCTTCAAGGCGTATCAGCCCCTCTGAACCGTCTCGATGAGCCGCTTCCTGTAATCGTAGATGTTGACCTTTAGGGGGGCCTGGCCTGGAAGAGTGTGGGTGCTGCACCCGAAGCAGGGGTCGTAGGCCCTGAAGGCCATCTCCACCATGTTCAGGAGGCCTTCGTTGACGTTGTTGTCTTTGATGAGGCCTTTGGCGGCGTCCCTGATGCTCATGCAGATGTCTGCATAATTCATTGTGGTCGCCACTACGAGGTTGACCTTCTTTATTATTCCCTCTTGGTCCAGCTTGTAGTGGTGGATGAGGGTGCCCCTCGCCGCCTCCACGACACCGACACCCTCCCCGGGCTCTCCAACCGGGTTCCTGAGGTCGGTGCTGGTGATACCGGGGTCCGTGGCCAGCTCCACCGCGCGCTCGGCGGCGTACAGCAACTCCACGAGGCGTGCCCAGTGGAAGGCCAGGGTGGACTGGATAGGTCGGCCGCCCAGCGTCTTATACATGCGCTTGTACTCCTCGTCTGCTTGAGGGGTCGCCATGCCGTCTGCGGCGTTGAGCCTGCCCAGGGGTCCGACCCTAAATACGCCGCTCCTTGGGCCGTCGGTGAACCCATCCCAGCCCACATCCTTGAGGTAGGTGAACTTGCTGTAGGTCCATGGCTCCACGTGCTCGCAGACGTGGTCCAGATAATCCTGCTCGCCGAACTTGACGTACTCCTTGCCCTGCTGGTCGGTTACCCTGATGTCCCCGCCGTAGAAGTTGACATGGTTGTTATCATCCACTAAGCCCATGTTATATGTCTTCAGTTGGTATGAGTCGCTTAGGATGAGGTCCACATAGTCCTGATTCGAGAGCACCACGTCGTTGAAGATGCCCAGGGAGAACTTGGCGAACTCCACGCTGCTCCTAGCCATGTCTTCGATGCTCTGCCTCTCCTCATCGTTGAGGCCCTTGCTGATGCCTCCTGGTATGCCGCAGGTGGGGTGAGTGGCCTTGCCGCCAAAGGTCTCCGTGATCCTCTGGCCGTAGGCGCGGTGCTTGATGATCTCCCTGCCCACGTCGAGGCCCACCTTTTTGAGGACGCCGAAGATGTTCCTCTCCGAGGGTGGAGCGTCTGGGCCAACCACGAAGTCCGGCGCCGCGAGGAAGTAGAAGTGGAGAGTGTGGTCGTAGATGAAGTACCCGCAGTTCATGAGTTCTCGGAGCTTACTCGCGGTCTCCGTGGGCTCGACGCCGTATGCAGCGTCGAGGGTCTTGGTGGAGGCTAAGTGATGAGCCACTGGGCATACGCCGCAGATGCGGGGCGTGATGATGGGCATGTCCTCCGCTTTCCGCCCCTCGCAGAACCGCTCGAAGCCTCTCAGCTCAGGTATCTGGAGGTAAGCGTTCTCGACGTTTCCGTCCTCGTTGAGGAATATCTCTATCTTCCCGTGGCCCTCAAGCCTGGTTATCGGGTCTATGGTAACGATCTTCATCGCTTCACCTTTCTGTTGATTATGCTGCCCGCAAGCGAGTACTTGTAGAAGGTGCCCACAGGGTCTTTGAGCTGCGTGAGCAGCTCCTCGAAGTCGAAGCCCTCCTCCTTCTCAGCCGCCAGGCCCAGGATGGTTGACAGGGCGGAGATCATGGCTGATCCCTGCTCTATGGCTCCTGGACAGGGGCCGCCGCAGCCGGTGCACGGCATGTTGGCGTTGATGCACCGGGCCCCGCATCCCCCACGCGTCGCTGGACCCATGCAGATGAAGCCCTGCTCCAGGAGGCACTTATCTGGGTCGGGGGTATGGTCTACTATCCGCTTTATCTCGGTGATCTGTTTGTTCTCCTTCTTACGTGGGCACTCATCGCAGACCGATAGCTCGGGGGCCAGTACGGACCCCTTGGCCGGTAGCTGCCCGGACGCGATGACCCTCACAGCGTCCAGCACCAGCGATGATGGGGGCGGGCACCCGGGCAGGTAATAGTCTACATCCACGACCCTGTCAAGGGGCTTAACAACGTCATAGAACACCGGGAGGGTTAACTCACCCTCAGGAACCTCCACCTCTGTCCGCGGCACTATCTTCTTTGGATTGACTGTTGAAGGCGATTTAAGATAAACCACATCGAAAATCTCTTCTCTGTTAGAAACGTTCGCGAGACCCGGAATACCGCCCGTGTAGGCGCATGAACCGAAGGCCACCATGTATTTTGCCTTCTTCCTGAGGAGCTTTGCTAGGTGCTCCTGCTCCGAGTTCCTCACAGCGCCGTTGAAGAAGACTACGTCCATGTAGCCGTCTTCCATGGCCTCGACG
>Ga0307434_1001712_pt1 | contig 11463 bp, 12 predicted proteins | sample SalMarWE160220MG_FD_202156 | JGI IMG/M metagenome (GOLD analysis project Ga0307434, IMG submission 202156) | Salt marsh sediment microbial communities from the Plum Island Ecosystem LTER, Massachusetts, United States - WE1603-220 | ecosystem: Environmental > Aquatic > Marine > Intertidal zone >...
CAATGCACCATCTTGTTGCATGGCCATACTGTGGCTGGCATTTTCATCGGTATTGTCATCAAATTCTCTCTGGAAGCTAATGAGATAGTATAATATTATCATAGATAATTGTTCCACAAACCCAATCATGTGTAGAGGTATCATATTCAAATTTGATAGAAAATAACTTGTCATAACTCTAATCTAACATAGTTGTATGGTACTGGTAAATGCTGACTGAGTGTTTATTTCATAGATTTTTTCCATGAATCAAATATATGCCATTTCGGAACGTATTTGTGATGAATTAATCTCCCATTTTTCATTGATGTAGAATTTCCCTTAATTCTATTAGTAGATCGATCACTGTATTTTGTGTCCTTAGATAATTCTTTCGTTAGCTTCCATCGGTAAATGAATTTGGCTGCTATTATGATTCCTACGACAATTGCCCAAACCCACAATGAAGGACCTTCCATTTCCATTAATGCTTATCCAATTTACTATATATGATGATCTCATCACATATAGTAACTGAGACCTTTCTCGCGTATTGTGCATGGTAAATGAAGAAAGTTAGCAGAAATTTCGACCAAAACCTATGGACGAGTATAAAGTTAGCCCTAAAACTAGATATGTTGACGTATAGTATTATGGCTATTAAATAATATGTTGCCAATGCATTAGTTTAAGACACCCTACTAGCTGAGCTATGAGCTACTTTAGTTTTTCTTTTTCCTCATAGGTCAGTCGAACTACTTTTCCTTCTATGATAGGCGTATTGTCCTCAAGCCACCCCACTACTGTACCACACTCTACGCATTTTAACCATGTCATCCTCTGACTCTTCTTTACATAGTCTAGTAGGTGGGTTATGCAGGTTACCATTGTTTAGTGAAAACTCTCATTATTATGCTGTTATGTACTCAGAGGGATATAAGCGCATTCAAATATGAAATATTGGCCAAGAATATGTAATTTTACACTGGTTATAGGTAGACTTATAAACGGTCCAACCAGTTGTTTGATGCGTTAAAATGCCTAATTGTTACACTAAAAATAAGTATAACACCTAATACTAAGTCATGCATGCTCCAATCATATTATTAAAACTACTGCTATTGCATTTGTTGGTAGAGTGTGACTAGGCAATCTACAACATAGGCAAGTACTTAACTCTGGTCAGCGTGAACAAACAACTAAAATAAGTTGGTACAGTCAATCACAAGTTTACTCTTTGTATCTCAACAGTCTAAATGATAATCCAAAAACTGAAAATATTACACCTGCACTGATTAGAAAAGTAAGGCCTCCAAACGCATTGTACAATAGCCCACCTGTAGTTAATCCAATGATACTGGCCACCCCTGTAACACTACCTGCTACGCCCTGCACTGCTCCTTGATAGATAGTCCCTGCGCGCTTAGAGAGAATCGACATTATGGATGGCCACATAAGCCCATTACCAACTGCAAATAAAACAGCCGCCAAATAAATCAAGGAAAATTCTGATGATACAAACAACACGAAATTCGAACCTAATACAGCACTACCAATAATCACTAATTTTTCTTCTGAGAATCTTTTTAATGCTCTTCGAAGGACCGGCCCTTGCACCAATATCATCATGCTGCTTAAAACTGCATAAAATACTCCCATTTCTGTTACTGTCCATCCTAAACCGGATACTGCATGAATTGGAAAAGCAGTATAAAAGATATTGAATCCAACAAAAATAAGGAAGTATAGGATAAGTAAGAATGAAATATATTTTAGTTTGAAGACATCTTGCAGTTTCAGTCTCTTGGGATTAGCTGCCTTGTAGCATTCCTTGCATTCAAATGCAAAAACCTTGCTGACATTGTCTTTTTCTGGAATTTGCGTAATGATCGAAGATTTGGATTCTTTCAATACAAAGATTATTACTACCAAGACGACTAAAGAAAGAATTAAGGCTAGCAACACAGGTAGCACCTCGCCGTAGATGGTTGCACCCAATATTCCTGCGAGGGCAGGTCCGATAACAAAACCAAGATTAGAAGCCATCCCCATTTTCCCAAAGTTTCTGCTCCTGTTTTCATCAGATGAAATATCTGCAACATATGCGTCAGCAACGGAAACGTTTCCACCAGTAAGGCCATCAACTGCCCGTGCTAGGAATAAAACAGCCAAGGGAAGAGTTATAACAAAGGTTCCGAATATTGCAGAATTAACATTAAAAAGATCATTAACTGGCAAAAATAAGGCAACAAGGAAAATTATCCATCCAGCAAGTGTACCTATATGACTTGCCAACAAAATTTTTCTTCTTCCATAAACATCAGACCATCTTCCCAAGAGTGGAGCCCCAATTAGTTGAAACGCAGGATATGTTGCTGAAAGAATACCATAAACTAAGGCGTTTCCACCGAAATCAGTAACCAAAAAAACCAAAAAAGGTAGAACGATACTAAAACCAAGGGTTCCCACAAAATTAATTAACAATAGTGGTAAAATCGAGATTCGTTCACTGTGTACGGTGGTCACTAATTATTTGTAAACATGAGTATTAATTTAAGTATTAATTTAAGATTTTTCCTCAAACTCCTGGTCTTATCGTGTTATGTTTCCTACCGATCCTCATTAACCCTGCCGCCGGATCTACGATAAAAATTCTGCAAATATAACACAGAGAGCGAATTACTTATAAGTATTCTAATAAACTTGTATGCGTATGCACATCACCTCAGATCCTGTTTCATACTTACCTAAGATCATGTTTTTCACTAAAGGTAAAGGGATTCACAAGGATTATCTTACGAGCTTCCAATTAGCCTTAAATGACGCTCAGATATCTGATGTTAATCTCGTCTCTGTTTCCAGCATAATGCCTTCGCAGTGTAAAATAGTTAGTGTGCAAGAAGGCAGAAGGCACATTATACCAGGCCAAATAGTTTTTAGTGTCATGGCGAGATCTGCTACCAACGAGCCAAATAGACTGATTGCTGCATCTATTGGATTAGCTAGACCATCAAACAATAATCATTACGGTTTTCTTTCCGAACACCATTCAACCGGAGAAACAGCTCAAAGAGCAGGTGATTATGCTGAAGATATGGCAATGGAAATGCTTGCTACTACTCTGGGTCTGGCAAGTGATCCTACACTCTCGTGGGATGAAAGAAAGGAGGAATGGAAATTATCAGGCAAAATATACCGAACACAGAACCTTACACAATCTGCAGAAGGTAATAAGGGCGGTCTTTGGACTACTGTTGTGAGTGCGGCCGTTTTTATAATCTAGCTTAATCAAGCTTCATCAACGTAAAATCAATTGTACTCTCGGTTCAACGATAAGGATTGGAATAATCCGATGCAAACTTACCCTGCATTTAGAATTTCTGTATTTTATTTTTTATTTTATTCAAATGTTAGGTACAATTTATAGATAGATCCTTGCCTCTAGAAGGTCAGTATGTACAGGCAACCATCAGGTCTAACTCCTAGATCGGTAACACCTGCAAATCCTGCTGCAAATAACACATCATTACTTTGCGTCGTATTTGCTATATACCATTATCCTGTTTCACAAGTACAAGAACCATCGATAGCTTCATCTTTCATTAGCTCAACTGATAAATGCGATAATTGTCTAACCCTATGTACGGGAGTGTTTATGATAAGTGACAAAGGGTTCTACTATTTTTGAATACTTGTTGAAGGTAGGGATCTGCCGAAGAAGGCCTTTACGTTTGGACGGTAGAGATAGTAGAGAATTACTCCATTAATAGCAATACCTACTATCTGAGCGATGATCCCAGTTACAAAACTATCCGTGTCATCGATAAAGGATGCATTGAATATGCTTGCAGTTACTCCAGATATTATCTGGACCGCGATGGCAATAATTGTTAATATAACTGCTATAATCCAAGCCCATCCATTTCCTTTCAATAAGCCATAAGATACGATCAAGTATCCAATTCCAACTGCAAGTACAATTGCCCCTATCGCGATCCCAACGCCACCAAGGAACTGGGCTAGAGACTGTAATTCTGCTGCACTCTGCAGCTCTTGCTGTTGCTGTAATTGAAGCTGTTCCTGCTGTTGTTGCATTTGCTCTGAAATGAAAACATCAATAGGAACTGAAGTAAAGAATACACCAAATGCAAGTAATGAAATCCCTCCAAAAGTCAATATTACTCCGCCAATAATAGTCAGAATGGCAATTATCGTGACTCCGGCCGGTCGTTTAATTTGTTCTTCCAAATCGCACGTGATTCATTTGCCGAAACTATAATTGTTGTTATTTTATGATCGTTGGACCATTAGAACTGCATAATCTGCAATTATTTTGGACACAAAGAATAAGCCTGGTTATTTAGCTTTACTAATTTACACAATAAGAACTATCATTGAATTCAATTCAACCAAAAAATGAGTTTGGGTGAGCCCTAGCCCAGGCTCGCTCATTTGTCATCCTTGCGTGGAATTGGTTACGGGATTTCCGTTAAAGGTAATTTGACTAAGAGTGTCTTGATTCAGTTGTACTACTTGCTCCGGTAGTGGCACATATTCCAATTCAGGAGAAAATTGTTGTCCATCAGTTATTGCCCACTTGACAAAGTCAGTCAGTGCTTTAGCTTTAGCGTCTGTCATCGAAGGGTTATCGGCCAATTCCTTGTTTAACAACAGGTAAGAGAAACTGGCAATTGGGTAAGAATCATTACCTGGCGCGTTTACCAAGGTGACATTATTCCATGATGCATCTCCGGCCGGTAGGTTCCCGGCTGATGCGGCCGCTGCGGCCTCTGTTGAGGCAAGCGTTGGTTCTACAAAATTGCCTGCCTGATTTTGAACAAATGCAAATGGCATTCCCGTTGTCAACGCATATGCAAGTTCTACGTATCCTATTGTATTTTCGCTCCCTCTAATTGCACTTGCAACACCTTCGTTTCCTGAGGCACCTATCCCTGTAGGCCACTGAACGGATTTCCCTTTACCAACCTGGTCGCTCCAATCGGGACTAACTGCAGATAGATAATCAGTCCATACAAAAGTTGTTCCTGAACCGTCCGATCGGTGAGCAACAATTATGTCTGCATCAGGAAGCGATAATTCAGGATTCAATTCAACGATCTGAGGGTCATTCCATTTTGTAATCTTCCCTAAGAAGATGTCGGCCAAGATAGGACCTGTTAGGTTCAAGCCTTTGTCAGGTACTCCTTGAACATTATATGCTGCTACTACAGAACCTATGGTTTCTGGGATATGTACCGCACCCGGTGCGTTCGTTTCTTCCTCTGGAGTTAGCGGGGCATCACTTGCACCAAAGTCAACTGTCTTTTCTGTGAATTGTTTGACCCCACCTCCACTTCCAATTGATTGATAGTTGATATTCACTTCTGGATCGACCGTTTGATATTCAACTCTCCACGTATCTAGCAGCGGGAATGGGAATGTAGCACCTGCTCCATTGAGAGTTACTGGTCCTTGAGCTAACAGATCGCTAGAGAATCCTGCTGGTATCGTTAATACCATCACAAGCGCCGCAGCAATCAATAAATTAAAACCTGTTTTGGTTTCCATTTAATTTGATTCACTGCTGTTAATTATTAATCCCTATACCATATAATTATAGTAGTCTATAGATTCCTATGGCGATCATATAGAATACATGACTGCCCTTGAAGCATCCGTTGAAGAGATTAAAAATAAAGTGAAAATTAGCTCTTCCCTCATAGGAAATAAGCACTATTCTAGCAAAAAATGGTAAAACAAATCAAAATAAGATAATCAATGCGGTGGTCTATTCATCGCCATTGACCACGACCAGAATAAGTATGTCTACGTACATATGATATTTTACTGCAGTGACTGCAGCGACTCCAATGAGGGCAGTTGACAGTATAGATCTACATATTCTCATTTCACTCATGTTATGTAATTTCAGTAAAAAAAGGTCTCAACTCTTCGGTGAAATATTGCGTATTAAGATCCGCAATTCTAGACATTTGAGCTGAATATGAATATGAATATGAATATGAAAAAAGCTCCACGGATTTGGATTCCAATACATAAAAATCGCCGAAATTTAACCTTCCTTACTTACGATACACAAATTATCCGCCAATTCGAGTATAATTATATATGCTTAAGGCATTTATGGATCCATCGAACTGACAATTCAGACATACCCCCCAGTCAAAGACAAAAAATCAGAAGTTCTTTACGGTGTTGAAAAAGCCGTAGGAAGGGGAATCTATTTCATGGATAATGTAAGAGAAAGGATGGATATCTTCTTCGACAAAAAAGCACCATCGATAGTAGTAGATGTTAAGGAGTATAGAAATGGTTATAAGAACATACGAAAAAGGGGTGGAAGGATACGTGCGCTCACTGAAATAACGAGAGAGAATCTCCCTCATTGTAAGGAGCTAATGAATCTAGTAGACGAACTGAGGCATTTAGATGGGGTGAGAGGAGGGATTGCAATAAGTGAGACAGAATATATGGCGGCCACTGTCTTGCAGGAAAGCGTTCCACTGACTGAGGTAATTTATAGCAGCATAAGGGAGGTTGTTGAACAGGGGCAGCACATATTTGATACTCTTTGGAGTACGGCTACACCTGCCGAACAAAAAATTAAAGAACTAGAAGAAGGCGTTGAGCACCCGGTGATACAAGTCATATCTGACACTCGTACTTCGATATCACTTGCTTATGATCTTATGGACTCAGCGAGACACGAAATCCTGGTAATGTTTGCATCAGCAAAGACATTTCTTTTAGCTGCAGACACATACACATTGAATCATTACCGAAAGGCCCTGCATAGGGGGACCAATCTAACTATCTTGGTTCCCATATATGACGATTCAAAAAATGATATCAAGGCCAGTCATGCCCATGACGATGATAAGTTCACCAATGAATCTTTAGATGTGAATGAACAGGTGATTAGAATAAGAAAAAAGATACCAAATGCCAACTTAATTGTAACTGATAAATCAATTAACACGAAAATTACAATAATGGTAGTAGATAATTTGAAATCTATGGTATGGGAGCTCAAGGATGATACACTAAAGGATCCGTACCAGGCAGGAGGAATTGCAACATATTCAAATATTCCTTCTGTAGCATCATCTTATGCATCCATAATCCATGTCATTCATAAACAAACAGACTTGTATGAGCAATTAAAGGATTCTAAGGAGAGATTAGAGATGCTCAACAAACAATTGGAATCCCACAATATAATTCAGCAAGAATTCATCAATATAGCAGCTCATGAACTACGGACACCTATACAACCGATACTGGGACTATCTGAAATTGCGCTGGCTAGATATGAAAAAATATTTGATAGAGATAATCCATGGTTGAAAGAAACACTAGAAGTGATCAATAGGAATGCAAAAAGACTTCATAGGTTAACAGACGATATCCTAGATGTAACAAGGATTGACAGCAAGATACTAAAGTTGAACAAGGAATCGGTAGATGTTGATGAGGTTATTGACAAAGTTATTGATGATTTTAGAAACAAAGTAGATCATACTAATGAGAAACAGGTTAAGATTGTTAAAATGATCAAAGTTCATTCAAATAAATCGAAATATGGTACCGAATCCCAGAGTGTTAAATTGATTTGTGATAAGAATAGGGTAATGCAAATAATATCGAACCTTATTAGTAACGCTATAAAATTCTCATCCAAGGATGGAACCATTACCATATTGAAGGAGGTAAGTAAGGACAACAAATCCATTGTAATAAGTATAATTGACAGAGGGAGTGGAATAGATCCAGATATATTTCCGAGATTATTTTCAAAATTCTCTACAAGATCAAATGAAGGTACCGGTCTTGGTCTTTATATTTGTAAGAACCTTGTCGAATCTCAAGATGGCAGAATTTGGGCTCAACACAACAATGACGGCCCTGGAGCAACATTCTCATTTAGTCTCCCAGTAGCAAATCCTATTTAGACCTCTTGGGAGAGAACTCATTAATTAGATATTTGTAAAAGATGTAAAGCATAAGAACAATGGATAGTATGCTACATATTTCCCGTTTCAACTTAAGAAATAGTACTTGCATATATGAATAGGTGAGAGGGGTAGTGTTTGGATGGAATTAATACATAGAGGATTTAATACTGTGGTCGTAGTCCTTTCTGCAATAACTCTGGCCTATATCGTGTTTCCCCTAACTACAATTCTGACCTTTTTGGATCCGTTGAATGCTTTGGAATCTTTGACACGACCACAAGTTTGGAACGCTTTCATCCTAAGCCTATTTACTGCGACTGTCTCTACATCAATTCTATGCGCAATTGGGATACCATTTGCGTATTTCTTGGCAAGATATTCTAATTTTAGAGGGAAATTCATTATTAGAGTTGTTGTCATCATTCCATTAGTCCTTCCTCCGCTGGCAAGTGGGGCTCTTTTATTAGGTATGTTTGGTCCAACATCGATAGTTGTACAAGCCTTCCCAGGGGTGGAATTTACTCAATCCATGTTCGGAATTATAATAGCTCAAACATATGTTGCCTCTCCTTTCATGATCCTTGCAAGCCAAGCGGCATTTGAATCAGTTGATAGATCATATGAGAATGTTGCAAGAGTACTGGGTAAGAACAATTTACAGACCTTCTTCAGAGTTTCACTTCCACTAGCTAAGACTGGAATAATTATAGGTATAATCATGTCATGGGTAAGGGCGGTTGGAGAGCTCGGGGCGACCATGATGATGACGTACAACCCTCACACTATCTCAATTCAAATTTTTGAAGACAATGCTATTGGTGGTTTAACCCAAGCTGTTCCAGGTATTATATTGGTGGTAACATTACCCTTATTAGTAATAGTTATATTTTACATTTCAAAGAACAATGGTCAGGGACTACTGAAGCTTGGATAACGAATATTCAGAGCCGTGGAGCATATTTATAAAGAAATTTCTATTTTGTACTAAACTCAAAATTTCCAAACATGAACCAATTCTTTGTAATAAGCATGAAAACCCAAGTGAGCAATGCGAGTCATGTAATAGTGGAAATAGGATATCCCTGCATAAATAATAGTATCCTTCGGACTGGCCCATCTACTTTTAAATTGGCATCCTATTCTGAAAACAAGTTAATTCAAACTATTAAAGGCAATTTGACTCACCTGAGCCGGATCCTAGATTACAATGTCGACCATACTCTATTATTTTTTAGAATTAGCTCTGATCTGATTCCTTTCGGCTTCTCATCCGATCTGTAAATTGAATTGGTTTGAGCTTTTTCAGTCAGAATTCGAACTTATTGGCATCTTTATCAGAAAACACGGACTGCGTGTTTCCATGCACCCCGACCAATTTGTGATTCTTAACTCATCAAATAACATGATAATAAAAAGCAGTATTAGCGAATTAGAATATAATTGCAAAGTTTTGGATGCGATGCAACTTGATGAAACCGCCAAAGTACAGATTCAGGTTGGGGGAGTTTAGGGAAATAAGATTGAAGCGTTAACAAGGTTTGCTGGAACTTACAATAGTCTTGATAATGCGATTAGGCGAAGACTTGTTATAGAGAATGATGACCATCTCTATGGTCTGAAAGATTGCCTTGAGTTAAATCGTCGAATAAACATTCCGATCGTTTTTGATAGTTTTCATCATGAATTGTTATCTAATAGTGAGTCACTCAAGTTCGCACTTAGGATGGCTATGTCGACATGGGACAAGAATAGAGATGGGTTGCCAATTGTCGATTATAGTAGTCCGTATTTAGGAAATGATGAAAAAAGCATCAAGGGTAGAAGGGGCAAACATGCTGAAAGAATTGAAACAACATCATTTAAGAAATTCTTGAAGGAAACAGAAAATTTAGATTTTGATGTCATGCTCGAGATAAAAGATAAGGAAAAGAGCGCTCTGAAGGCCATCAGGATTTTAAATTCCTAATTCTAATTCTGCATTATGGGAACATGTGCTGAATATTCCGTAGTAGGTACTAGTATATCAAGGCGGTATTAAAGTGTATGTGAGGGTATAGGGCTGATGTGAGCTATTCAGTTGTAAGTAAAGTTTTTGGTTCAGAATCTGCCGTTAACTTTCTTTTTGCCAGCAACTGCTTATGCCTGAATTTTATATTTCGTGGGTTCGATCTTAATTTGTGGCTACAACACGGACACCAGATACCTTCATCCCATTTTATGAATATTTGGCAAACCTGGCATCTCTTCTGTCCACTTTCATACCTTCCTAATTTGAATTTGGCCCTTCCAGCTTTGTGTCTAACACATATTCCCTTGCAGTACATCTAATAGGAGTGTCAATACGTTGTGGCATCAACCCTTATTAGAGTATGTAACAAGTGAATGATAAAATCATATGATATGATGATTTTGAAGTTTAAACGTACAATGATAGCTGCGACTTGAAATAGGAAAGAATAGAATTTGAAGAAGATAGCTGGCTATTCAAGTCCACAACTAACATAAGGCGCATCGCATAAGTGAGATTCCACTACGCTTTAACGCTGCGACTACATAATTTGCTCAAAAAGACTAATCCCCATACATCTCTTCCAATCGGGTTCTGTAGAACACCCTAGAAGTTAACAGAGCTTCCAATCGCTTATTATCCTGCTGACTGCACCCTAGCTGAACAATTCAGCACAACATACTCCAGATTCTCACAGCAATGAAAGCACAACAGAGTATGCGAGGTATAAGCCGGATAGCTCCCAAAAGATCCCGGCTGAAAAATCCAATGAACCCAAATCGATTTCCGAACAAGACAATACTCTGGTATCAAAGTTTCGGGAGATCGATCGATTATCACGAACCTACTTTCAGCCTGATTTAATCGACAATGTTCTAAGTACTTTGTCTTTGCTTGTTATGGCCGATAAGAGATGGGAATCCCTGATAGATGCAATCCTAGAAAAGTTGCGTAATAACACAAATATATTGACACAAGCCTTTCCCCAATTTTTGTATTCAAACTTTACAAGGATTCCAAAGGAAATTCCGCTGTACAATCATCATGTGGAACATCTACCTGATGCTGCCGCAACCAAATTGACCGAGATAGAATTATTATTGAAACCTCATCTCCACCCGCCACTCTCGTGGGAGGTAATCGAAGATTTAATTAGAAGATTCACTAAGACGAGTGATTACTCTATTCTTGAGGCAGCTCTTGCAAAGTATCGAACGCAATTTCAAGAACATGGATAGAAGTTCAGGCTCGTGTTTCATGGGCGATTCGAAGCACTGGTATTAGCTCTTCATTACTATCTTTTTTAATCAGGATTCAAGCTCATGTTTCATGGCTCGAGGATGAATCTTCCGTCCCAGCTGCCTAGCACCACGCCTCACTTCTTGCTCTTGTTCAAAAATGCCGACATCATCTTCTGTCTATCTTCATGGGCAAAACATAAAGCCCATCCATAAATCTCTAACCGTAACCCTGTATCTAAATCTGTGTCCAATGCTTTGT
>Ga0307434_1001713_pt1 | contig 11427 bp, 10 predicted proteins | sample SalMarWE160220MG_FD_202156 | JGI IMG/M metagenome (GOLD analysis project Ga0307434, IMG submission 202156) | Salt marsh sediment microbial communities from the Plum Island Ecosystem LTER, Massachusetts, United States - WE1603-220 | ecosystem: Environmental > Aquatic > Marine > Intertidal zone >...
CGGAGCCGGTAGAATCGAATCACCCTCTTTATGTACTGTACACCTCAGGTACCACGGGCAAGCCTAAAGGAATTGTCCACAGCACAGGTGGCTATCTGGTACACAATTGTTCTGCTTATAAGTGGGTTTTCGACCTTCGAGAGGAATCGGTCTACTGGTGCACTGCTGATATTGGCTGGGTTACCGGCCATAGCCAGGTAGTGTACGCCCCATTAGCGTATGGGGCAGCCACAGTCATTTACGAAGGAGCTCCCGACTATCCTACGATTGAAAGGTGGTGGGATATTATCGAGAAGTATGGGGTTACCATATTTTATACCTCACCGACAGCCATCAGGATGCTCATGGGATATGGAGAGGAGATGCTAAACAAGCATGACTTTAGCAGTCTGGAACTCCTGGGGAGCGTGGGAGAGCCCATTAATCCCGAGGCCTGGCTCTGGTTTTACCGCTATGTCGGTGGTGAAAGATGCCCTATTGTTGATACCTGGGGGCAGACTGAAACCGGAAGCGCCCTGATTTCGCCTTGCCCGGGGATAGAGTGTGTGCCTCTGAAGCCGGGCTCTGTAACGCTACCACTGCCGGGGGTGGAGGCTGATATATTCGACGAGGACGGCAAGCCAGTGCCGGTGGAGCAGAGAGGTTTCTTGGTAATAAAAAGGCCCTGGCCAGGGATGCTTCTGGGCATACATGGCGGGCTGGAACGCTACAAGAAAGAATATTGGTCACGGTTCCCCGGCGTTTACTATACTGGTGACTATGCCGTAAGGGACGAAGACGGATACTTCTGGATCCTGGGGAGGGCTGATGAGGTGCTTAAGGTGGCCGGTCATAGAATAGGTGCCGCTGAATTAGAGGATGCTGCTATCTCACATCCTAAAATAGCTGAAGCAGCAGTTGTGGGCAAGGAAGACCCTGTGAAAGGCGAGAGCATCGTCATGTTTGCCAGGCTTGAAGAAGGTGTTGCTCCTTCTCCGAGCTTGAAAAAGGAACTTGCTGGTCACATACGAAAGGCGCTGGGTCCTGTAGCAGTTCCTGATGAAATTTATTTCGTCGCCAAGCTACCCAAGACGAGGAGCGGCACAGTTATGCGGCGGGTCTTGAAGGCTGTGGCTAACAATACCAGCGTAGGAGACCTCACGGCTCTGGAAGACGAAAGCTCGGTGGAGGAAATAATCAAGGCCTATAAAGAGCTCAAGGAAGAGAAGGTAAAGAAGAGTGGAAAGAAGAAGGGGAATAAGAAGTAAGATGTCGCCAGATATTGTTGTATTTGCCCAATTTGTTGGGCAGAGGGGGTGTGGTCGGAGATTGTGCTTGGTAAATCAGTCAACTACAAAATGCGGAGAATAATTGGAGGAATTTAAGTTATGGCTGAATTGTCTTTGCCATTTAAGTCCAGATATTTTCCTCTGAGGAAATTTCTCAATGTATACCAGAAGTCCCTGGAAGATACTGAGGAGTTCTGGGCGGAAGAAGCACGTAAGCTAGATTGGTTCAGGACGTGGGACAAAGTGCTGGAATGGGAGCCGCCTTTTGCTAGATGGTTTGTAGGTGGGATTCTGAATGCATCGCATATATGTGTGGACCGCCACGTAAAGACGTGGCGGAGGAGTAAGGTAGCTATATACTGGGAAGGTGAGCCGGGAGACAGCAGGGTCTTAAGCTATTCCACGTTATATCGTGAAGTCAACAGGTTCGCCTCCGTCTTGAGGAATAATGGTATAGGCAAAGGGGACAATGTTGTCTTATATCTGCCGATGATACCGGAGCTGCTTATTTTCATGCTGGCATGTGCCAGGATTGGTGCCGTTCACACAGTAATTTTCTCCGGTTTCAGTGCTCAAGCATTGGCTGATAGGGTCAATGACATACAGGCCAAGTTACTGGTAACTGCTGATGGAGGATTCCGGAGGGGGAAGATAATCCCGCTAAAGAGTATTGCCGATGAGGCCTTAACAAAGTGCCCCTCGGTGGAAAAAGTTATTGTGGTTAAAAGAACTGGGTCTCAGGTCACCATAAAGACGCCAAAAGAATCGTGGCTGGATGACCTGCTTGAAGAGGCAGCACTCTTCGTGGAACCGGAGCCGGTAGAATCGAATCACCCTCTTTATGTACTGTACACCTCAGGTACCACGGGCAAGCCTAAAGGAATTGTCCACAGCACAGGTGGCTATCTGGTACACAATTGTTCTGCTTATAAGTGGGTCTTCGACCTTCGAGAGGAATCGGTCTACTGGTGCACTGCTGATATTGGCTGGCTTACCGGCCATAGCCAGATAGTATATGCCCCGCTGGCACACGGGGCGGCCACAGTAATTTACGAAGGGGCTCTTGACTATCCTACGATTGAAAGATGGTGGGACATTATTGAAAAGTATGGGGTTACCATATTTTATACCTCACCGACAGCCATCAGGATGCTCATGGGATATGGAGAGGAGATGCTAAGCAATCACGACCTCAGCAGCCTGGAGCTACTAGGGAGCGTAGGAGAGCCCATTAATCCTGAGGCCTGGCTATGGTTTTATCGCCATGTCGGTGGTGAAAGATGTCCCGTCGTTGATACCTGGGGACAGACTGAAACCGGTGGCAACATGATTTCACCTTGCCCTGGCATAGAGTGTTTGCCTCTGAAGCCTGGCTCAGTAACATTGCCGATGCCGGGGGTGGAGGTTGATATATTCGACGAAGATGGCAAGCCAGTGCCGGCGGAGCAAAGAGGTTTCCTGGTAATCAAGAGGCCCTGGCCCGGGATGCTCCTGGGCATACACGGAGACCCGGAACGCTACAAGGAAACTTATTGGTCACGGTTTCCCGGCCTTTACTATACCGGTGACTATGCTGTAAAGGACAAAGATGGGTACTTCTGGATCCTGGGGAGGGCTGATGAAGTGCTTAAAGTAGCTGGACATAGAATAGGTACTGCTGAATTAGAGGATGCTGCTGTCTCACATCCTCAAGTAGTTGAGGCAGCGGTTGTGGGCAAAGCAGACCCGGTGAAAGGCGAGAGCATCGTCATCTTTGCCAGGCTCAAAGAAGGTTTGGACCCTTCTCCGGACCTGAAAAAAGACCTTGCTGGTCACATACGAAAAGAGGTAGGGCCTATAGCAGTTCCTGATGAAATTTATTTCGTCGCCAAGCTACCCAAGACCAGGAGCGGTAAAGTTATGAGACGGGTTTTGAAAGCCGTGGCTAACAATACCAGCATAGGCGACCTCACGACTCTGGAAGATGAAAGCTCCGTGGAGGAAATAATCAAGGCCTATCAAGAGCTCAAGGAAGGGAAGGCGGAGAAGGTGAAAAAGAAGAAGTAAGATGTCGCCAGGCATTCATGTAGTTGCCAAATTTGTTGGGTGGAGTGGTATGGTTGGAGATTGTGCTTGATAAATCAGGCGACTACAAAATGAATCATTGGAGGAATTGAAGCTATGACTGGATTATCTTTGCCATTTAAGTCCCGATATTTTCCTCTGAGGAAATTTCTCAATGTATACCAGAAGTCTCTGGAGGAACCGGAGGAGTTCTGGGCGGAAGAAGCACGTAAGCTAGATTGGTTCAAGACATGGGACAAGGTGCTGGAATGGGAGCCGCCCTTTGCACGATGGTTTGTAGGGGGGAAACTGAATGCATCGCATATATGTGTGGACCGCCATGTAAAGACGTGGCGGAGGAGTAAGGTAGCTATATACTGGGAAGGTGAGCCGGGAGACAGCAGGGTCTTAAGCTATTCCACGTTATATCGTGAAGTCAACAGGTTCGCCTCCGTCTTAAAGAATAACGGTATAAACAAAGGGGACAAGGTTGTCTTATATCTGCCGATGATTCCCGAGCTGCCCATTTTCATGCTGGCCTGTGCCAGGATTGGGGCCATTCATACAGTGATTTTCTCCGGTTTCAGTGCTCAAGCATTGGCTGACAGGGTCAATGATATACAGGCCAAGTTATTAGTAACTGCTGACGGGGGATTTCGGAGGGGGAAGATAATCCCGCTGAAGAGTGTAGCCGATGAGGCCTTAACAAAGTGCCCCTCGGTGGAGAAGGTGATTGTGGTTAAAAGAACTGGTTCTCCGGTCACCGTAAAGACGCCAAAAGAATCGTGGCTGGATGACCTGCTTGAAGAGGCAGCACTCTTCGTGGAACCGGAGCCGGTAGAATCGAATCACCCTCTTTATATACTGTACACCTCGGGTACCACGGGTAAGCCTAAAGGAATTGTCCACAGTACCGGTGGCTATCTGGTACATAATTGTTCTGCTTATAGGTGGGTCTTTGACATTCGAGAGGAGTCGGTCTACTGGTGCACCGCTGATATTGGCTGGGTTACCGGACATAGCCAGATAGTGTATGCCCCGCTGGCACATGGGGCGGCTATAGTACTTTATGAAGGGGCTCCCGACTATCCTACGATTGAAAGGTGGTGGGATATTATCGAGAAATATGGGGTTACCATATTTTATACCTCACCGACAGCCATCAGGATGTTCATGGGATATGGAGAGGAGATGCTAAACAAGTATGACCTCAGCAGCCTGGAACTTCTGGGGAGCGTGGGAGAGCCCATTAATCCCGAGGCCTGGCTCTGGTTTTACCAGCACATCGGTGGTGAAAGATGTCCCATCGTTGATACCTGGTGGCAGACTGAAACCGGTGGCGTCATGATTTCACCTTGCCCTGGCATAGAGTGCGTGCCTCTGAAGCCTGGCTCAGCAACATTCCCGCTGCCGGGGGTAGATGCTGATGTAGTTAGTGAGGATGGCAAGCCAGTGCCGCCGGAGCAGAGGGGTTTCCTGGTAATAAAGAAGCCCTGGCCCGGGATGCTCCTGGGCATACACGGAGACCCGGAACGCTACAGGGGAGCCTATTGGTCACGGTTTCCCGGCGTTTACTATACCGGCGACTACGCAGTAAAGGACAAAGATGGATACTTCTGGGTTTTGGGAAGGGCTGATGAGGTACTTAAAGTGGCGGGGCATAGAATAGGTACTGCTGAATTAGAAGACGCTGCCGTCTCACATCCTCAAGTAGTTGAGGCAGCGGTTGTGGGCAAAGCAGACCCGGTGAAAGGCGAAAGCATCGTCATCTTTGTCAGGCTCAAAGAAGGTGTTACCCCCTCTCTTGACCTGAAAAAAGACCTTGCTGGTCACATGCGAAGAATGGTAGGGCCTATAGCAGTTCCCGACGAGATTTATTTTGCCCCCAGGCTACCCAAGACAAGGAGCGGCAAAGTTATGCGACGGGTTTTGAAAGCTGTGGCTAATAATACCAGTATAGGAGACCTAACGACTCTGGAAGACAAAAGCTCCGTGGAGGAAATAATCAAGGCCTATCAAGAGCTCAAGGAAGGGGAGGTAAAGAAGGAGTAAGATATCGCCAGATATTAATTTCCTGTTGAACAGAAAATCAAAATTAAACAGCGTAGTTATAGACCAGGAGGTGTAAAATGGAGAAGAACCTTAGGGCAGAGCTTGAGATCAACAATGTATCTGTCGAACTCAACCCCTTCGCCGAGGAGTTTTTAACTCGAACTGTGGTCGCTGCAGTCTCTTCCTTGAAAGGAGCTGAAAACATAAGGGACCTGGAACTTTATCTGGAGCAGGGCGATGTCAAGTTCACCGTCAATAGGAATGAACTTCCCCTCACCCCTTTCCCCACGGATATTATCACCAACACAATAACCGGTTTGGGCTCTTCATTAGAGGGGGTGGATAAGATGGACAATTTGAGGGTCAAGGTTAGGGCAGTATAGTCAATTATTGATACAAAAGTCACATATAACAAGGTTGTTAACGTGTGAAAATCGAGTGGTAAATCAAGGTAGTTTCTGATGCAGATTAAGAAGACAAAAGTGGGAAAGGAGGATGAAGATGACAGAGCAACTATGTCCGGTTTGTGGTTGCACCATCGTGGGAGCAGGCTACGAAAAAGAAGGGATTAAGTATTGTTGTGAGCCTTGTGCTACCGGTGGTGGGCCTTGTGAGTGTGGATGCTGCCACCCCGTTGAAGAAGAGAAGGGAAAGCATTAGATCGGTCTAGGATATAGTGGGACTGTGCAGTAGCAGGGAGGTTTTAAATGCCCAACCATCTGACAAGCGAGACCTCTCCTTATTTGCGTCAAAATGCACATAACCCGGTGGACTGGTACCCATGGGTCTCAATCTCGGTGAACGAGAATCGCCTGAAATATCTCAAATTGCCGAATTCACCAAAAATCAATCGAGTATCGGTGGCAAGGCCACAGCTTATGTCTGTATGAACTATAACTGCAAACTGCCAACGACGGATATAGACAAAATGCTGGAGTTACTCAATGTGAGATAGCCATTCCAGAAATGGAATAATCTGAATTTGGTAAAGAAGGTCGAGAATGGATAAGCAGTAACATCTCCATAATGCTTTTGTCATTCCTGAAATGTCATAAATTTGTAATTTTTTTTACCACCGTTTTATAACTTTTTCACTAGTTCTGGTCTAAGATTGCAGCATAAAAGTATCGTTAGATAGCTTTGCCTGACAATTTCTTGCTCAGGTCGAGCACAGCAGGCAAAACACAGGTAGCAATGGATTGGAGGTGATCTCTATGTGATGGTGTAAGGGAAATACAAATGCCAAAATTAAATAAAGAGAAGGAGGAAAAGATGGCTAAAGTAGCACAAGAAATGGTAAAGAAAGCAGGCGTCAATCTCAAGCAACTGCTAGAACTTCTGGTCAACAATGCGGCTGCCGAACTCACTACCTATTACTACTACACGATTTTACGGGCGAACCTGGTTGGACTGGAAGGTGAGACAATCAAAGAGATTGCCGAGACCGCTCGCATCGAAGACCGCAATCATTTTGAGGCACTGGTTCCCCGCATCTACGAACTCGGTGGCAAACTGCCCGAGAGCATGGTGGATTTCCATAACTGCTCCGCTTGTCCTCCCGCCAGCCTGCCGAAAAATCCGACCGATGTCAAGGCCATTTTGACCGTATTAGTGGAAGCGGAGCGGTGTGCAGTACGGGGCTATACCAACATATGTAACCTGACCGCAGGCAAGGACCATCGCACCTACGATTTGGCTCAGGCTATCCTCAATGAAGAAATTGAGCATGAGTCCTGGTTCTCGGAATTCCTGGGCGAGGGTCCTTCAGGCCATTTCCTGCGTCGCGGTGAGACCTCGCCCTTCGTATCCAAGTTTCTTAAGTAGGTTCTGTGAATATGAGGGGGAGACATTGTTTTGTGTCTTCCCTTCCAATTCAAGAAACGTAGTTGTTCGGCCATTTCTATGTCGCCTGGGCGAAGGGTACAAGGGGTGTCGTAGATTCTTCGCTTTCGGCTTGCGATGGTAACTTGGGGCACAGCTACCAAGAATAATTCTCCGGGTATCAAAGAGGATGAAAAGCTTCAGCAAGGAGGAACTTACCCGATACAATGGAAAGAAAGGTGCGCCAGCTTACATAGCCTACAAAGGAAAGGTATACGATGCATCGAATAGTTTTCAATGGAAAAATGGTCGACATCAGGTTGTTCACAATGCTGGCGAAGATTTGACTGAGGGCCTTGAGCAAGCCCCACACGGTGTGGAGATGCTGGAAAGGTTGCCCGAGATTGGAATACTACGCGAGGATTGACCGAAGGGCTTGCATTTGACACATATCATATTTCTCAATGGATATGCTAAGCTGATTATGATATACCAGGTGAAATCTTGCTATTTTTGATTTCGGTATTGACATGGTAAAGCTTACGTTCTACGGAGGCGTCGGAGAAATTGGGGGCAATAAAGTCCTCCTTGAAGATGATAAGGGGAAGCTTTTCCTGGACTTTGGCTATCCTTATAGTAAGTATCGAACTTTCTACGAGGAATATTTAAAACCTCGACCCGGAGCAGGGCTCCTTGACCTGTTGGTAATGGGGCTGCTTCCCCAGCTTGAGGGCATTTACCGCACTGACCTGGAGACAGAAAACCTGTGGCAGCGATTTCGCCGGGCAGAGCACTATCGCAAACTTGAAGATATAGATGGAATACTGTTAACCCACGCCCATCTCGACCACTCCGGCCATATATCCTTCTTGAGAGAAGACATTCCGGTATATGCTACCGCGACCACGGCATTTATCGCCAAGGCCATGCAGGACTCGGGCAAATCGCCTTTCGACCAGCAGGTGTGCTATTTCACACCCAGGGTGGAGGAGTGTTTACAGGGATGGAGGCAGGGGGCTTACGTTGCTAGCAGCAGTGTTGACCGTCAACGTCGTTTCTGTGTTGCTGATAAGCTCGAACTGAGTGAGGACGCCGAAAAATTTTGGGGAAAAGCTACCCGACGGAAAAAATTTGCCTCACAACTGCTGGACGATATCGGTAAATGTAGCTTTAATCTGCGTTGCTTCCCCGTAGACCACTCCATTCCCGGTGCCTGTTCCTGGGGCATTGAGACAAGCCATGGTTGGGTGATTTACAGCGGCGACCTGCGGATTCATGGCAGGCACGGTAAGCTCACTGAGTTGATGATAAAGGAGGCGGCTCAGCTACATCCCAGGGCATTAATCCTGGAAGGCACTAATGTCGACAAAGCGGCGAATGTTTTCGAGCAGGAAGTATATGAAAATGCCTTCAAAGCTATTAATGGTGCCAGAGGTCTGGTCATTGCAGACTTCTCTCCCAGGGATGTAAATCGCTTGCTTACCTTTTTGCAGGTTGCCAGAGACACAAAAAGGAAACTGACTATTTTGCCCAAGGATGCCTACCTTTTAAAGACCATGCGCCTTCTCGAGCCGGAGATACCTGACATTGCCCAGGAGGATGCCATTGTCATCTATCAGAAAACAACCGCCAGTAAGAGTCCTGATTCATGGTTGCGAAATATCTACCAGGACTACTCCAGCAAGGTGGTACTGGCTAAGGATGTCAGTTCTAACCAGGGTGACTTCATCCTCTGTTTCAGCTTCTGGGACTTGAATGAACTGCCCAGCATACAGCCCCGGGCCAGCAGCCTTTATGTCTTTAGCTCGAGCGAGCCTCACAATGAAGAACAGGAGATGGACTTCCGGCGTTTGCATAGCTGGCTTGAGCGCTTCCAATTACGGGCATTCGGCCTCCCTATAGAAAGGAATGGCGAATGGGAAATACCAGAGGAGGAGAAAGGGCTGCATGCTTCGGGGCACGCCTGTGGTCCAGACCTGCTGAGAGTTGCTCGTGAGATTCAACCGGAGATGCTTATACCGGTGCACTCTGAGAAGCCCGAATTCTATAAGGATAATCTGCGCGACAGCGGAATAAAAGTCATCCTGCCCACCGAAGGTGGGACAGTTGAAATATAAAAAGGGGTCAGCTCTATTTTTCTTAACCCCACTCGTCATTGCGAGCGAAGCGTGGCAATCTCATTGCCCTACGAGATTGCTTCGTCGCCCCGATGAATCGGGGCTCTTCGCAACGACAGAGGGGGAGAGATTGCCGCGCCCCGACTTGTCGGGGCTCGCAATGACAGGAAGGGGAAGGTGGCTCGCAATGACAAAAGACTATGGTATTTTAGTATTTTTAGTCGTTTGGGTATAATGGCTTAAGTGGTTATAGATTTTCATACCCACATATTCCCCCCCTGGCTGAGGGAAAGGCGTGAGGAATATATCAAGCGTGATCCTTGCTTTTCTTTACTTTATTCCCAGCCGAAAGCTAAGATAGCCACAGCGGAGGAACTGATTGCCAGCATGGATGAAGCCGGCATTGGTTTGTCCGTCGTTCTTAACGTCGGTTGGGTAAGCCATGAGCTCTGTGTGAAAACAAACGATTACATTTTAGATTCAGTATCACGCTATCCGACAAGGCTTGTCGGCTTTTGTGCGATTCAACCTAGGGCAGGAGATGCTGCCATAGCTGAGCTGGAGCGATGTGCTAAAGCTGGGGCTAAGGGAATTGGCGAATTAAGGTCTGATGTGCAGGGCTTCAATCTCGCTGATAAGACAACAATGAAGCCTCTGGTTGATGCCGCGCTAAAGCATGACTTGATTTTTCTGACCCACTCTTCTGAGCCAGTGGGGCATCGGTACTCCGGCAAGGGTAGTATCACCCCTGACATTCTCTACTCCTTTATCACAAGTTTTCCGAGTTTGAAGCTTGTTTGTGCTCACTGGGGTGGTGGCTTGCCCTTTTATACCCTGATGCCTGAAGTAGCCGAGGCTCTAGCCAATGTCTTCTTTGATACCGCGGCCACCGTTTTCCTTTACAAGCCCGAAATTTTTGAGCAGGTGAGTCAAATCATCGGCAGTGATAAAATCCTTTTTGGCACTGACTATCCTCTTATGCACCAGAACCGAGTGCTTGCCCAGATCCAATCTTCACAGCTTCCTGAGGAAGATAAAGCCAGAATCCTGGGGGCTAACGCCCAAGAATTGCTATGCTTAGATGGAAGGAGCAAAAGTATCACGTAGCAATAATACTTAAATAGCAAAGGAGGAAATCAATGGGGACTAAGGGAAGAAAGAATGTGAGAAAACCCAAGCAACAGAAGGAAAAGAAGAAGGGAAAGTAAGAGAAAGGCATCGTCCCTCTTGCAAATGCGGAATGAATACTAGCCATAAAGTATTGCCTTTCTCCCTTAAAAGGAAAGGATTGAGGTGAGGGTGAAAATGGACAAGGAAGCTGAAATGTCCCAAGGTCCTGAGCAAATTCGTTCCTTTATTGCCATTGAACTGCCCGAGGAGGTTCTGGAGGGATTAGCCAGGCTGAGAAGAGAATTGGAGAGAGATGGACATAAGTTCGTCAAGTGGGTAGACCCTGGGGGAATTCACCTGACTTTGAAGTTTCTGGGCAATATTCCTTCCAAGCGGATAACAGAGATAACCGAAGCTGTGGAAGAAGCTGCACGGGGGGTTTCTCCATTCAATTTGGAGATTTCAGGGCTGGGGGCCTTTCCCAGCCTAAAGCAAGCTCGAGTCTTTTGGGTCGGCATCGGTGGGGAGGTGGACAAGCTATCAAGGTTACAGCAGAACATTGATTCCGCGCTCGCCGCCCTAGGATTTGCTAAGGAGGAACGCTCCTTTGCGCCACATTTGACTCTGGCTCGCATCAGGCAAGGAGCATCACCAATGGAAAGAAGGAGCTTTGGCGAACTTGTAGGCTCTACCGTCTTTGAAGATAAATATCATATTAAAGTCGAGGCTATCAGCTTAATGAGAAGCCAGCTGACGCCTGCCGGGGCTATTTATACCTGCCTGTCGGCGGTTGAACTGAGCCATTAGGAAGGTCTGAAGAAAAATCTAAAAAATTTGAGTTTATCAGGGAAGCAGTCTTGCAAACGGATTTTTTATAGTATATACTTATTACTTTTGATACAAGCAAATAAATTTAATCGTGGAGGTGGAACTTGGAAAACGGTTCATTTCCTAAGTGCCAAAAATGCGGAAAGGGGGATTTAGTGCCTCTGTCTGACTTTGGTAGTCAAGGGGCA
>Ga0307434_1001714_pt1 | contig 11426 bp, 4 predicted proteins | sample SalMarWE160220MG_FD_202156 | JGI IMG/M metagenome (GOLD analysis project Ga0307434, IMG submission 202156) | Salt marsh sediment microbial communities from the Plum Island Ecosystem LTER, Massachusetts, United States - WE1603-220 | ecosystem: Environmental > Aquatic > Marine > Intertidal zone >...
TGCGTTCGGTGGGTTCCGTGAGCAGGACCGTCCCGCCGGCCAGCTTCCGGGCGTCTTCAGCACCCTTGCGGTAGATGGACCGGATCCGGGCGTAGGCATACATCATGTAAGGAGCGGTGTTTCCCTCCATGGCCAGCATCTTGTCCCAACTGAAGACGTAGTCGCTCTGGCGGTTCTGGGAGAGGTCGGCGTACTTGACTGCCCCGATGCCGACCGCTTCGGCAACGTCCTTGATCTCGTCGTTGGTGAACCCCCGTTTCTTGGCCGGGTCGGCTTCGTTCGCGCGGATGAGGCTTTCGGCCCGGCTGACCGCCTCGTCCAGAAGATCGGCCAGCTTGATGTTCTCGCCGCTGCGGGTCTTGAGCGGCCTGCGATTGTCGCCGAGGATCGATCCGAACGTGACGTGCTCGAGCCGCACTTCGCCTGATCCGCTTCTTGGTCGCGTCCATCCCGCCCCCCGAGCGGTGGCGAAAACCATCTCGAAGTGCAACTCCTGCCGGGCGTCGGTGACGTAGATGATCCGGTCGGCGTGCAGCTCGTCGATTCGGAACCTCAGGGCGGCCAGGTCGGTGGTGGCGTAGAGAAACGCCCCGTCGGACTTGCGGATCATCAGGGGGAACGGGTTCCCTTCCGGGTTTTTGAACATCGGCTCGCCGGTAGGCGTGTTGTGGAAGACGCACAAAGCGCCCTCGGATTCGGCAACGGAGATGCGTGGGGCGTCCGTGTTCGGTGCAAGACCGGGCGGGGGATCGCCCGGCTCGCTTGAGGCGGGCTCGCGGGGGGCGAACTGGCGCTTCAGCTTCTCGACCAGGTGGCCCAGGCGATCGGCATAGAAACTCTCTCCGCGCTCGTGCTCGCGCGTGAGACCGACGCCGAGACGCCGATACGCGGTCATGTAGTGACTGCGGGACTCGTCCACGATGTACTGCCACGCCCGCGTCGTGGACGGCTCGTGGTTGTGCAGTGCGACGACCTCGGCCCGGGCGCGTTCATGGAACTCGGGGTCCTCCTTGTCGCGGGCGTTGGCCTGGCGGTAGAAGGCTTCAAGGTCGGTCAGGTGTACCTCGCCGGGATGGTCGAGAGCCTCCGGCATCTTCTCTTTCAGGTACGCGCACAACATGCCGAACTGCGTGCCCCAGTCGCCGACGTGGTTCTGGCGGATGACGGTGTGGCCCTCGAACTCGATGACGCGGGCGATGGTGTCGCCGATGATCGTGCTCCGCAGGTGCCCGACGTGCATCTGCTTGGCGATGTTGGGGCCGGAGTAATCAACGACCACGGTCTGGGGATCGGTCGCCGGTTCGATGCCGAGTCGGTCGTCTTCGCCTGCGGGCGGGATGGTGTTGAGCGTGGCGGCCAGCCAGTCCGATTTCAGGCAGATGTTGATGAAGCCGGGCCCGGCGATCTCGAAAGGCTTGCACATCTCACCGGCCGCGGGGTCCGCTGCCAGCGCGTCCACGATTTGCCGGGCGAGGTCTCGCGGCTTGAGCTTCACCCGCTTGGCCAGGCTCATGGCCACGTTGCTCTGGTAGTCGCCGAACCGCTCGTTGGCAGATGGGCGGATGAGCGGGTCCACCTCACCCTCCTCCTCGCTCAGCGCCCGGGCCAGTGCGGTCTGGAAGAGAGTCTTCAATTGCCCTGCAATCGACTTCATCGAGCTTTCGATCCTGAGTCGCGGGTCGAAAGGGGTATTCTAGTGGATCCCGGCGGGGTTGACACGGTCGGCGGGTCTTCTGTAGGTACAGGCCCATTCCGGGGAGCGGACACCGGCGGAGTGCTTGTGGAAACCACCCATGATGTGATCGTGGTCGGCGGGGGCGGGAGCGGGTTGGCGGCCGCGGTGAGTGCAGCCGAGAACGGCGCCACCGTACTGCTGCTGGAGAAAGAAGCACAATTGGGGGGGACCACGGGCATCGCGGTCGGCTCGTTCACGGCGAGCTGCACCGTTTATCAGCAACGGGCCGGGATCGACGACAACCCGGACGATCACGAGGAAGACGCGAGCAAGTTCGGCCCACCGGAATACCAGGCCCGTAACAACTCGGAATTGCGGCGGTTTCTCCTGGGCGAGGCAGCCAACACGTTGAATTGGCTGATCGACATGGGGCTGGCCTTCCACGGGCCGAGTCCCGAGCCGCCCAACCGCGTGCATCGGATGCACAACGTCGTGCCCAATGCCAAAGCGTATATCGCCACGCTGCAAAGCAGGCTGCTCCGCTACGGTGGGACGATTCTGTGCAATGTCCCGGTCCGGGAGCTCACGACGGCAGACGGACGGGTGACGGGCTTGGTCGCATGCGTGGGGGGCGAGCAGCGGCGGTTCCGTGCCCGGTGGGGCGTGGTGCTGGCGGCCGGCGACTACGCCAACTCGCCCGAGTTGATCGCCCGGCACAAGGGCCCTCAGTTCGCGAACATCGAGGGGATCAATCCTTACTCCACGGGAGACGGGCATTGCCTGGCGGAGAGTGTCGGGGCAAAGATGGTCAACATGGACGTGGCCTATGGGCCCGAGCTCCGCTTCGTCGCGCCGCTCGACAAAGGGTTCATGCAACTGCTGCCCGCCAGCGGGCCTCTGGCGAGGCTGATGGGCAAGCTCATGCCGCTGGTGCCCGGGTTCGTGATGAATGCGATGATCAAGCGGCTGCTCGTCACGTGGCAACATCCTGAAGACAGCCTCCTCGGCGACGGTGCGATCCTGGTCAACGCAAGAGGCGAGCGGTTCTGCAACGAGACCGTGTCGCCTGACCGCGAGATCGCCGTCGCGTCGCAGCCGGATAAGATCTGCTACATTCTGCTGGACGAGCGCCTGGTGGAACGGTACAGCGGCTGGCCGCATTTCATCTCGACCGCTCCCGAGATCGCATACGCGTATGTCAAAGACTATCTGCGTCTGAGGCGTGACGTGGCGGTTGCCGGTGACTCGCCCGAGGCGGTAGCCGTAGCTCGCAACGTCCCGGCTGACGCGCTTCGCACCACGGTGGGCACGTGGAATCGTTGTGCTGCCCAAGGGTACTCCGATCGGTTCGGGCGCACCGGCTCGACTGAGCCGCTCAGCGGCAGCCGGTGGGTGCTGCTTGGTCCGGCCAAGGCCTACTTCACCACGACCGAAGGGGGTGCCGCCATCAACCAGCGGATGCAGGTCCTCGACGAGGCAGGCCGGCCAATCCCGGGCTTGTATGCGGTCGGACAGAATGGTCTCGGCGGCCAGGTCCTCTGGGGGCACGGCCTCCACATCGCCTGGGCCCTCACCAGCGGGCGGCTCGCCGGGCAGGTGATCATGCGTGGTGATTGACGAAGCGGCAGTCAGCCCTGCGTCGGAGACGCGTTCGCCACGTCGGCGGCTGGAATCATCGTGTCTGGCCCCCGGAACGAGGCAGGCCACCCGACGCCCACCCGGCAACGGAGTGGGGCGCCCTCCTGCCGTCGGTCTATCGATCGCCGAACAAGTCTCCGAGTCCGCCGAGGACGGAGCCTTCGCCGCGTTTCTTTCCGCCCTGGCGCGGGGCGTGGGCGATGATGCGGTCCGCCAGGCGCGAGAAGGGGAGCGTCTGGAGCCAGACGGTTCCCTGGCCTCGAAGCGTGGCCAGGAACAGTCCCTCGCCGCCGAAGATCATCGACTTGAGGTTGCCGGCCCGCTCGATCGAATACTCAATACCGGGCGTGAAGGCGACCAGGCACCCGGTGTCAACGCGGAAGGTTTCGCCGGTGAGTTCTCTCTTGATGATGGTCCCCCCGGCGTGGACGAAGATCATGCCGTCGCCGCGGAGCCGTTGGAGAATGAACCCCTCGCCGCCGAAGAAGCCGGTGCCCAATCGCCTGGTGAAGGTGATACCCACCTCGGTGCCGAGGGCGGCGGCGAGGAACGCGTCCTTCTGGCAGGTCAGCTCGCCGCCGGCCTGTCCGAGGTCGAGGGCGATGATCTTGCCCGGATAGGGCGCAGCGAAGGCCACCCGCTTCGGGCCGGTGCCGGCGTTGGTGAAGTGGGTCAGGAACAGGGACTCGCCGGTGATCATGCGCTTGGCCCCTGCGAAGAGCTTGCCGAAGATCCCGGCGTCGGGCTTGGAGCCGTCACCCATCTTGGCCTCGAATGTGATGCCGTCGTCCATGTAGTTCATGCCCCCGGCTTCGGCAATCACCGTCTCGCCCGGGTCCAGCTCGACCTCGACGACCTGCATGTCGTCGCCGTGGATTTCGTAGGTGACCTCGTGGCAGCGGCGGGGCTCGCGGGCGGGTTGCGTCCGGGGTGGCGGAGGCGAAGCGGCCGGTGCGGCGGCACTGGGAGAGAACAGCCCGCTGACGCGGCTGGCAGGGGCCCAGTTGGCCATGCCGTCTTTCCACACCAAATCGGCCGGCTGCAAGTCGCCGGCCTGAACAAGCCGCTTCAATTCCTGTCCCGAGACCGGTCCCACCTGCTGGTCGTTCTTCATGTAGTACCATTCAACCATGTCGATCTCCTTGCTCCTTGGGAAGGTTGTCGCCGCTCGTTTGTGACTTCCCGCCCCTTGGATACGCATACTATAGGACGCGGCGGGTATCAGGCAAAGAACCGCGAACCCCGGGGCGGGACCGTCGTATGGAAGGATGCTGAGACATTGTGAGCTTCTCATGGTTTCCCTCCTCCCGCGACCATCGCCGGGGTGAGGCGCCCGGCGAGGGCGTCCTACCCCGGCGATTCGCGTTGCAGGGGGCTGGGCGGCGCCAGATGGTGCGAGAAAGTGGGAAGGTGGGAAAGTGGGAAAGTGGGAAAGTGGGAAAGTGGGAAAGTGGAAGGGGCGGAGGCGGACGTGAAGAGGAAAGTCACCAGTGAGCGGAGGGGGATCGCGAAGCCGCAAGCGGCTGGGGGTAGCGGAATGGTTCATGCCACCGCGGCCCCGCCGATCGCGGGCTCCACTCGCCCTTCGACGGATGTTGGACATTCATCATTCAGCGTTCAGTATGGTAATCCTGGAGGGCCTGTACGAACCAGTCGCCGGCCCGGAGGGCACCGATGGCCTGGACGGCCGCCCGGGCCCCGGTCATGGTGGTGATCAGGGGAATGTTGTGCATGACGGCGGCGGAGCGGATTCGGCTCTCGACGGCAGAGCTTCCCCAGTAGATGGGCGTGTTGATCAGCAGGTCCACCTGCCCGTCATTGATGAGGTCGATGAGATAGGGCCCTGATGCATCCTGCATTTTGTAGACGAGTTCGGCTTCGGTGCCCGAGTTGCGAAGGGCCTCACGCGTCCTGAGGGTCGAGAGAATGCGGAAGCCCATCCGCATGAACTCGCGGGCGACGGGCAGGATGAGGGGCTTGTCGTGGTCGTTGACGCTGATCAGGACGGTTCCCGAGGTGGGCAACGGCGTACCGGCGGCCATCTGTGCCTTGGCGAACGCGAGGGCGAACGAGGCATCGACGCCCATGACCTCGCCGGTGCTCCGCATCTCGGGACCGAGGATGCAGTCGATTCCCGGGAACTTGGTGAACGGGAAGACCGCCTCTTTGACCGAGACGTGTCTGGGCCGGGGTGCTTCCGTGAGGCCGTAGTCGCCAATGGCCTGTTCGAGCGTCCTGCCCAGCATGATCTGAGTGGCGAGCTTGGCCCAGGGCACGCCGGTGGCCTTGCTGACGAAGGGCACGGTGCGGGACGCCCGCGGGTTCACCTCCAGGACGTACACGACGTCGTCCTTGACCGCGTATTGGACGTTCATCAATCCGCGGACCTTGAGGCGCCGGGCGAGCAGATCAGTCTGGCGCTTGATCTCGTCGATGGTGGCGGGTGAGAGCGAGTAGGGGGGCAGCGCGCAGGCGCTGTCGCCGCTGTGGATTCCCGCTTCCTCGATGTGCTCCATGACGCCGCAGACCACCGTCTTCTCGCCGTCGCTGATGCAATCGACGTCCACCTCGATCGCCTCGCTGAGGAACTTGTCGATCAGGATGGGGTGTTGCCTGTCGGTGGCGGCCTCGTGGTCGCTTGCCGTCCGGTCGGTCGCGGTCAGGGCCTGGCCCATGTACCGGACAAGATCCTCTTCGAGGTGGCACTTCTCCATGGCTCGGCCGCCCAGGACGTACGACGGTCGAACCAGGACCGGGTAGCCTATGTCGGCGGCAATGCGCTTGGCGCCCTGAAGGTCGAACGCGATCCCGTTGGCTGGCTGGTGGAGGCCCAATTCGTTCAGGATTCTCTGGAACTGCTCGCGGTCCTCGGCCAGGTGGATGCTCTCGGGCGTGGTGCCGAGGATCGGCACACCGGCATCCTTCAGCGCCTGGGCCAGGTTCAGAGGCGTCTGCCCGCCGAACTGGACGATGACGCCCTGGAGAAAGCCGCCGCCGCTTTCGCCCGGGGCGAAGGGGCGACCGTTCAGCCGCTCGCAGATGTTGAGCACGTCCTCATGCGTCAGCGGCTCGAAGAACAACAGGTCACTGGTGTCGTAGTCGGTGCTGACCGTCTCGGGGTTCGAGTTGACCATGACCGTCTCGAAGCCCATGTCGCGGGCGGTGAACACGGCGTGGACGCAGCAGTAGTCGAACTCGATGCCCTGGCCGATGCGATTCGGCCCCCCACCGAGCACGATCACCTTCCGCTTGTCGCTGACCCGTATCTCGTCGTCGGGATTGGGCGACACATGGCGGATCGGACGTTCGGCGAGTTCGCCAGGCGGGTTCTCATGCGATGAGTAGTAGTAGGGCGTATATGCCTCGAACTCGGCGGCGCAGGTATCGACCAGCTTGTAGCCAGGCCCGATTCGATGAAACGCGCGGAAGGATCTGATTCTCTGAACGGTATCCGCCCCGATTCGGCCCAGAAGAACATAGGCAAGCTGTGGATCGGAGTAACCCAGTTGCTTGGCTTTTCGAACAAGATTGCACAGCTCCTCACTTCGGTTCCAGCGTTGATAGAACTCAGCTACCCGCCTTGCCTCGTTGGCCACCGCTCGTTGAGTCTCCATTGGAGCATTTCGGACGGATGCCTCCACCTGTTCCTGGGACATGCCGGCAAGCCGTTCTATTTCCGCTTGCGGTGTGGTAAGACGGAAAAGCTGAAGCTCTCGAATACGCTCAAGGTATTCGATCAGCAGTTCCTTGTCGTCCACAAACGATAAGAGCTGGTTCTCGAACTCCACCAGTTGGAGAATGTTGTCCAGGAACCACGGGTCGATCCTGGTCAGCCCGTAGACCTGCTCGACCGACCAGCCCATCTTGAAGGCATAGCGGATGTAGTGGAGTCGGCCCTGGCAGGGGCGTTCGAGCTTGTCGCGGAGGACGTCGAGGGGAATGGGCCACTCGGATGCGTGCTCCTCGTCGGTATCGGCCGGTGCCTCGCCCGACCGCCAGCCCTTGATTGGTTCGGTCTCCAGCGAGCCGCGGGCTTCAGCCCGCCCGGTCCTGTCTTCCTCAGGCGCCGCGTCGTTCTCCTGAGATCCCCACGCCGCGCAGGCTGAAGCCTGCGCCTCCTCGCGCGGGGATCTGGCGCCCGTGCGGCGCTGTGCGGCCAGCCACTTGTCGTTGCCGTCCAGCCCGAGGCCGAACCGCTTGATCTCCATCGACCGGATGCCTTTCTGGAGGGCCTCTTTGAACGTCCGGCCGATCGACATGGCTTCACCGACGCTTTTCATCTGGGTGGTGAGCGTCTCGTCGGCCTCGGGGAACTTCTCGAACGTCCACCGCGGGATCTTGACCACGCAGTAGTCGATGGCCGGCTCGAAGCTGGCCGGTGTTTCCCTGGTGATGTCGTTGGGGATCTCGTCGAGCGTGTAGCCGATCGCCAGCTTGGCGGCGATCCGGGCGATCGGGTACCCGGTCGCCTTGCTGGCCAGGGCTGAGCTTCGCGAGACCCGGGGGTTCATCTCGATGACCACCATCCGCCCGGTCTCGGGGTGCACGGCAAACTGGATGTTCGACCCGCCGGTATCGACGCCGATCTCCCGGATGATCCTGATGGCGGCGTCGCGCATGAGCTGGTATTCCTTGTCGCTGAGGGTCTGGGCGGGGGCGACGGTGATCGAATCGCCGGTGTGCACGCCCATGGGGTCGAAGTTCTCGATCGAGCAGACGATGACGACGTTGTCGGCCCGGTCGCGCATCACCTCGAGCTCGTATTCCTTCCATCCCTGGCAGCTCTCCTCGATGAGGATTTCGTTGTTGAGCGAGTATTCGAGCCCGCGCCGGGCGATGGTCTCGAACTCCTCGAACGTGCCGGCAAACCCGCCGCCCGTACCGCCCAGCGTGTACGCCGGCCGGATCGCCACCGGCAGGCCGATGTCCTTGAGGATTCGCCTGGCCTGGTCCCAGGAGTGAGCGACGCCGGACGCCGGCACGTCGAGCCCGATGTGAAGCATGGCCTTCTTGAACTCGGTGCGGTCCTCGGCCTTATGGATGGCCCGGCGGTCGGCCCCGATGAGCGTGACCCCGTGTTTCTCCAGGATGCCCCGGTCGGCGGCCTTGGCCGCACAGTTGAGCCCGGTCTGGCCTCCCAGGGTGGGCAGTAGGGCGTCCACGGGGATTCCACGCCGGCGTTCGGCGGCCAGGATCTTGTCGATCGCTTCGGGGATGATCGGCTCAATGTAGACCCGGTCCGCCATCTCAGGGTCGGTCATGATGGTGGCGGGATTGCTGTTGAGCAGCACGATCCGGATTCTCTCCTCGCGCAGGGCCTTGCACGCCTGGGTCCCGGAGTAGTCGAACTCGCAGCCCTGCCCGATCACGATCGGGCCGGAGCTGATGATCATCACGCACTTGAGGTCTTGGCGTTTCGGCATCGGGAATCAATGTAAGCGAGATGCCCGGCGAATTCGACCTGTGCGGTGGCCGTCGGCTCGGGGACCGGCGGTCGGCGTTCGAGGTCGGGGGCATGACAGTTCCAACGGGGACCTTCGGGCGGAGCACGGAGCGGCGCCTCGCTTTTCCGAACCCCGACCGTCAGGGAGGGGAGTATCTGCGGACGCGCCAGGTCCGCTTCCTTACGGGCGCGCTGCGGAGAGGGGTCCGCTTCCTAACGGGCGCGCTGCGGAGAGGGGTCCGCTTCCTTACGGGCGCGGTTCGGAAACACCTGGGGGCGGCATGGCCAGACCGGACACCGGCCGGTACAATGCCGGCGTCGTATCAACGATGACCGGAGCACGGGTGTGACCTGACCGAGAGCCCCTCGCAAAACCTGGGAACCACCGGTCGAGAACCGGTGCCCGAGGGAGGTTCTGGGATAGGTCTAATCGGAGGCTAGCTATGTCAAGGCAAAACAGCACAGGGAGGATGGGTCGTCGGACTTTTCTGGCCGGTGCGGCGGCGACGACGTTCAGTGTGATGAACCCCTCGCGGGTTCGCGGCGCCGAAGCGAACTCGACCATCACGCTGGGCCTGATCGGCTGCGGCGGCCGGGGCAACTGGATCGCGGAACGGTTCATCAAGCACGGCAAGTACAGGTTCGTGGCCTGTGCTGACTACTACCAGGACCGGGTGGACTCCTTCGGCGAGAAGTTCGAGGTCGATCCGTCCCACCGGTACACGACGCTGTCGGCTTACAAGAGACTCGTGGCGGAGAAGGTGGACGCGGTAGTGATCGAGAGCCCGCCCGCTTTCCATCCTGAGCACGCAGCCGCTGCCGTCGATGCCGGCAAGCACGTCTTTCTGGCCAAGCCGATCGCGGTGGACGTGCCGGGCTGCCGCTCGATTGCCGAATCGGGAGCCAAGGCGACGGCCAACAAGCTGGTGTATCTGATCGACTTCCAGACGCGGGCGAACGAGTTCTACCGCGATGCAGCCAGGCGCGTGCACAACGGCGACATCGGCAAGTTCGTCTGCGGAGAGGCCCGCTATCCGTGCCACGGATGCAACCCGTTCGGCCCCAAGGCCCCGGAAGACAAGCTCAAATCCTGGTATTGCTTCCGAGAGATCTCCGGCGACTTCATCGTGGAGCAGAGCATCCACGCCGTGGACGTTGCCTCCTGGTTCATCAATGCCGATCCTATCAGCGCGGTCGGCACCGGGGGCACAAAGGGCCTCCGCCACTACGGGAACATCTGGGACCACTTCGAGGTCATCTACAAGTTTCCCAACGGTGTCCCGGTCTCGTTCTACTCGGTACAGGCGATTCCCAAAGCGCCGAACGAGATCGCCTGTCGCGTCTATGGCTCGAAAGGTCTGGTTGAAACGGACTACTACAGCCGCGTGTCGGTCCGCGGCGTGAATCCGTCCAGCGGGGGCAAGTGCCCCGATCTCTTTGACGCCGGTGCCCGGACGAACATCAAGGAGTTCCACGAGTTCGTCACCCAGGGCAACTGCAGGAACCCGACCGTCGCCCCCTCGGTTCGCAGCAACCTGACGGCTATCCTCGGCCGCAATGCCGGTTACAAGGGCGGCGTCGTGATCTGGAAAGAGATGATGGACGCCAACGAGAAGATGGAGCTGGACCTGAAAGGTTTCAAGAGCTGAGACGCAGCAGTCATCTTCACGCACGGCGAAATGAACAATGTCACGTCTTGCACGGGTCCTGCGAGCGGTCCGTCGAACCACGATGAGGCTGGCGCTGGGGACCTTTACCCTGCTTGCTGCGACGTGCGACAAGGACGGGCCGGCCGATGTCACGGCGGGAAGCGGCGGGGGCAAGAGCGCCGAGAGAGTGGCCGCAGGGCCTGAAACATCGCAGCCGGCGTGGCCGATCGGCCAAGCGAGGGCCAGAGGTCCGACGGAGACGATGCCCTTTTCTGAGGGGGGCGCCCGGTCATACATCGGTGAACACCTGGGTCAAACCCGCCTGCAGGAAGCCCCCCGCCTGGACATCTTCGCGGCATCGGCGCTGGGCATGGTGGATCGTGTTGCGGCCCTTGTCGAACAGGACCCCTCACTGGTCAGGGCCGGGTGTGGTCAACGCCGGACCCCCCTCCATTCGGCAGCGGCCAAGGGCCATGAGGCCGTGGCGGAGCTTCTCATCGCCAGGGGAGCAGATGTGAACGCGCAGGACCAGTTGGGCCTGACCCCGCTGCATGTGGCGGCATTCGCCGGCCAAAGACGCATGGCGGGATTTCTCATTGCCAACGGCGCGGACATACATGTCAGGGCCTCGGACGGCTGGACCGCCCTGCACGAGGCGGCGAGCAGCGGGCACGGGTCTGTGGCGGGGCTCCTCGTTGACCGGGGCGCCGACGTCGATGCGAGGGACGAGGCGGGCACTACCCCCCTGTACCGCGCGGCGCAAAGGGGCCGCACCCTTGCCGCAGAGCTTCTCATTGCCAAGGGAGCTGAGGTCGATGCAAAGGGCGACTTCGGCGACACCCCCCTGTGGATAGCGGCACTCAACGGTCACAACGCCGTAGCCGAACTGCTCATCGCCGCGGGCGCCGACGTCAATGCGACCGATACGCTTGGCGGCAGCCCGCTGGACTATGCGGCAAAGGAGGGCCACACGCCGCTGGTGAAGTTGCTCATAGCAAAGGGCGCTGACGTCAATGGCAAG
>Ga0307434_1001717_pt1 | contig 11412 bp, 21 predicted proteins | sample SalMarWE160220MG_FD_202156 | JGI IMG/M metagenome (GOLD analysis project Ga0307434, IMG submission 202156) | Salt marsh sediment microbial communities from the Plum Island Ecosystem LTER, Massachusetts, United States - WE1603-220 | ecosystem: Environmental > Aquatic > Marine > Intertidal zone >...
GGGGATGATCTGTATTACATAGCGCAAAAGGTGAAGACCGTTTCCATTGATGAAAATCCTTCCTACGGCCCGCTGGTCAAGTTCAGCCGGGTAGGAAAAAACGGCAACGGTATTGATGTCTATAAGTTCAGGACCATGCACCCCTATTCCGAATATCTCCAGGACTATGTATATGAAATAAATAAATTGCAGCAGGGCGGCAAATTTGAGAACGATTTTCGAGTCACCACTATAGGCAAATTTATGAGAAAAACCTGGCTGGATGAAATACCCATGCTCTATAACTGGATCAAGGGGGAGCTGAAGCTGGTGGGGGTTAGGCCCCTGAGCTATCAGTATTTCAGTCTTTATCCCAAGGAGCTGCGGAAATTGAGAAAGAAGGTGATGCCGGGACTGATACCGCCGTTTTATGCGGATTTGCCTGAGACCTTTGAAGAAATATGCGAATCTGAGAGGAAGTATATTACGGCTTACCTGGAACACCCATTAAAGACACAGTGGGTCTATTTTTGGCAAGTTGCTTGGAATATCATTGTAAAAGGGGCAAGGAGCCGATGACCGGGAAACAGAACTCAGATGGCGGATTCTGCGGACATCGGCCCCACTCTTACCCATTTCTGCTCAAGGCTGTTTTGGGTAAAATTCCCACTTAGCATATCGCATTTCATTATTTGTTATCCGAAAATCCTGCTCAAAGCATTTTTGGGTAAAAATTAAGGTCCGTAGGACGTCGAATTTCATTAGAAACCTAAATGGTTATAAGGCCTCTCAAGCAGGCTTTTCTATCAGATAAGAGCGCAGCTGAGCTCTAATCGCATTTGCGTCTTTATGGGTAAAGTGGCCTATTTTTCTTAATATCAACCAGTTGTCCAATGTAAAAAGCTTAAACCGGACAATGCAAGGGGCCTTCAATCCTGCATTTTCATAATCCCTGATTGGTGAATCTCCCGGCCAAGATGGGTGGTCTTTTGTGGTTATCATTGCCAGAATAGTGTGATTACTCTGATTAAAATCCGCGTTGCTTAGAACCAGGGCCGGGCGTTTTTTGGTATCAGGTTTATCGGTGAATGGAAAGGGGACGACAACTACATCATACCGGTTATAGATCATTGAAAGCCTTTTCATCCTCAGGGCTGTTCCACTCTTCAAGGGTTTCTGCGATTGCTGCGTGGTATGCTGCGTCAAACGGATCGACCCGTTTGAGTTTCACACTTTTTCCCTCCAGCTCATAGGCTACGAGATCGCCAGGTTCTATACCTATGGCCTTCCTTAGCTCCGCTGGTATGGTTATTTGCCCTTTTGCAGATAGTCTACTCACCTGTTGCATTCGATTCACCTCTTTAATCTTTGTTCTTTACTCTTTACAGTAAAGAATATTCAGTTTGTTTTGTCAACAAAAAAATGGTCTAATGGTCTAAGGCTCTAGGTAAGATATGACGGAGGATGGAGAACGGAAAGACAAGAGACGGGGGTCCCGGCATTGATTTCAATATAGCCAGAGAGATGTGGAAAGATGACAACCGGGTTGAGATTCAGGCACCATATCCGCTTGAAGAACGTAATGTTTTAATAGCAAAGGTTGACAATAAACTGTGGACAGCAATATTCACATACCGTGGCGATGATATTCGTATCATCTTGGTGAGGCGTTCAAGGAAAAAGGAGACAAGACTGTATGAAGGAAAAGAATAAGAGTATGGCCAAAAGCACGGAAGAATTTGATCGTCGGTTCAATAATGGCGAAGATATTCATGATTTACTTGATATGTCAAAGGCTAAGATAGTTCGTCATGCCAGAAAGGTGCGTATTACCTTGGATATGGCTGAAGACCTAGTAAGCGATATTGATAAAATCAGGGAAAGAATAGAAGTTGACCGAGCGGCCTTAATAAAGATATGGCTGCACGAAAGGCTACAACAGGAGAGGGCCGCCGAAAGCAAATAATGTACCCATTTTCGCCAAAGCTTTCCTGCAGCCGGCTTGTCAGCCGTTATGGGAGACTGCCCTCTTAACTTCCCTGACCGCCTTTTTGCCCTCCCTTTCTGCCCCTTCCTTTTTCATCATGGTACTTTCCGCAATATTTGTACTGCTATTCGTAGTAGTAGCGCTCCAGGGGCGGATGATTGCCGCCAGCAATCGAAGCCCACAAAGGTGATCTATTTTTGAAAATATTCGGCCCAACTTGCTGGGTAGATAATCGAGCTTTGCGGCCTTGGGTTTTCAATGAGCAGCCGATCGCCGGTGATCAGAACAGCGTTTGGCTCTGATGCCAAAAGCGACCACAGATGGACATCCTGCGGGTCGGGAGATGGACGATCTGTATCCGGCGGGGGCTCTCGCCATATGGCGTTGGCCGTGATTTCGGTCAAAAGCTGCTCAATCTCCAGTTCGTTGAGACCATGGAACTGGGAAAGCTTGGACCGCAACTGCAGATAGTGCACTATTCAGCGGGCGGTTGATTAAGGATCGTTAGAAAAGCTGATAATGGTATGATTTCAAAATGTTCATAATTTCTCAATTTGAGCAAATGCTTGTCGCCTGTCACGACGAAATCTGCAACGGCCTTCAAGGCGCACTCTAAAATGCGATTATCCGGGTCATCCGACAAAACCTGAAGCCATGGTGTGGTTTTGAAGACGGTTGCCAGGTTGCTGATGGACGTAATCAACTGCGCTATTTTCTCCTTTTCCCAGGAGAATTTTTCATCCAATTTCCGGGCCAATTCTGTAAGGATTGCAACAGAAGTGCAAAGATCGAAATCGCCATCGATGGCATGAAGGTAGGCTTTCTCAGCATTCCCGCCGGGTATGACAAAGGCAGAGATATAGATGTTGGTGTCAAAGACGACCTTCACGTTCAGCGTCCTTCGAAAACAAGTTTTTCAACATCAGATTCTGTAAATATTCCCTTTTGCTGAGCCAGAGCAGTGCCGTATGTTTGAAGTTCTCGAAATCCCTCTTTCAGATTCTGCCGCTTGTAAGCCAGAAACATTTCCCTGAAAAGAACGCTCTTGTTTTTTGCCAGGCTCCTGGCCAGACTCTCATATTCTTCGGCCATATCCTGCGGCATGGAGATGGTAACGGCTGCACGCGCTTTTTTCGTTTTCATGGGATTACCTCCACATTAGTATGACAAAATCATACAGACAGAGAGGGGACGAGTCAAGAGAAATTCGGGGAGCCTGGGGGACATCCGTAAATAATTAAACAGCTTTTTTAGTCTCTTACAGAGGGGAACGAAGTGAAGGAAGGCAGAGGGCAACCCCAGTTAAATACGCCCCAGTGCCATCTCCCGGAGCTACCCCGGTTGAATGGGTCGGCTAACGCCGAATTCAACGGGGCACGGCGGGACAGGCGGGGTAAAGAGGTCAGTGTTGTTTACTAACAGGCGGAATCATGATCAGGATGCAACGACAATAGGCGCAGCCATGATCCGTCACGATACGCTACTCCCCTAAAACCCTTGCCGATTCGAAAAGTGTAAAGTTTTTTGCCGCTTGGGCCTTTTTGAGATAAAATGACCTCCCATTTTAGTCCATGATCAGCATATACCTGTTGCCAGGTCATGGTTGCCAATTTCCGCAGAGTATTGAGGATGTTGTGCTGCTCGATTTTGGACAGATTAAAAAGCTGGCGCTGAAAGAAGGGGTTGTTCAAATCTAAACGCAAGTGGTGGAGACTTTCCTGGTTCATCATGTGTCCCGGGTTTCTAATTCCTCAAAGCTTGTATCTTTGGGTGGATTTTTCTCTGCCCAAGAAATAGCTTCGTTGAGTTCGGCTTGAACATCTGGCCTGTGAAGCCACTTTTCATTATCGGGAATGAATCGACCAATCTTAACCATCCAAACACCCGCTTGGATCTCATCAACCAGTACGGTTTGCCCTGCGAACTTTTTACCCAGCGAGATTTGCCCGCTACTGCCAACTGTTTTTATAATGTTCATAATCTCTATCTCTCTTAAAATTAATATTGTGATTTAGGATAGCACGAATGCATGAAAAGTCAAGGATAAAATCAGAGATCACCCCGGTTGAATCCCCTTCGGGGTGCTCCTCTTGGAGCAATTCAACTGGGCAGGGAAGTCGGAAAAGGGAATTCGGAATTAGAAAGAAAATGATGAATGCGAACTTGGGCCTGCGGTTTCGGACAACGTGGGATATTATTGAGGCGGTGGAGAAGGGCATGTTGCCGGACAAGATTATGTTGAATACGCATCCGCAGCGGTGGGATGATAGGGCTTGGCCGTGGGTGCGCCCCAGTGAACCCCTGCTCCGCAGGATGCCTTCGGCATGTTTCACGGGGTGAAGAGTTGGTTTGGCAGAATGTGAAGAATGGCGTGAAGTATGTGTTGGTGAGGGGAAAACGTTAGAACGTCAAAATACATTCCGGTGGAACACCCTGGAAGGGGTTCCGGCTAAACGGGGAAGTCAGAGGTCCATGAGTATGCGGAGTTTGTCTTCAACCTGGGATAATGTTCCTTGATCCACCTTTCCTACGGGGTTTATTAGACGTTCCTTTGAGACAGATCGAATATCCTCGCATTTGATAAAGCTGACTTTGTCCAGTCCACTTTTGGAAGGTTCTATCGGGACATGTGATCTGATTCCCTTTTCTCTGGTTGTAACCGGTATGATGATGATGAGGTCAGCCGGGCTCTGGTTGAAGAGATCAACAGAAATAACAAGCCCCGGCCGTCTACCGGATTGCTCATGACCGCGGACTGGGCTTAAGTCGATAAGCCACAGCTCCCCGCGCTTTGGCCTGATATCAGTCATGATTCTTGTCCGTCACCAATCGTTATATCCCACTGTTGCCTCTCTTCTAGTTCATCGTGCCAGCCCTTATTGTTTTTGCGCATGTTTGTAAAGTCTGCATTCAGCCCTTCAAGAAAGCGGTGTCTGCGGTACTGTTCTATTGCCTGTTCCACAATGGTTTGCATCGATGTGTTGTCCTGGCTGGCCAGGACATGAAGAAACTCTTGTGTGGTTTTGCTGATTCTGATTGTTGTAGTAGCCATAGCTTTCTCTCCTTGTGGTTGCTGTATACAATTTAGTATGCATATATGGATACATATTGTCAACATGAAAAATTAGTAATGAAAAATTAGTAACCGTTCACGGTTCACGGTTCACAGTTGGGGTTAATTAATAATATGATTTTGAATAAGGTTTTGAATTCCTAAGCGCTTGTGTCTCTACAAAGAAGTCTCAATTCACTCATGATTTCGGTCTAAGGGCATAAATTCAGGATAAGGTCGTTTAATATGTAAATCATCGCTTAAAGTGAATGAAATGCCTGTTCTGACTACGGCAGAAAGATAACCGTGAACCGTGAACCCGGAACCTGTGAACGGATACAAAGGTTAAATGTGCCCAATAAATCAAAAAAGAGTGCTGTTAGCATTTCCCGCTTGAGTGGGGGATTTAGGATTTGAAGAGAAACTATAAACTAATTCTTGTTGCCGGGGCTCGTCCTAATTTTATGAAGATAGCGCCGATAATCCGCAGGCTCAAGGCTCAAAGCGATCCGCAGATTACGCAGATTGCACAGATTGAATATCGGATTGTGCATACGGGGCAGCATTATGACTATGAGATGTCAAGGGTGTTTTTTAATGAGTTGGAGATCCCCATACCTAGTTTTTTCCTTGAGGCGGGGTCGGGGAGTCATTCGGAGCAGACGGCCAGGGTTATGGTGAGTTTTGAAAAGGTTTGTGAACAAGACAGGCCGGATCTGGTTATGGTAGCGGGGGATGTGAATTCCACGCTGGCATGTTCTGTTGTGGCAAAAAAGATGGGGATTGAGGTGGCCCATGTTGAGGCCGGGCTACGTAGCTTTGATCTCACTATGCCGGAAGAGATAAACAGGATAGTCACCGATAGCATTTCCGATTATCTCTTTGTAACTGAGAGAAGTGGAATGGATAATCTCCTGAAAGAGGGCAAGCCTGAGGATCATATCCATTTTGTGGGGCACGTGATGGTGGATAACCTTCTTCACCAGGTGGCGATGCTCAATTTTGAGGATCTTTCGGGTTTTTCTACCTATAAATTAAAAAATGACCTGAAAGAATACGCCTTCCTCACACTTCACAGGCCGTCCAATGTGGATGACGAGCAAACATTTACAGGTATCTCGGAAGCCTTGAATGAGATATCAATGGAATTACCTGTTATCTTTCCTGTGCATCCCCGTACAAAAAAGATGATTAAAAAATTTGGAATAGAGCTTAATAGAGATATCCATCTTCTGGAGCCCCTTGGATTCAGAGAATCGCTGTTCCTGTGGAAAGATGCCGCCATAGTAATGACGGACAGCGGCGGCCTTCAGGAGGAGACCACGGCCCTGGGAGTCCCTTGTTTGACATTAAGGTATAACACAGAGAGGCCGATCACCGTTGAGATCGGTACCAATACATTGGCAGGTAATAAAAAGGAGGATATACTCAGGTGCTTTCGGGATATCAGGGAGAATGGGAAAAAGGGAAGGGTGCCGGAGTTGTGGGATGGGAAGGCGGCGGAGAGGATAGTTGATGTTTTAAGGAATGTCGGAAAGTGAAATGGGGGCTCATTCCTTTAGATTGCAACGTCGGCCAGTGGCCGACTCGCAATGACATACTTGACATTTTATTAATTTATTAATTATAATCAGTTTATGAAATACAATGAACTGGTTGCCGCTGTTAAGGGTCCAATATTTTCCCGTAATGATCTCGCGCTGGCGGGGTATAAGATCTTCGACTATCAGCTCGGCCTCTGGGTGAAGAAGGGGTATCTGGTCCGGTTGAAGAATAACCTCTATGCCTTCAGCCGTGAAAAAGAAGCACTCAGGGGAGAGGAAATCGCCTTCCTTCTCTATCAGCCTAGTTATCTGAGCGTCGAGAGCGCCCTGGCCTGGTATGGCTTTATCCCGGAGATCGTGTACGCTTATACCAGTGTGACCGCGAAGATTACCCGCGCCTTTGAAAATCCCTTCGGCCGCTTTATCTACCGCCACGTGAAAAGTGAACTCTTCTGGGGCTACAAAGAGGTAAGGACCGATCATGGCCTCTATCTGATTGCCGAACCTGAAAAGGCCCTGCTGGATTACTTGTATCTCAATCTGGCGGGGATCAACAATGACGATGATTTTGAACATATTCGCCTGAATGGAGAGCAGATGGCCCAGACTCTTGATAAAGAAAAATTTCTCGGCTATCTTAAGGCCTTCGATATAAAAAAGCTGGATCGGTGGGCGCGGCGATGCTTACCATAGAGCAGATATCCAGCTTTTTCCCTCCGACGCTGCAACAGAGAAATCCCCGCGGCATGCTGGTGGAATATCTCCAGTATGAGTTGCTGGATTCGTTGTTCAAAAATCCGGGAGCCGCGATGTTGAGTTTCATCGGCGGTACCGCCATTAGAGTTCTGCACAACAGCGATCGTTTTTCAGAGGATCTGGATTTCGATAATTTTGGATTGTCCTTTGAGCAGTTCGAAAAACTGTTGGCGGCCGCGTGCCGGGATATGGAATACAAGGGGTTTTTGATCGAATACCGGGTCGTCGAAAAAGGGGCGTACCATTGTTATATTCGCTTTCCGGGGATCCTCCAGAGGGCGGGCCTGACATCTGATGTGGCACGGAAAATCCTGATACGTATCGATACCGAGCCCAAGGTAAAACTATATGAACCGGAGAAGGTGTTCTTGAATAAATTTTCTGTTTACAGGCAAGTACTTGCGGCGCCCGCGGGGGTGCTGCTATCGCAAAAGATGATGACGGTTGTATCCCGAAAACGGGAAAAAGGGCGGGATGTGTACGATGTTTCCTTTTTGATGGGGATTGCTGATCCCGATTTTGATTATATCGAAAAGGCGCTTGGAGTGAATCGCACCGAATTTCTTGATAGTTTTAACAAGCGGCTTGCGGAACTTGATTTTGATTTTCTGGCTCGCGATGTAGAACCGTTCCTCTTTACCCTTGAGCAGCGGGAACGGGTCGTCACTTTTCGTGAGTATTGGGAATTAAAAAAGCTCTTGAGCTGATAAGCTGATGAGAAAGATAAAAGAAGAAAGAACGTTAGAGCGTGGAAAAGTGAGAACGTGGGCTGTCATTTTTTAAGAGAAACTTGTCTCGCTTACTCCAAAGACCTTAGCTAATTTTTGTCTGGTTGCTTTGCGATAAACAGCGCCTTCCCGTTCCCATTTTGCCACGGTAGCCTGTTTTACCCCGATTCGATTGGCGAGTTCCTCCTGTGTCCATCCCCTTTCAAGGCGCTCCCGCTTGACAGGATTCATAAAGATATAATCTTCCGCTTCGCTTTGATCATATAGCGGTTCAGACCTGGCTTCACGAATGTCGCGCAGATCGGATTCATCTTCTATGCGGTCAAGGATGGCCTGGAATGTATTGACAGGTAGTACCACAAACTTTACTTTTCCATTTTCCTTAATTGTCTGGTATTCCATATTTACCTCTTGTAAATGTCGCCACGCGGGCGGATTTTTACTATTTCTATTATCAGCCGGTCATCCTGACGTGTATAGATAATACGGTACTGCCCCACTCTGAGACGGAATCCCTTCTTTCCCTTTAAAACGTCGATATTAAGAGAGGGATTGTCTGGATTCGCTGCAAGCTGATGCAAATTATCTACGATGGCCGATTTTATTTTCAGCGGCAGGCGTGCCAGATAGTTTCTGGCCTGCCGTCTGTATTTCAATTCATACATGCTTAATTATAGCTTTAAAAGATATATTGTCAAGATGAAAAACATAGGATAAATGAATAGGGTACGTTGGAACGTGGGAAGGATAGAGGGGAAAGCTGAGAAGCTGATGAGCTGGTAAGCTGGTGAGAAGGTTGGAACGTTAGAATGTGGGAGCTGACAGTTGAATTTGAAGAGAAAATATAAGCTGATTCTTGTTGCCGGCGCTCGGCCTAACTTTATGAAGATTGCGCCGATAATAAGAGAGCTTAAAGCCCGAAGCTCAAAGCGATCCGCAGATTACGCAGATTGCACAGATTACGCAGATTGCACAGATTGAGTATAAGTTAGTGCATACTGGTCAACATTATGATGAGAATATGTCTGATCTATTTTTTAGGGAGCTTGATATTCCGGAGCCGGACATCAATCTGGAGGTTGGTTCCGCCTCACATGCCGTGCAGACTGCACGTATAATGGAACGATTTGAGAAGGTATGTCTGGATGTTCAACCGGATATGGTTATGGTAGTAGGCGATGTGAACAGCACTGCAGCATGCACTCTGGTGGCCTCGAAGATGGATATCAAGACTGCACATTATGAGGCAGGGCTTAGAAGTAATGACCGGTCAATGCCGGAAGAGATAAATCGTATCGTTACAGATTCGATTTGTGAATATTTTTTCACGACCAGTAAAGATGCGAATGAGAATTTAATAAAAGAAGGAAAACCAGAGGATAATATCTTTCTCGTTGGTAATTTGATGATCGATACGTTGAATTATCAGTGAAAAACACTGAAATTCAAAGCTGAAAGCTCAAAGGGCAAAAAAACCTTATGGTCTGGTGACGCTGCACCGGCCCTCCAATGTTGATGATTCAGGAGAGCTTGTCAGCATTATGGAAACCCTTCAGAGAGTGGCTGAGAAATTGCCTATGATTTTTCCTGTTCATCCCCGCACGCGCCAGCGGCTCCAAGATTCACAATTCACAATTCCAAATTGCATCTCGTTGATCCGGTTGGCTATATTCAGTTCTTAGTATTACAGAAAAATGCCACAGCGGTGGTCACTGACTCGGGGGGAATTCAGGAAGAGACAACATTCTTGGGTATTCCATGTTTGACACTGCGTGCCAATACAGAACGCCCCGTTACTGTATGGGAAGGTACAAATAAACTGGTAGGGATCAACGAAATTGAATACGAGGTGGGTGAGATTCTCAACGGCAACGGCAAGAAGGGGAAGATCCCGTATTTATGGGATGGGAAGACTGCTAGGAGGATAGTTGGGATTCTGGAAAGGTTGTTAAACGTGAGAGCGTGAGAAGGACGCCCCGGTTGAATCCCCTGCGGGGCGCTCCTCTCGGAACTCCCAGGTTAAATAGCCCTTCGGGATTTAACGGAGTACCCAGATTAACGTAGATTAAAAAGCCAATATGGAATTAGCCGCCTCAATGAAATACAATACAGGGGCATTTCATTGGGCAGGCGGGACAGAGCTCGCAGAGATCATATATGGTTAAAGGCATGAGGTTGAGAAGGTAAGAAAAGAAGAATATAGAAACTTATTGCCTTTCACCTGTTTTTTTATTTCACCCGATCACACTACAGACGATGGTATTTCATCTTGCGGAAGCGGAGGGACATCCGGAACCACGGATTCCAACAATTCCAAAGCTTCTTTACTAGAAGGAGCCTGCTTTATACGGTTCTTGAGTTGTTTGACCGCTTCTTTGTAAGTGACATCCTTTGTAAGGGTATAAAGAATATACTGATTAATTGACATCTTGTTGCGTAACGATTCTTCCTCTATTTTTTTTCGCAGCTCTTCTGGAAGCCGCAATGTATATGTTGCTTTCATGACTTATCCCTCCAAATTTTAAAGAATTCACCGGCCGTCATTACTATAATCCCATAGGGAACAAGGCTGGATATTGGAAAATGCTTTTTATTAAAAGTAACAATATGGGTACAACCTCCGGAAATGGCACATTCGAGCATTTTATCATCAGTGAGGTCAACGAGAGCAGGTCTTATTTGAACCGGCTCCCACACAGTTTCGGCCATAGCGAACAAAGCATCCAATACCTTTTCACAATCTCTTTTTGAGACCTTTAAGAACCCCTCTTTAATTTTTTGATCTATCTTACCCTCATATTCAAGTGCGACCAAAGGAGAAATCGCAAAGGCGAGTTTGCCCGATAATGCTGCTTTCAATAATTGATAGGAAGCTCCCCTTTTTGAGTAGAGGCCAGAAATAATGACATTCGTATCAAAGACAATTTTCATGATGTTTTATATGATATCACATAGGACATCGCTGTCAAGTTACAAATTGCAACCTATCCATTGGAAAAATGAGCATTAGAGTTCTGGTGAGATCATTGTTTGTGCTATGGACAATGGCTGTCGCTTCTTTGTCCGTGATATCGTATCCCGGCAGTAAAGATCTATTTATGTCTGTTAAATTGACCAGCTCAGGTTTTGTAATGCATTGTATCGCTTATTTCGCAGGCATGTTATTATGTTACTGGGCCTTTGATAAGAAGAATGTTTCCTTTGTCCTGTGGGCTGGGTTGTTGATTTTTCTCTACAGTGTGGTTTTAGAGGCCGTCCAGGTTTACCTGCCTTATAGGACTTTCAACGTGTATGATGTTGTTGCTAATGGGGTAGGGGTATTGGGATTTGTTTTTGTACGTGAAACCCATTTTGCAATTCAAAAGC
>Ga0307434_1001720_pt1 | contig 11404 bp, 11 predicted proteins | sample SalMarWE160220MG_FD_202156 | JGI IMG/M metagenome (GOLD analysis project Ga0307434, IMG submission 202156) | Salt marsh sediment microbial communities from the Plum Island Ecosystem LTER, Massachusetts, United States - WE1603-220 | ecosystem: Environmental > Aquatic > Marine > Intertidal zone >...
CGGCCATCTCGGCGATACGCTGATGATCGTTCCGAGTTTGCGGGCTTTACGTCAAAATTTTCCGAATGCTTCTTTTACGTTGCTGTCTGACCGGCTGTTGCGTAATGGCTATGTCTTAGGTGCATCTCTTTTTGAGGGGATGGATTTTTTTGATCGGGTCATCACTTTTCCCAAGAACAGAGGCCCGTTAAAGGGGGCTGTAAATCCTGTTTTTTGGTTTCAGACGGCCTGGAGGTTTCGGCGGAACAGGTTTGATGCAGTCGTCTACCTCGTCCCTTCTTTGCGCTGGCCGAGGCAGATCGAGCGGGACAAGAGGATGTTTCGCCTTGCCGGAATAAAGAGCTTTTTGGGGTTCAAAGGCTTTGAAGCTTCGAGACAAAAAGCCGCGGATGCGAATAAACCATGGCAGCATGAAGCCGATGCCATTTTGCGCCGCCTGGCTCTGGATGGTATTCATGTTCCTGGGCCGGGCCTGGCTGATATGAGGCTTGAGGTAACCAGTGGGGATAAGAAAAACGTGGACGCTTTTTTAGCAGGACAGGGAGTGAACCATGCCGGACGAATCTTGGCATGTTTCGGCCCTGGTTCAAAAATGCAGGCTAAAAAGTGGCCCGCAGAAAGGTTCATGGAGGTAGGCAAAAGGCTTATTGCAAATTATGATATCTGGCCGGTCGTTTTCGGTGGTGCAGAAGACAAGGCAAGAGGCGATGAACTTGTGTTGGCATGGGGGCGTGGATACAACGCAGCCGGAGCTCTTGGGCTGCGGGAGGCGGCGGAGGGTCTTTCCAGATGTGCTCTTTACATCGGCAATGACACCGGCACCATGCACCTAGCTGCTGCAGTATCCACTCCCTGCGTGGCCATTTTCTCGGCCAGAGATTTAAAGGGCAAGTGGTATCCGTACGGAAACAATCATATCGTTCTACGCAAGGACGTGGATTGTGCGGGCTGCAAGCAGGAATTTTGTAGTCATAAGACCTGCCTGATGGAAATTAGTGTGGATGAGGTCCTGAATGTTGCTGAATCAAAACTAGCAGCCCTGGGAAACAGTCTGAAACCTGAAAAAACATCGGCAAATCCATCAAGGTTTTAGTATGCTTCATCGGGTTTCTTGGAATTCGGGATGCTGCCTTATTTATGTATTTTTGGTGGCAGCGCTGTTGAGCTTCTTCTTAGTAGAGAGGACAAAGGCCGTCGGTACATCCTCTGTCAAGAATGAAAAGGTAGTTCAGAAGAAATATGAGCTGCCGGAGCCTGGAGATATCTCTGAAATAGCAATCAAGATGCGAAAGCGTTTTGTGCTGGTCCAAACCGCATCGAATACAAGCAGCCATAAGCTTTTGTCCAATGCCATCAAGCAAAAGACCAACTTGCTCAATGGGAAGCACCTGATCCCAATTGCTTCGGCGGTGCTGAGCTCATATCCCGATAACAAGCTTGCAAAGGATGTCATTCTCAGCGCTATGTGTTTTCGGGGACGGGACAGTATGTTCACTAAAATTCGAGCTGCCCAGGCCTTTCATCATTTGCGCCATGTTTTCAACAAGCAGGAGATCTCCCAATTTGAGCAGGAAATGGCCGCTTATACAGGCTTCTTTGGCTACGGTACGGAAAACCACATTGCCATGAAACGCATAGCTGGCCTGCTTTTTGGACAATCGTTTCCTGATGCTCAATTTCATCACGGGCTTACAGGTGCGGAGGTGATGAAGAAATGCATGTCTTATATGGCGCAATATGGCCGGGCTGTATACGGCAGTTCCAACAGTGAGTTCTTATCTCATATTTATTTTCCTGTGCATATCGAAGCCTGGGCTGACGCTTACCAATATGCAAAAGACCCGGCTGCTAAGGTTATGGCCAAAGCTTTATTAGATTGGTTCTTTGCCAATGCGGCGCTGAATTTTCACCATCGTTTCATAAACGGCGCTATTCATAGAGGGAGCTATGGCGGAATAGAAAAATACCGTCGGCACGCCTTGTCGAGGCTTCTCTGGATGTATGGTGCAAATACCGAGGAAACTACTCAGAAATTATCAAGCGCACGGATGCCGCCAGCGGTTATTTCTGTTGCAATGACCGATTATATACCGCACCGGGCCATCTTAAATATCTTGAGTAAACAGGTAAAGCTTCCTTTTGCTATTTGTCAAGCATGTGCCAATAAGGCCTATCTTGAAAAATTTTATCAAAATAAAATGATAACAAAAAAAGTGCCGAGTAAATATCCTTATGAAAAATCTTTATTTAGAAATGTTTATATAGGCGAGAATTATGCGATGGGTGACGGTAATTTGAGAATTGCCCTGGAATCTTATAGCTCAATACCTACGACAGTTGCCTTTACGGCGAGCTGGCGATCGCAATATCCATATAATTACCTGTTTACAAAAAAAAATGGAGCAGAGAAGAAAAAAAATGGGGCTACGGGATAAATATCAAAAATGCGGGCGAGATGGAAGGCGCTTATGTTATGGACGATGATATTTTCGGGTTTTCGCCCTGCCTTCAGATGGTGCAGAAGGAAAACGCTGCAGTTCTTTTTTATTACATCCCTAGAATTGATCCATTCAAGGACTACCGTCAGAAAGGTGCTTCAGCTTCGGATCGCTTGCAGGAATTGATCCAGGAGTGCTTTGTCTATATACCAAAAACTGTTGATGAGCGAATCCAAACAGAAAGTGGATTTTTTATTCGTGAGGGCACGACGTATATTGCAGTAATCCCTTTTTCGCCCCAAGCAGAATGGAAAGAAAGCGAGCGAAAGGATTTTCTCCGGATCGGCATTCCTGGTGAGTTCACGGGATTTGCCATTGAAATGGGCGATAAAAATGAATATGAAACATTTGAACAGTTCAAGGCACATTTCAGCAGGAAACAGCTTGATTTGAGCCGGTTGAAAACAGATCGTTTTGTACGGTATACATCCAGCCGCGGGCACGTGCTGACTATTAGGCATACTGGTTTTGGTACTGGATTGCCGGAATCAACGATCAAAGGCCAGCAAATAGATTGGGTCGACTATCCAACGATTCAAAGCCCTTATGTGTCGGCAAATGATTATGTCCTTGATGTTAATGACGGCCTGAGCGGTTTTGCGGTGGATTGGCGCAAGGACTACCCATCTTATTCATATTACCGGATTGAAAATGGAAAAAAGAAAATGTTTTCGAAAATTTTGGTAGAAAATGATAAAGTCAAAGAGTGGTCGGTGAATGAATAAATACAAATTAAAAGTTTGAACTGTGAAAGCTTTATGGGCAGGGCTTATCTTTTTGCCGGGAGCTTTATATACCGTGGGATTTGACGGACATTCTGGATCTGGCCATGGTGAAAGAAGGTTGGAAACAGCTTGCATCTGTGGTGCGTATTGACCGGACTGTTCAAGAAGGGGCCGCTGCCTTTACTGCCATTTCTGCCGTGGAATCCACTTGGTACATGCGCAACATGCTCTTCAGGGACAGCGGCTGAGCATCGATGACTCATTCGGCTAAAATCAGGGGTCCCGCTGGTGGATTTGCAACTGACACGGGCAGTGGCGCCACTGATGCGACAGGACCTTTGACAGGACAAGAAACTGATTGCCGAAACCGCCTGGGCCGCAGCCCAGCCAGAGGCAATTATTAACAACTTGAAAACCGTCTTTTCCATTCCGGTGCGTTAATGATTTCTTAAGGGGGTTGGTTCCGGCGAAATGGGCCACCGCGCATTGGCAAGGCTGGTGTATCGGAAAATTCAGGAATTTTAGTCTGGTAGAGAACCAATCTGACTATTATGAAAATTTTACACATTATATTAACAATGTCGCCACGTTTCGGTGGTCCAGTGACGGTATTAGAATCTCTTGCCCATGCGCAGGCAAGCATGGGTCATGAAGTAACCGTGTGTACAACAAATAAGGGCTACCCAAAAGGGGAAATGGATGTGAATACTGGTGTCCCAGTCAAAAGCGGTAACTTCATTATTTGGTATCACAAGGCACAGTTTACTCCCTTGTGCCTTTCTGTTTCGCTCGCCTCTTGGCTAAAAAAATCAATCAGGGCATTTGATATCGCTCACATACATGGGCTCTACCGTTTCCCAATGACCTATGGGGCGTGGTGTGCGCGAAAGGCTGGCGTACCATATATTATAAGAACATGCGGGACGTTAGATCCATTCCTTTTGCAGCAGAGCCGGTTCGGGCAACTGGTTTTACCCTTAAAACGTATCTATGAACGGTTTTTTGCTTTTCCCAACCTGAACCGGGCCTCGGCTATTCACTATACGGCAAAAGAAGAGATGGAGCGAACAACCTTCTTAGGGCTTCTTGCCCCAGCTATTATCATTCCTAATGGCATCAACTGGGAGTTTTATGCAAACTTGCCAGCCCGGGGATTATTTCGGAGGCGAATAGGTTTCGGCGCGAAAAACCCTCTTGTACTTTTTCTGGGCCGTATCAATTTCAAAAAAGGATTGGATCTGTTGGTGCCGAGCTTTGGCTATCTACTCAAAAAATTTCCAGATGCGCGCCTTGCCATAGTGGGGCCGGACAACGAAAGGTATGGGTTTAAGGTAAGGCAATGGTGCCGGGAACAGAATATCTTAGATAAGGTTTTCTTTGTAGGTCATCTTGGGCCAGAAGAGGTCAAACAGGCTTATGTGGATGCGGATGTGTTTGTGCTGCCGTCCTATGCGGAAAACTTCGGCATGACGGTAGTGGAGGCCATGGCTTGCGGGTGTCCGGTGGTGATTTCGGACCAGGTGAACATCTGGCGGGAGATTCGCGAGGAAAAGGCCGGGTTGGTGACCGGGTTAGATCCCCTTGAGATAGCTGAAGCCATATGCAAGGTAATCGCGGACAAAGGGGCTGCAAACGAGATGGGCAAAAGGGGGCGCAATGCCGCTCAAAGCCTTTACGCTTGGCCGCGCATCGTAGAACAACTTACGCAAGTTTACAAAGAATTAATCGAAGAAAATGCAATCAAAAAATAGGGTTAAATGCCAAAAACACTTCTACATTCTATAGAAACGGGGAAAGCTGGATATCTGTCTCAACTACGTGTATGCTTTGCACTTCCTCGGCTTTTACCGAGCGAAGGGGGAGTAATCATTGGGGGGAGCGCCAACGCCGCCCTGACGCTGGGTATGGCCATGGCTTGGTGCGGTGTTCAAATTAAGATTTTTGCCCCGATACCATCTGACTGTGCCGGGAAGCTGTACGATCATGTAGCGAGTCCTCTAGTTTTTCCCCTTGTCTACCCAAGTGCCGGAGCACTTGGTGTGCTGGAAGGGCTTCGTTCCCTTTTACTCTTGATCCGGGCGATTAATCAGCGGCAAGCAACCTTCGACGTTATCCATTCTCATTCAGGCACCTTCCCCTATGCGCTGATTACCATGATGTGCAGGCGTGCGCCTGTGCGTATACACTCCCTTTATTGCCCCCTTGGAGAGAAAGGGGGTGTCTATAGCAAGTGGTGGGACCAGAAATTTTTGGCACGCTTCATTTTCAAACATCTTGATGCTGTAGTTGCGGTGAGCGAAAATGTACAGAGTTCTCTCATTGCGGCAGGTGTAGATAACCACAATATTGCGTTGTTGCCTATGTGCGTTGACACGACACGTTTTCAGCCAAAACCGGATAGAAGAGAGACAGAATATTTCATGTCCGAGAGGCGAGGTGACCGAATTCTCTTTGTTGGAAACGCTTCTCGAGAAAAGGGCCTGTTGAACTTTATTGATGCATTGGGAATATTGGCAGTTCAGGGTCTTTATCCACAAGTTGTGGCGACCTTGGAAAATGCCAATTCCGTTGACGAATTCGAGCAAACGTACAAAATTGCGAAAGAAAGGATAAGCTTTGTGGAGATGGAAGGCCGCGTAAGGTTTAAGGGGATTGTTGAAGACATGCCGCGCTTGTATGCCGAGGCTGATGTTGTCGTGATCCCGTGGGTGTCAACTCGCGGGCCATCGGACATACCTATGGTGGCGCTTGAGGCAATGGCGATGGGGAAGTGTGTTGTCTCAACGCCAGTAGGGGGGATGAGGGATCTTCTGAGGAGGGGGGAGGCAGGGCTGCTTACGAACGACTTTTCGCCGGAGTCTCTGGCGAGTACTCTGGCGAAGTGCATAGAGTCTGAAGTGCTTCGGCGACAGGTAGGAGAAGCAGCAGTAAGGGTTGCCGACGATTTTTCTGCCGACAAGTTAGCTGAGAGGACGATTGCCTTCTACCATGAGCTTCTCAATCGGAAAAGAAATGAATATGGGATATGACCAGTCAAACCACAAAATGAATGAGGACTTTGGAATCTATGAAAAAACAGCTAAGCAGTATGATCAACTGCGCTTTACTGGTCAGGCTGGAATCTGGAGCCATCGTCGCCAGATGGAGGTGCTGCGTCGGTTACTTCCAGATCTTCAGGGGAAGAAGGTTCTTGAGATCGGTGCGGGAACTGGGCGAGCAACTTTCTATCTCGCACAGGCCGGTGCACAGGTCTTGGCGACCGACATCTCATCAGAGATGCTCGACGTAGCCAAAAAACGATTCTCCGAAACTCCATTCGAACAAAAAATCGCGTTTCGGCAACTCAGCATTTTTGATTTGAACATCGATCTTACAGGCTACGATTATGTGGTTGCTCTCAATGTTTTGAGTCGCCTTTCCAACCCTGAGGCTGCTCTCGTGCATATCGCAAAAAAAATGTCACCGGAGTGTCGATTTTTGTTTTCCTTCAACTGCTTGTCCAGTGTACTGCTTCCATCTGCGTTGATAGTTAACATTCGCAGGAAAAGTCTGTTTCGCTCTGTAACCTCACGATGGTACACCCCTGCACGAATTGAACGGTTTTGTAAAATGGCCGGGTTGGAGGTTTTGGCATGGCAAGGGAATCACTACGTCCCCAATCCACGGATACTTTTCTTCACTCTACCGTTGTTTCAGGTACTTGAACGTGTTATTAGCAAGAAGTTCCCTAAATGGTGTCCAAGTGTGTGTGCTGTTACACGAAAAGTTCACCATTGCAACGACAACGGGAACCTCGGCTATGGCCCCAGATAGGGAGTATTCGTCGACAAGTGCAGACTGACAGGATGTTGTGAATGAATCCGTTTATCACGCAGACCAGAATACGTCTTACAAAGCTTTATGGCTGCCTGATGGATCCGGTTTTCCGGCGGGCGCTTTTCAGGCATGGGGTTGCCGCTGCCCCCGAACACCGGCAGGTGTTGGGGGAAGAGTTGGCCACGGTGGTTGATATCGGGGCCAACCGGGGGCAGTTTTCCCTGGCGGTACGACGCTGGGCGCCCGGGGCAACGGTGTTTGCCTTCGAACCGCTCCCCGACCCAGCGGCGCGGTTTCGAAAGGTTTTTGAGGGCGACCCCAAAGTGGTTTTCCATCAGGCGGCCGTCGGGCCGAAGACGGGCGAGGCCACCATCCACGTATCGGCTGCGGATGATTCTTCTTCCTTGCTGCCGATTTCAGAGGCCCAGCAACGACTTTTTCCCGGAACAGGGGAGATTCGCACAGAAACAATACGGGTGGAAAGACTAGACGACTTTGTAGCCGCCGAAGATATCATAGTGCCGGCCATGCTCAAGCTGGATGTGCAGGGCTATGAGTTGGAGGCGTTGCAAGGCTGCGAGGCCCTGCTTCAATGCTTCGCGCATGTATATGCCGAATGCTCGTTTGTGGAACTCTACACCGGGCAGGCGTTGGCCCATGAGGTTATCTCCTGGCTGCGCGAGCGGGGTTTTCCGCTTTCAGGGGTTTACAACATGAGCTATGACCGCAACGGTAGCGCGGTACAGGGGGACTTCCTGTTTTGCCGGTAACAGAGGTTCTACGGATTAGGTAGATTAACGCTAATAAAAAGTTTGTTATAAAAAAGATAATCTGTGATAATTTGCGCAAATCTGCGGATAAAAAATATCAGTTACGCGTCATGAGGTAGACGACTATAAGAAACCCTTTTTATGCTGATGTTTAAAAAAGGAGTCTGGATATGGCACCACAATCGTTAAAAAGAAAAAAGTCACCAAATCAACCAGGGTTTGTTCGTCAAACCATGCACAGTGATAAGCTGGAGGGTATTTTAAAAATTCCGCGCGACCTTAAACACCGGATGGTTGAAGTCATTTTACTTCCCTTCGATGATGAAGCAGCGCTTCAAAGAAACCAGAAGCGAGAGGGCTTCCCTCTAAAGCGATTTGCAGGTGCATGGGCCGGAGAGCTGCTTGTAAGGGAAGACGAGGGTACTTACGAGGTGCGTGAGGAATTACAGTGATCTATCTGCCAGATACGAACGCATGGATCCGGTTTTTGAATCCTGGAGAAAATTCGGTTAAAGATCGATTCCTTGCTTCTGATCCTTCCAGAATTCTGCTCTGTTCTGTCGTCAAGGCCGAGTTGTATTTTGGGGCCATGAAAAGCAGCCGGACAAATGAAAACCTTCAGCTTCTCAATGCATTATTCGTTAACTTCATTTCGTTGCCCTTTGATGATGATGCAGCTTTAAGATATGGGCGAATCCGTTCAGAACTATTCCGGCAGGGAACCCCAATCGGACCGAATGACCTGATGATCGCCTCTATCGCGATAGCGCATAAAGCCATTCTTGTAACACATAACACCCGGGAGTTTGCGCGAGTCTCAGACCTTAAAATTGAAGATTGGGAAAAATAAAGGATGAAATTTGAACAATCCGGCTTTTTTAAAGCTGGATGTGCAAGGGTTCGAACTGGAGGCTCTTCGCGGATGCGAGGACCTGCTCGGCCACTTTTCAAATGTTTACGCCGAATGTTCTTTTGTAGAACTATATTCCGGTCAGGCATTGGCTCACGAGATTATTTCCTGGCTGCGCGAGCGGGGTTTTTCGCTTTCCGGGGTTTACAACATGGGCTATGACCGAAACGGCCGCGCGGTACAAGGTGATTTTCTTTTCATCAGTACAAGAGGCTGCTAATCTACCCAAAAAAATATTAGATTTTGCCAATCATCGCCATTTTTGCTTATACTATTTACCACCTGAGGACCTGACTGAAAATTGAGATAATAACACTAAATTACTGTTCCAAACATGGCTGATAACCAAAGAAAAAAGATCCTTATTGCCTCCCCGTTTTTTTATCCTGAGCCTATTTCTACCGGCAAGTACAACACCTTTTTAGCTGAAAAATTTGTTGAAAAAGATCATGATGTGACGGTGATCTGCTCCTATCCCTTCTATCCCGCATGGAGGCCTGAATTTACCATGGTAACCCTCGCCGGTGTAAGGATCATGAGAGGGGGGCTGAGAATGGCATATCCCAAATCGGCCATTTTCAGGCGATTTATATTGGAGGCATGGTTTGCCTGGCACTTTTTTAAGGAAGCACGACAGATAGAAACGCCAGTGGATATGGTTGTTGCGGTGTCTCCCCCAGTTTTTTTTACCTTTTTTGTGAAATTGCTTTTCAAAAAAGCGAAGAAAGTGGTAATTGTGCATGATCTTATGGGCATTATGGCAACCTCTTCCAATAATCTTCCCAGACGGCTTGTGGCGCTGATAATGAAGCAGTTCGAGTCATTCCTGCTTCGACGTTTTGATACTGTGATATGCCTGTCTGAGTCAATGAAAGACGTGCTGGTAATGCAATACGGGATCAAGTACGCAGCCTGTGACGTTTTTTACCCCTTTGCGACACTGGGAGATACAGCGTCTGAACGGGGCGTGTTGAAAGATATTTTTCCGGCAGGGTTTCACCATATTGTATATTCCGGTGCAATGGGGGAAAAGCAGAAGCCAAGGGAGCTTTATAGGTTTTTTGAGGATCTCTGCAATGATAGAGCGGACATATGCTGCCATATGTTTTCCCGCGGTCCGATATTTGCAGAACTTGAAAGATACAACAGCCATAAGCGGATCTTTTTTCATGATCTCGTGCCTGAAAACCATCTTTTTGATCTTTACGCCTGTTCTGACATTCAGGTAGTGCCGCAAGCCGAGGGCACAGGGGCCGGGGCCTTTCCTTCCAAGCTTCCCAACCTGATTGCTGCCGGCGTGCCGGTGCTGGCGATCTGCGACAAAGAGAGTGAGCTGGCAAGGGTAGTTTTGGAAACCAGTGCCGGAGAGGCAGTTTCAGTTTGGGATTTTCAGGAATTGCACCGGGCACTGGATTCGTTACTGCAACACGCAGCAGAATTGCCCCGTGAGCACCGGCAGGGCATGGCTGAAACGTATATACGCGAGAAGTTTGATGTCAACAGGCTGATTGCATCTATAATAAACACATAGTTTTTTCCAAACAGTCGGTGGCCGTTACCAAAATGTCGCTTTTAAATGATATCGAACAAAACCATAGCCTCAAAAGATTTGAAAAAATAAACCAGGTCTCAGGTTGAGATCATGAATTCAGATAACCATCCAACAACTGAAAGCGTTCAGCGGTGCGTTATTTTTGGAGGTGCAGGGTTCATCGGCAGCCACATGGTGAGGTATCTGAGAGATAAAGGGGTGCAGGAGATTGTTGTCGCAGACATCGCAGAGAATATTCATCCAAAGTATCCTGATGTGATTTATAAGAAATGTGATGTCCGCCAGAAAATCCCTCCAGAGCTGATTTCTGCCCCTGCCCTAGTTGTCAATCTGGCTGCTGTCCATCGCACACCTGGTCACGAGGATCATGAATATTTTGATACCAATGTGAACGGAGCGAAAAATGTGGTCGATTTTTGTGAAAGGACCGGATCGAATACTTTGTGGTTTACAAGTTCTATCTCCGTCTATGGTCCTTCCGAAGAACCCCAGTACGAGCATTCGGAATTGAAGCCTGAATCCGCCTATGGTATGTCAAAGCAGCAAGCAGAAGTCATCCACCAAGAATGGTGCGAAAAGGATTCTCGAAGAAAACTTTTGATCGCAAGGCCGGCAGTGGTCTTTGGCGCCAAAGAGAATGGCAACTTTACGCGACTGGCAAAGGCCCTCAAAAAGGGCTTTTTTGTTTTTCCGGGGAGAAAGGACACCATCAAAGGTTGTGGATATGTCGAAGATTTGATAGGCAGTTTCTTCTTCATGCAGGAGCAACCGGAGCGGTTCATTCTTTTTAATTACTGTTATCCGAAGCCCTATACCATCCAGGACATATGCAATGCTTTTGTGAAGGTGGCCAATCTCCATCGCCCATTGGGGACCATACCATTCTGGCTGATGGTCAATGTCGCAAAAGTATTTCAGTTTCTAAACCACATTGGTTTGAAAAACAGCATTCACACTGAGAGGATGTACAAGTTGATTCGTTCAACGTATATTGTTCCTGATGAGCTCACAAAACGGCGCTATCCATACCAGACAGATCTTGAAGAGGGGTTGCGGCGCTGGCTGGCGGATGAACCTGAAGAAGAATTTGTATAATTATATCGTCAATGGAATTGATCGGCGCTCATAGCTCA
>Ga0307434_1001722_pt1 | contig 11400 bp, 21 predicted proteins | sample SalMarWE160220MG_FD_202156 | JGI IMG/M metagenome (GOLD analysis project Ga0307434, IMG submission 202156) | Salt marsh sediment microbial communities from the Plum Island Ecosystem LTER, Massachusetts, United States - WE1603-220 | ecosystem: Environmental > Aquatic > Marine > Intertidal zone >...
AATGCCCTGAGTGCGGAGCCAATATAGAAGTTACCGAATTTGATGATGGAACCACTCTAGTTCGTCAAGATTGCCTTTGTGATGCTTCAAAGAAAAACATCCGTCAGATAGCCACAAAGACGGAGGACACCGAATAATGCCTAAATACAAATACTGTGGGTATAGTAATTGCTTCAGACCATTCTATAAAATGCGTGGCTTTATGCCCTGTTGTGAATTTCATTATAACAACCCTAAAAAATGGGGCGAAGATGGGAAAACCTACACTGGTTCGGTTTTCCATAAGGTAAATAGGAAGACGGAAACATGAAACGTCCTGAAAAAATAGTTACGTGGATGCACGTTAATAGGGAAAAATCTGACTTTGTTAATCATCTTGGGAAGCCTCTTTATGATTATACAATAAAACTACCTTCTTGGATGGGTTTAGCTTACAAACCGTGGTATGCAAAGATCGAAATCTGGGATAAACCACCAGCCCCAATAGATAGAATGAATGATGGGGACCAGGAGGAAATACGAGCCTATGTTAAAGAAAACTGGGGCAAGAAACTTACAAAGATGCGGAAACTAAATCACAACTATATGCAGGTATTCACGTTAGCAAGACACGATCCAGAAACACGCAAACTATCTGTTGAAGAATACAATCAATACCATCAAGAACTAAGAGAATTAAACATAAAATATGGTATCCTAAAGCGGGATGGAAACACGGATGGCTGAATGGGTGGATGCAATAATTACAGTGATCGCCCTTCTCATACTGGCTAAGATAGTGTGGTGCATCGATGAAGTGTCCTAGCTGCGGTGGCCCCGTCGAGAAGTACACCCTGGACGGCTACTATTGCCCCGCGTGTGATCACGACTGGTGCCTTCACGCCTTCAAGAACCACCGCCGAGGTAAAGACAAGTGACCGTGAATAGTATCAGGAGATGATCCACTTAAAGCCAGATAATAGACAGTTTTTCACACCAAGACCATTAGTGAGTAGATACAATGGTATGATTCAAAGATGTTATAATTCTAACCAAAGTCATTACAAACATTATGGTGGTAGAGGTATTTCCGTTTGTGAGGAATGGCGCAATAATAGAAATGCCTTCATTCAATGGGCCAAAGAAAACGGGTTCAAGAGAGAACTTCAACTTGATAGAATAGATAATGATGGTGATTATTGCCCTGAAAACTGTAGATGGATAACGAAGAAAGAACAAGAAAAGAATACGCGTAGAAACGTGACAAACTGGGAAAAAAAGACAAGAATATGTAACAAGTGCAAGATAGAAAAACCTTGGAGCGATTTTCATAGGAACCACGCCCTCACCGCAGGCCACGAATATATTTGTAAAGAATGCACCAAATCCATTAGACGACGCAAATATTTGAGAGAGAAAGCCAAACACGGGGATACATCCTAAAAGGTAGTAACCCAGTGGACGGTAAGACATAATAAGACTTAAATAATAGTGTAAGACATAATAAGACAGATGAAAAATGAGGGCTGAAAAAACTGAATATTGGTATGACGCAAGACCCCACTACGTTAGAAGAGTCTGGAAAGATGAAAATGGCATGTTTATAATGCTAAATAAAGAACGATGCGAAGTGGATTTAGAACATTATAGGGCCTTCCTAAAGAAAGGAGAAATCCCAAATGAGTAGCACGTTTGACGCGGTTGTTCGGAAAAGCGGGAACAGTCTGGTGGTGACGATCCCCAAGGCCACCACGGATGTTCACAAGATAAAGAACGGCACCGTTCTTAGGGTCAACGTCCATTTAATTGATGAGGAGAAGGAAACAAAATGAACTATGAGATAGTTCACCCCGACGATGATTACAAGACGTTCTGGGACAAAGAATACAAGGTACTCAACCCCTTAAAGTCTTGGCTTGAATCTCAGGGATACTATTGTGAGTTAAAGCCGCCACAGACATGCCTACGGATCTACACGAAGGTGTTAGGCTTCTTACCTAGAAAGTTAATAATCCGAGTATGTCTAAAGGGAAGAATAGAGGTAGGTGATAAAGAACATCAATTCTTAGCTGAACAAATAAATGAAAAAATCCGTGAATTGGGCGACAAGGAGGATAAATAGGATGGTAGAGGCCGTGGGGTTCAGGGTGATAGAAAACCAGCTTAACATAGTTTTCCCTGAACATGGGTGGCTGGATAATCTCGCTAAAGTCTGGGATAGTGATAAGGCGCGAACACTTAGAATGTGGAATTACTGGCACCGCAAATACCCTGACCGATGGCATGAAGTCTATCGTCTAAATGATGATGGCTCTTTCTGGGGTATTTGTCAATACAAGCCAGGAGATCCCGTAAACCCAGAATACGATTTTCATCCATCCATTAAAGGTACAGCTTGACGGTCCATAGATCTCAGGTTATAATGGAAAAATAATTATTTGAGTTCATTTATCTTAATTTATATGCCTTGTAAGACGTACTGGTGTCGTAAATGTCGGCAGCGTCACAGAAGAGATAGTGAGATAGGTAAACGCCATTATCGATACCGGATTAAATAGTTGCTCTCATTTCTTGAGAGATAAATGTTATAGGTACATCACGTCATATTTTGTCTCATGGTAATCGGACAAAATCGGTGTCCGTTTTACTATGGGGTTTTCTATACTTGGTGACTCACGAAGATAGAATAATGAGGCTCTTCCAGAAAGATAACAGAGATTATACAGCTTACGGAATAGCCTCTTTAGCTAAAATACCGCGAACAAGCGTCTATTCCACACTTCACCGTATGATGAATAAGGGCCTTGTCAGGCGTGTTGAGCGTGGTATTTATCGTGCAAATCCCACCATAGGAGTGGGTGACATTTCTGAGCCTATGAGGATTCAGAATCTTCGGCTTATTGCTGATTCGATGGATGGGGAGTCGGTGCGGGTTCCTGGGTGGCTTGAGTATCGGCCTTATGTGGGGTTTGTTTGTGATCTTGAGTTGCCTGGTCTTGGGGGTGGGGAGGGTGATATTGTTAGGCTTCGTTTTCAGATTGGTCAGAAGCGTGGTAAGTTGACTTTTACTGTTAGGGCTCCTTTGGGGTTGGATTTGTATGGTCTTCAGTTTGCTTTATGGTGGCTTGGTGAGAGGCTTGTGGAGTATGGGTTTACTGGTTCTGTGGGGTGGGTGGTGGATCGTGGGACTGAGATGTTTCGTGATTATCCTGATGTGGATCTTGATGCGCTTGGTTCCCGGGCGATTACTCTTGGTGAGTTTAATGGGTGGGTGGAGAAGATTTATCAGAAGGTTTATGGGATGAGGCGTGAGCTGCGTTTGGATCGGCAGACTAGTCTTGATGCTATCTTGGCTGTTACTATGGGTGGGTTTAGTGCTGGCCAGGTGTTGGGTATGAATGCTTTGGCTATTCGGGAGATGGAGAAAAGTAATCAGATTTTGAGGTCTTGGAGTGTTGGGGCCTCAGATACTCAGCATGCTATTGAGTCTACTATGCCACAATTTCTTAACGCGGTATTTAGTTTGATTGATAAGGTTGATGATATGTCTCGTAGATTGGCTGGTCTTGAGTCTGCGATAAATTAATTAATTTACACCGTATTTTTAGTGATATGAGATCACGTTGGAGGCTTGTGTTTATAGCATTATTTTCATGTTCATTATTCTACGGTGTATCTGTTTACGGTGACTATGATATTACTTCAAATTACCGGAAAACAGAGTTTAACTCTACAAAATGGATTCAAGCCTATCATAATTGTATTTTAAACACTACAACGGGATTATTTTATTTAAACAAATCAGAAATTACTCCAGTTTATGATGATTTTACATCATGGATAGAATCAGATACACATAATAGATTATCACAAACAAGTACAAGAAGCACTTTTATAAATTTGAATAGAATAGATGATAATGTTTATTTATATGACACTAAAACAGATGAATTAGCGGATTTTACAGCATTGTTTCAAATGAAAATAAATAGCATACAATCAAGCACAAAAACAACTAGAATGAGTATTTTAATGATATCAAATATACTGGATGATTTTTGGGATAACAAATTGAATGGTTATCCTCAATTTGGAATACAGCTAAGGAGTAAAGAAAGTACAACCCAATATTATTTGGGTATAATAGAAACAACTGGTGGAAACACATATGTAGTGGGGATGGTAGGAAATAATATTGATGTGGGAACATTATATTATGTAAACTATACAAAAAGAGATAATGTAGTTTATTTCTTATTGGATGATGATAATGATTTTAGTAGTTTAATATATGATTATCAAATGACTTTACAAGCCGATTATAATTTAGAATATATGATGATTCCACAGTCTATTCATTATCCCAACTCTATTACTTGTAGTGGATATGCAGAGTATTTGAATATGGGAGAAGAACCATATTACACTGATGGGGTTTTATATACTAAAGACTTATTAGAAAATACCACTTTAAAAAGTTTAATGATTGGAATAAATGGAACCGCTCAAGCAAACACTCAAATCCTTCTTTATGGTTCGCCTGATAACTCTACTTGGAAATTGTTGGTTGATAATAGTGGATTGGGTGAATTAATGCAGCATAGGGAGATATTGTATAATTATTCAAGTTTATACGTTAGATTGAATCTCACGACAAGTGATACCTCTCTTACTCCTTTTGTTGATGAGTTGTTTTATCTGCATACCTATGAGTGTGTCGCTGGCTCTGAAACTAAACCTTATGTATTCATCATACTGTTTACTATAATTGGAATGCTCCTGGGGTATGCCGTTGATCGAACTTGATTGGTTTCTCTTAACTATCTGGGTTTCAATGACCGCGTTAAGCTACGTTGTTAAGCGGATGCCTATACTCTCCATGGCCGCCATATACGGCCTCTACCTTGCCTATTACTTCTATGATATTGGTGAGGTTATCGGGTTGCTTTTTTTCGCTGTAAACTGTTTTATATTATATGATGCTTTAGATAATTGGGATCGCGATTGAAAGCCTACATACTGCGAAACGATAAAACAGTTTTATCCAAGAAGATCAACCCTAAAAACCATGAGTTCAGCCACAACCAGGGCCTTTATGTCGTGATCCCTGAATGTGTTAACCGCAAGATAGAGGTAGATGGTGAAGACGAGTTTAAGCGGCTTAAAGATGCTGAGATATATTATTTTGAGAACAGTTCAAGTCCCATACCTAACAAGAAACCGGGTGAAGCGGATAAAGATCCTTCCAGCGGATACCTTGATGATTATGTGATAAGGAATGCGATTGAGCAGACTGGAAAACCAGGCGTGATCAGCCTTCTGAGTAAAACCACATCCTTCATAAGACCAATTTTACAGCCTGAGAACATAATAAAACTCATTATTTTTGGGGCTATTGCTCTGAGTCTCATAAATGAGATTATGGGGCGATTTTAATGAGCTTTTTAAGAAATTTCTGGATCAACCGGAACAAATATGATGTTGAGATAATCATCAAATCTACTAACGCTAATTACCATAAACGCAAGGTAATGGATAAACCAGAGTTTAAGACTACGATTAACGATTTTGAATATAATATAAGACAGGAAGGGTTTTATAAGAAGCCCAGAAACCTGGGTCACCATTTAATTGATTTATTCAGGGGTATAAGGGGCAGATATTTGATGCTTTTCTATGAAAATGAAGCTGATTACATAATCACTCCTGATGTTACCGTGGGTCCTTTGATTCTGGAACGTGTACGAACCTCCCGAATATTGGGTAACGCCTTGAAAGAACTGTTTAAGGAATCTCTGCTTGGTGGCCGGGGCATTATATTTATTGTAATTGTTTTTGTTGCAGTGGCAATATTTGTATTGAGAACTATGGGGTATATACCATGAGTTACAAAAAAGACGACGGCGAGAGACTGGATAAGCACACCGCCAGGCGTGTGGGTGATTATCTTTTCCGCTTCCCTGACAGTCAAGATCCGCGTAAAGATATAGACAATGAGGCAATCAAAATTGATTCCCGAGGACTTGAAGCAAGAACCCGTATCAGCGGACCCAACACTCTGGCGGCCTTAACGTTTTATGGGATTCTGCGTGATCACTTTGATTGCGAGGCGGCACAGGTTGTCTCTGATGTTCTTATGAGGCTTATGATCTCAGCTAATGGGAATGGCCGTAAAGAGGGAGTAGAGATACTGCGTGGTTCGCTTCCGAAGGAAGTTGAAATAAGTAGGGGAGTAGCATAGATATGGGGCTATGGGGCCTTCGCGATCCCCGTAAAGTGATTGGCTCCCATGCCCCACTGTTGCGTGAGATGCTGATTTTATGTGTCTGCTTGATGCTCTCAACTATTATGCCCTACTATAACCAGTTTTTACCTGAGTCGCTTACTATCAAAATCTTCTACCGATTCGTTTTCTATGGTATGCAGTTGAAGGGCATAGATTCTATCCTCAATATTTATTACAATGTTTATGGAACGGATCGCATAAAATATAGCCAAGAATATTTCACGGCATATCTAATCTATATACTCATCATTATACTCGCTTCTATTGGGTCCTGGTCTTTGGTGGTTTGATGGTTGAAGAATGCCCTAAGAAATGCGTTCTATATTGCATTGAATCGGTGATCTGCAACGAGGATTACAGGCGATGTGTTCACGTTGTATGTCCGGGATGCGATAAAATCGTGCCAAGAACCAGTTACTGTATAAACTGCGGTTCACCGCTTAACGGTGCGAGGAGGCCATGGGAATAGTGTGGCCACCGGGATACTATGTTTTCCGTGATCGGATTCCCTTTTTTTTATCATTAATCTATTATTTTTCTTATATTAAATGTCCATACTGTCGGCGGTCACTTAGATACGTAGCTCACTGTTTTATAGATGGAACGATTCTCGTTTTGTTTGGCTCTATTTTATTGTATCTGGCCCAGGAATCTCTTGCTAACATTTTTCGTATTAACTGGAGTTATCCCGCTCCTATAGAGTATGGGATATTTATTTTCATAGTTTACCGCTTCTTGGTTTATCGTGGGGTTCATGAGTTTGAAGCCTATTATATTGCGTTTTTATCTGCCTTGGGTTCTGGGTGGCTCTATGAGATTCCGAGATGGATATATACAAACGATGTCATGGGGATCATTCAACCTAATGCTGTTAAGGTTTTTTTCACTGATTTTCAGAGGTTTTGTCTTCCTTTAGTCTATATAATCGTTCATAACAGGTTTGAATATGATATGCCTTCTAATCTTGAATTTGTGTTACCGAGTTACTTGATTTTCTTTGTATTGAATTTTGCTACACGGATGCCTTTTTACTTTGATTCTTTGGCTGATAATCTTTGGAGCTGGATTGTCAGGGTTCCAACTCTTTTATTTGTTGCTTATCTTTTATCTGGGGTAAAGGGAGTTAAAAAATGACTCGAACACAGTTTCAAGTTATATGGACGATCATATGTTGGGGACCATTGACACTGTATTTATTATTTAAAGAAAGGAATAAGAGGAGTGAAAAAGATGCTGAATAAAACTTATGTTGGCGGCAAATATATTTATGCGAAGATCCTTGAACGGTTTAAGCCTGTTTGGAGTATTGCGCCAGAGTATCTTCAGCTTGACGTGAACAGTGGTAAATGCAATAATCGGTGTGTTTACTGTAACGTGAATCCTGACGCAGCTTATAGAACCAAACCCCAGGATATGTCTATGAATGTTTTTAATGATATTTTGAAATCAACAAAGCCCTTCCGTCATATATTGCGTGGCGTGGCTTGCTGGATGAACGGTGATCCTATTATTGAGCCGCGCTTGGATGATATGCATGATCTTGTTGCCGAACATGGTTATTATGGTATTGTTGACAGCAACGGTACTATACCTGCCAGAGTTCATGCTTTGATGCATCCAGCTGTTAGAACTATAAGGATAAGCCTTTCAGCGCATAACCGTGAATTATATAAAACAGTTCATGGGACAGACAACTTCGATAACGTTCTTATCACTCTTAGATATTTGAAGGATGAAAAGAAGCCGTATCAGAGGCTCTTTATCAATCACATGATATGCAAACAAAACATTGATTACGTAAATGCCTTTCTTAAACGCTTTAAGGGATATACTATTCAGCTTTTTCCGCTTCACAGCAGCCCTCTTCAGCAGAATAGCGTCGATAACCTTGTTGATGTATCAAAGACTATTCGAGTGAACCCCGATGGTTCCCACGTTGATATGCACGCTGAGATAAGGAAGAACCAGCCCTGTCAATGCTGGAACCTCCAGGGAATCGGACCCAACGGCGAGATCATGCATTGCGTTGACTATCCGGCAGACTATAATTATGGATCTATTTATGACCATGATCTTATTGATGCTTGGCGTAAGAGAAACAGCATAGGCGTTCAGCACCCACTCTGTCAGGAATGTAGTTTGTTGTTTCCAGAGTGGAGGGATGCAAAGGATCTGAGGAAACGATGGATAGAACTGAACAGAAATACGTGATACTGACTACTGCACGTAATGAGGAAAATAATATAAGATGTGTTATAGAGGCGGCTAAGAATCAAACTGTGAAGCCGGTTGCTTATTATCTTTATGATGATATGAGTGAAGATAATACAGCCAAGATTGCTGAGGCTTTGGGCTGTATCGTTGTTAACGCCGGATGTTTTGATAGGAGTTATTATAGTGGGGTTAATCAGAGCCGTGGATTCAAGCACCTAGTTAGCAGCGTCAAGCATGATTATGATTATATTTTAAAGTTGGATGCAGATAGCATAATTCCGCCAGAATATGTTGAGACTCTTTTAGAGGCTTTCAATAAAAACAAGAGGCTCGGTATAGCCGCTGGTGCTGGGGATCTCTATGATTTGAGGCAGGGCCGTATAACTGATGGAGCTCGCATGATAAGCCGTATTTGTTATATGCGTATTGGTGGTTATCGTGTGGCTGTGGGGTTTGATAGCTTGGCTGTTTACTCTGCTAGGATGTATGGGTTTACCTGTAAGACTCTGCGTCGTTTAAAGTATCGTGAGATCAGGGAGGGTCGTAAGCGTCGGGCCGCTGATTGGGTGATTAATGGTTATGAACGCCGCAATATGCATCTGGGTTTTATGCATACTTTTATGGCGGCTTTGAAGAATTTGGTATCTGGTTCGCCTAAGATACTTAATTTTTTCTTGGTTATGTATGGGTATCTATTGTACTGTGGTCCTCGGCGTGATCATGGGCTGGACTCTGATTATATGAGGCAGTACGGTAATTATGAGGTCATTCAATATGTTCATGAAGTTCTTAGTTATCTTCACAGATCTGGGGTTAATAATTTGTGAAAATACAGCCGCCAGTTGAGGTGGCTGTATCGGTCATCTACTCCGCTTGTTGTGTGTCCTGTGTAGAGATCTCTTTCTTCTTTGGTTAACCCGAATCTCTGGGCCAGCTCCATTGTGCGGTAGTGCCTCATTGCGCCATGTAAGGCTAGACGCCGGTAGTGTCTGGGTATCTTTCTTTCATAAACTATGCTATTGGGTGGCTTGACTAGGCTTCTTAGTTCCTCGGGGACTTTGTTTTTTATTTCCTGATACTTTGGTTGATCTATTTTTCTTATTGTGTAGGGTTCTATGGGGTATATGTAGCCGTCGAATACCTCTTTAGATCCATTATAAAGGTCCTGTCTGGTGTAATAGAAGACTGGGTCATCTTTATCTTGTTCTTGGAAATATTCAAGGATTTTCTCAGCGAACGGTTCTATCTTCTTGTCTAACGGCGTTCCTATGTCTCTGGGTAATCCGTCACGTTTGCTTGTCTTGACATGAAGAATTAGGGCCTCATGGTCCAAGTATTTTGATATGCTGTAGTCGCGGCCCTGGGGCCCGTAGGGTGTGGTTCCTTCGTCGCTGGGGCAAGCTTTGGTGACAATCTCGCTGGCCCTTCCAGCTATTAGGTAGCCGTACATCCCTCCCATTCGGAACCGTTTTTCTGGGATGCTTTGTATTAGTTTCCGGACTTGTTTATGATCAGGTAATATGCCCCCGTTTCTAGTTAGATACTTCATGGCGCACATTCCATCTATCATCATAAATATTTAAGTGTTTACAGTTCTATACAAGTGTAAAATGCGGGGGGTTAAGGGTGAAAGGAGCCGGGTTAGCGATTCTTTTATACTATTAACAAATCATATATTATAGGTTCGATATGCCAAAGAAAAAGCCTGTATGGGTCCCTGGGGACCCACCAACAAGTGAGCTTGCTAGACTTATTATCAATGCCTATTACAATGATCGCTTCTATCTGATTGTAATATATGGTGATCCTCGTATCGGTAAAACCATCTATGGCCTCAAGGTGTTATTCCAGGTCTATGATTTTATCTGGGGCTGGGCGCCTGAGAGGGTTCTTGAGGAGGTGCTTGGATGGAAGCCGGAGGAGGTGATACAGGATTGGCGTGGTTTTAATCGTAAAATGCCGTCTTATATTTGGGATGATGCGGGTTGCTGGCTGTTCACCTTAGATTGGCATGATCCCTTGTTGAAAGAGATACAGAGATACTTCAACGTGGTGGCCACGGACATTCAGGTTCCTATTCTTACGACGCCTGATCCTAGATGGGTTCTGAGCAAAATCGGTAAGATGCCTGGTTCAAAGTGGATTAAGATAATTAGAACTCAGGGTGATAGGCGATACTTGGGGCCGTTGCCTGATGGGGTAAGGTTTGCTAGAAGGGCTTTAACCTATACGCCCTGGGTTGCCCCAGATTTGAAGAAAACAGGTGTAAGCAAGCCGGATGTTCAGGATGATTTCAGCTGTAAACTGGATCAGGATCTCTATGATGTCTATCAGCCTAGACGCGAGTTTTACGCCAACTTGGTTCAGGAACGTATGTGGAGTGCCATGAAAGAAAAGATGAAGGAAGAGGAAGTTGGGGGAAAAGACTTATTCGATGAAGCCGTAAATAAAGAAGTGGATGTGTTGAGATGAGAAATAGGAATATAGCTGGGGCCTTGATCTTAGCTGTATTTCTATTGACAATGATCAACCCTTTATCTGAACAAGCACAGTCTTTCATTGGTTCAACTTATTCGCTTCTTGCATTCTCTTCTAATTGGATTGACATTGTTTTGATCTCTATTGTACTGTTTTTCATAGGCTTGGCTTTGTATGGAATATGGGATAATCTGAAATACGCATAAAACCTGATGAAACCGTAATCTAACGCTTTTTTATTTACGATATTCGCAGTTATAAAAAAGGTTATATATTTATACAAACAAATATGCATGATCAACATTGATCTTAAAATTCCGACGCGCTACGGTAACGATGGGAGAGCTTTTCATGACCTTCCTGATAGCCCTTCTAGGGCTAGCGTTGACACCCACGATACAGGACACCGTGGACAACGAACTTGAGAATCTTACCGGTGCGTC
>Ga0307434_1001723_pt1 | contig 11400 bp, 8 predicted proteins | sample SalMarWE160220MG_FD_202156 | JGI IMG/M metagenome (GOLD analysis project Ga0307434, IMG submission 202156) | Salt marsh sediment microbial communities from the Plum Island Ecosystem LTER, Massachusetts, United States - WE1603-220 | ecosystem: Environmental > Aquatic > Marine > Intertidal zone >...
CCCGTTTCAGCCGCCAGACAAGGCTGACAAACCGATCAGCTAACATGGTTTCCACCGCCCCGACGGGGTCAAGCTCAGCGAGGAATTGGTCGTGGTAAGCTTGATATTCAGCCGGATCTTCGCCTTTTATAACCGCCTCAGCGGCAAAAAGGCCGTGCTTAACAGCATTCTGCGAGACTGTTGCCTTACCCTGGTCTGTCTGCGGCCCAGTCGATTTTTGTGCGTTCTGCTGGTTTGCTTTGGTTTGTGCTTTCGTTGACATGATTTTCCTCTCGATTTAAGATTTCAAATTTCAGATTCCAGATTTCCTGCGACATACGACATACTATATACAATATACGAAATGTAAGATGTTATATAACAATCATACATACAGAAGAATTGGCCGTCAAGTGAAAAATATAAAAAAATTGCAATTTTATTTAGACACTGATTAACCTGGCGCAGCCTCGGGCTTCGCCCTTGGCCGCAACCAAAAAGTTCGTCTTATAGAAAAGCTTCGTAAACTTCTGCAAATACATAGGTTGCGAGTGGACAAAATAAAATTCGAGCATAAAAAACAACGTTTTGAAAGATTGTATTACTGATGAACACTGTTAAAAGAATAAGAGAAGATCATTGTCTATCCTGTTATCTTGTCAAAAACTTTAACCGCGGATTTTAAGTTGTATTGCGTAGGGAGTTTTGCGTAACGAGTGTGTGCCCCATTGTCATGTAGAGCTACACCGAGACATCTGGATTTTACCTAAACTTGCTTTTCGTTCGCAGCCAGATCTCTCCGCTCGGCTCCGCATCAGTCGAGATGATAAAAAGTGCGGTTCATCGTACCCAGACTAACCCAGGGCAAGCTCTGAGCCCATTTGGATACACTCAGGATAAACTCTGCCAGATGAACTCAAGATCAGGCTTGACAACGGCTAATGAAGCGTGGTGTCAAGAAATAAATAGGTGGCTATCCCTACTATTCTTAAGGAAACTCCAGAACCCGTTGCACTTCGCACGTTAATCCGCCTTCAATTTGCTCCTAAATCCGGCGAGACTTGCCAAACCCAAGGCAAGCAGACAGAAAGCAGACGGAACCGGCACCGGAGTGGGGGCTGAGCCGACTAACATTTGCGGGGTCAATTGTAAGCCTTCGTAGCCAACAGCGCCTGAAATAGTAGATGTCACCGTATTCCAGTAATCCACAACAACTATATAACCGTCTACCGGATTTAAGCCATTAAGGCTACCATATATCATAAAATAGTTTTCCACAAAGATGGAATCACCAACATTGGCCTGGAGTGTTGGAAGGCCTACACCTACAGGTACGGGAACACTAGGCGCGCCGAGCCGCGGCCCTATAGCTAAGCCAGGGTCGGGCACAATCGGGCCGATTTCAGGATCCAGTAACTCCGCATATCGACCCTGCAGAAAACCATCAACAGTTATCGCATCCGGGTTGTCCACCCTGAAGACCCGCCATCCAGACTCTAAATCATGCTTAGGAGTCTTGTCCCCACCGGGTGGTATATATGTAGTCACAGTGCCATCAACCTGCTGGTTCAAAAGCAATTCGACCAAGTCGCCTGTCTTTAAGCCGCTCGACCCAGGGTCGATTCTATACTGGTTGGCAAAGTAGCCTACTGCATAGCTCATAGCAAAGGGGTAAAATCCTCCTAAACCGGTGCCTCCAGGCCCCTCATTTTCTGCATAGGTCCTACTTTTTATTATTCGGCTGACCGGATCAACCGCTACCTTGGCTTGGTTGTGGCTCCAGACCGACACACCCCCTGGTATTATCGTAGGATCATAGGTGGAGTTACTGTACTGGTATCCTTCTCCGTAGTGGTCTATTGTGTCATGAACGGAAGTGGTGCCCGATATGCCGTTAGTATATGCGTAGGCCTCTGCGAAGTTCATCAGATCGGCTCTGGCCACATTGAACGCACTGCTCACCAAGCTCAAAGACAGCAGAAAAATCAGACCACGCCAAGAGACGGTGTTTTCCAATAATGCAATTCGTTGCCGTTTCATCGATTACCTCCCTTTTGAATTAGATCATAATGAATTTTCCGGGGGTGAAAGCTTAAGAGGCGAATAAGATGAGCTCACTCACCCTCATACATTATTATACAAATTACCAGCATAATACAAATATGTCAAGAAAAAACTGTAAAAAAGAAGATTTTTCCCAAAAACAAAAAAAACTATCTTCTCAAAGGTTGTGGATAAGCCGGGAATTAGACCTGCGGAGCTATTTATGAGGATAACTCGGGACAGTCACGAGTATTCTATAGGGTTGACTGTCCCGAGTATTCCAAGAATATACAAAAAAAATCCGGATTTTGAGCAATTAACGCTTGATATTCCGGATAGGTGATAATACAATTTAACAATTGGATAGTCTTTTATTTTAATAGACTTGCAGAAAATAAGATAGTGAGGACGACGAGAAACAGGAGGAGTAAGAGACTTGACATATGCAATAGGGTGTTGTTTTTCTTGCTTTTTTTTCTTCCCTTTTTCAGACACTCCATCTTTTCGGTGAATAGAAATCGATAATTTTTAAAGGAGAAAAGGAGAACTATTACGAGAAAGTCGATTTTAATCAGTTTGTTTTCCCTGAGACAATTTGTGTTCGCACTGGTTTTATTCATGGCTATCGGCTTTCTCATGCCGAGCGATACTTATGCCGATTTTTTTGACGTTTTTTCGGCTGGGGGCACTGTTAAAGCGCATGCCGGGCCAGATGGTGTATATCTCGACAGGGACACAGACACAAGTGGTCTGACGGCATCGTCCGATTCCGGCGTGAGTTCTGGAACTACGGGAGCGGTAGCTAAATCCAGTTATTTTGCGAATCTCGCAACGGGCTCGCTTGGGACATACATTTCCGGGGACAATCCTTATAACGGTACATACATATTCGGCGGCAGCGCAGCAGGTGCAGAGGCTCATGCTTATTTCAGCGATAAACTGAAATTTACCATCCCTGCAGGTACGTATGATCACGACCTTTATGCTACTTTATCCGGTTATGTAAACGGGTCCATTTCCGTATTTGGCGGGAGCGCGTATGAAATCGGCTACTTCTTCTTAGGTACTAATGGTTTTGAGCTCCCAAAATCGGAAACAGAAATTGTTGCTGATATCAGTGGTACAGTGTCCAAAACTTTTTCCAAGACTTTTGATCTGACGACCCGGATTCTTTCTAAAGGAACAATTTTGACATCCCAGAGTACTGTTGCAGTTCGTGTTACTGGAGAATTGCTCGGCCACGGAACTGCATCATATCTTTACCCCTGCGTTGGAGAACCACACACAAGCATGCTATGCGATTTTTCTAATACCGGTGGTTTTTCGTCTGTTATTGTACCCGAAGGAGTGACATGGACATCGAAATCCGGTGTTTTCCTAACCGAAGCAACTGTTGTTCCAGTTCCCGGTGCTCTGCTGCTCGGCGGAATCGGCGTTGGATTTGCCACTTGGCTCCGTAGACGGTGGGTAATGTAAATTTTCTGCTCGGGGGGGGAATTAAAGGTGTACGCCTGCCCCATAGGGGGTACATTTTTCGATGCGTTGTGCTTGCTCATGCTGCGGGATAAAATGCTTTTTCGTGTTGATTTGAAAGAAAACCCGCCGAGTGAATGGGCGGGCTAAATATTTTTAGAGATCGGCAGGAAATAAGTATGCCGGCCCCTGAATTTGCTTAAGTGGTTCAAAACAGCTTTGCGCTGTCGAGCAGGAATGTCACGGGGCCGTCGTTTATGCTGGTGACATGCATGTATTGGCCGAAAGCGCCCTTTTCAATCGGTACGCCGCGGGCTGCTATCAGGCCGGCTACTTTTTCGTAAAGCTGCTCGGCCAATACCGGTTCGGCAGCGGCGTCGAAGCCGGGACGGCGGCCCTTGCGGCAGTCGCCGTGAAGAGTGAAATTGCTGATAAGCAGAATCGAGCCAGAAACATCCTGGACGCTTAGATTCATCTTGCCCGCCTCGTCGGCAAAGATTCGCAGGTTCACAATTTTGTCGGCCATGAACTGAGCGTCATTAACAGTGTCACTTTTGCCGACGCCGAGATAGACCAGCAGCCCTTTTCCGATTGTGCCGACCGGCTGATCGTTGACTGTAACTTTTGCCTCCAATACTCGTTGGCAAACCATCCGCATAGTAGTTCCTTCTATGTCACTTGCGTTATCAAAACCACGGTGACGAAGTTGCTCTTCGAATGCGCAGCTCGTCCACGACGGCGTTGCCTTTGTGCGTCACCAGGTAGAGAACCAGCTCAGCGATTTCTTCCGGTTTTATCAGCTCGTTCTTGGCAATATCCGGACGAACTCTATCGACCATATCCGTATCTACGCCTCCGGGACAGAGCACGTGCACCCGGATGTTCGAATCTCTAAGCTCCTCAGCCAGTGAAATTGTCATGCCGCGAAGGGCGTGTTTGGAGGCGGTATAGGCACTTTGAAGCGGATAGCCCTTGACGCCGACTACCGATGCGATGTTGATAATATGAGCCGCCTGCGATTCTTTTAATAACCGCAGGGCTTCCCTGCAGAGTATGAACGGCGCGCGGGCATTGATTGAAATACACCGCTGCCAATCTTCGGTTGAGGTCTGCTCCAGCCTCGCCGAGTGAGTGACGCCAGCGTTATTGACCAGTATATCAAGCCCGCCGAGTTTTTCGGCTGTCACTTTGACGAGATTCTTAATTGATCGCTCTTCGGTAAACTCGGTGGCAACGGTTAGTGATTTTCCGCCGGCCCGTGTCACCATATCGGCGGTTCTTTGCAGTTCCTTAATCGAACGTGCGGCCAGAACGACCGTTGCAGCTTCTTGCGCCAGCGCCACGCTAATCGCCCTGCCGATCCCTCGGCTGGCCCCTGTGACTATTGCTACTTTGCCGGCTAACTTTTCTGCCATCGGTCTCAGCGCCGCCGAGTTCGCGTTCCGCGTTGCTGTGTATCCGTTTGTGTTCCTGTTGTTCTTCCGGACGTTCGTCCCCTGGTTCGGCTGCCTTGCTGATATTCCTGGCCCGGCTCGTTCGTTCTATTGCGCAGGCTCTGCGTTTCCTGCAGCTTTCTTATCTCTTCCCCAATATTTATCACAAGCTTATCAAAACGCTCTTTCCTTGCCAGCAGCAGCCCGTCAATTGCAGCGGTTGTCTTTTTAGCTTTTTCTTCAACAGCAATAGTTCGTATGTAGCCAATCTCTGCCTGAATTTGCGGGTGTATCGCTTTGGCTAAGTCTGACTTGTTATCCGTTGTTGTCTGCATCCACAGGCGCTTCTGCTCTTCTGTTTGGGGGTCCAGTTGCTCGGCAGGCCGACCCGTGCTTTCTGATCCGTATCCTCTTGGCATAGTAACTGCCCCGCTACCATAGAGGGAGTTGGTGGTGTTTGTTCCGGATGTCTGGCCTCTCATTGAAGTCCGGCCTCTCGTGCTTCTGCCAGTTGTTCGACCCCGGCCGCGGGTACTGGCAGATTCGGTTAGTTTCTGCTCTCTTTTTTGCTGCATGAGTTCTCTGTTGACCTTTATGGACCGCTTCCGCCTGTTAGTTCGCATATTGTCGATGGCCTCGACTGTCTTTTTTGCTGATTCCTCAACAGCTACCTTGCGTACGAAATCAATTTCATCCTCGATTTGCTTGTCCACAGCCCTTAAAAGAGTCGTTCTGTTATCATATCTCATTTGCAGCCACTGACGCTCCTCATTTTTGCTTTTATCGGAAACCACCTTCACTGACTTTTCCAGACCATCGAACGTCTTAACGCGGGTTTTAATCTCGTTCGGATCGGTAAGTAAATCTACAGCAACAGACGATTGATTAACGTTTCCAGCTCTGGTTCCTGGTTGTGTCATTCTGGCGGAATTCTGATTTCGACTTGCCGCCGGCGAAGAATATAGTCTGTCTCTGAGCAATTCACTGGGATCCGGGTCTTTAGCGCCGTGCTTGACCAAGAGGTCAGCAATTTCCTTCTGGTTTTTCTTTTTCGCCAACGACAAAGCGTTGTCGGCCCTGCCGTCCATAACATTTACATCGACTCCCTTTGCAATTAGCGTCTCCACGATGGCCTTCTGGCCGGACTCCACCGCGAAATGCAGAGTCGTCCTCCCACGATTGTCCTTTGCATTAACATCAGCTCCTTTATCAATAAGTAGTTGTGCGATCTCCGTCCGTTTGTTCCGAATTGCAGTTTGGAGCAGTGTCCAGCCCATTCTATTTTTCGAATTCACATCCGCACCCGCTGAAATTTTAGACTTGACCTGGTCGATGTCACCGTCAACGACAGCCTGGTTCAGGGATTTGCTCCGTTGTCGCTGAGCAAAAGTTGTATTGAGTGCCAAAGATGTTAGCAGTAATAAAATCGTTATGGAAGTTGTTATACGCTTCACGGTATGTCCTCCAGAAATATTTAACCTTAAATATAACCCATCAGCTATTTTAAGTGAGTATTTATCGGGCAACCACAATTATAGATATATCTAATTATACATCATTTTGTTTAATTTCTCACGCAAAATTTGTTTCATCCACTTTTTTCAATATTTTTTTAGATTTCCTCTCCGCAAGCTAAGCCGATCCTTTCCAGGATTCCGTCGAATTCATCCAGTGAGTAAAACTCGATTATGACCTTGCCTCTCTGCCCGCTTTTCTTCGTTTCAATGTTAACTTTTGTGCCAAGCTGGCTGGACAGCTTGTTTTCAATGTCAAGTATATGAGGTGGTTTCGATCGGACCGTTGTCTTGATCTGGCCTGTACCGGCGAGATATTTTCGTACTAATCGTTCGACCTCTCGAACGCTTAGCCGCCCTGCCATCGCTCGATTAGCCAATTTCCGTCGATGTTCGTCCGTCGGTAGTGCAAGGATTGCCCGGGCGTGACCCATGCTAAGCTGACCATCAGCAAGCATTTGCTTAATTTCTGAAGGTAAGTCCAGTAGTCGTATATAGTTAGCAACTACCGACCGGCCTTCGCCGAGCCTTTCTGCCGCTTCGGCCTGTGTTAATGAGAATGTGCTTATGTATTCATGATATGCCTTTGCCCTCTCGATAGGATTGAGATCTACACGGTGTATATTCTCAACTAAGGCCCACTCCTGCAATTGCTCATCGCTTGCACGACGAACCAGGGCAGGTACGCTTGTCAGGTTGGCCAGTTCGGCAGCTCGCAGCCGGCGCTCCCCCGCGATAAGCTGAAAGCCGGTACCAATTGGCCGGACGATAATCGGCTGAATTATGCCGTTTGCCTTGATTGACTCAGTCAATTCTGCTAATTCATGCTCATTCCATACTGTACGAGCCTGATAAGGATTAGGCGATATAGAGTCGATGCCGATCTTTTGAAGGGAATCACGCAACTCCTTATCAGGAGGAAAGTTAGAGACGACTGGAGAGCCGGGTAATGTTTGTTCAACTTCTGAATCACTCATAGTTATCGGACCCAATAGGGATTGAAGCCCCCTGCCGAGATGCCTTGGTTTTTCTCTTTTCCTGTCGGCCATATTTACAATCCTTTACACTCTTGCATGGGGATCTTAAATCATTTCACTTTTGTTAACTCATATCAAAGTGTTAACACAAATATTATTTCGGAATACTTACTTTAAATCCTGTAGCTTTACCAGACTAAAATATCAATTTTTAAAAAAATGTTTCACGTGAAACAATGAAAGGAGGATACGTCGAGCATTAAAACTGATTTTCCAGTATCAGATATCTTTAATAAATATCCGTTAAAGTGTATTACTCGACCATCCATTTATCGTACGAGTGGAGATCGTTTGATAGTTTGAATGCTGGCAGTATCTAAATATATTCTTTGCTTGACCATATAATCGAATACCGGGTAATTCCACTGTTGACTCGAACAATATGCTGCTCATTCTACGATTCCAAATGTATTCATGACTTTCAGATAGCTATTTTATTGCCCTGGAAATGCAAAAGTATCCATAGAGTGTGCCTGCTATAGCAACATGATAACCGTTAAAGATATGAATGTTTCACGTGAAACATCAATGCATAATGTTCAAAAGCATGCCTGTGCAGTCAAAAATGATTTTTAATATTCAGGACGAAAATACTATATAAACACGCCTCCAAATAGACAAATATATCCATTTACAGCCTTATCGACTGTTCTAAATATCATAAAGATGGTAGGGGGGACTGGCTCTGCCACAGGGATAATTAAAGGTCATAAAAGATTATCATGTTTTGAATAGGAGCGAAATATTCCGTTTTTAGCAGTAATTAGGCTTTTCATGTATTATGAATTTCCTCGCTTACTAAAGCAAAAATATTTGCTGCAATGACTCACATGGCAGATAGCTGTTCTATCAACGACACATCGAGCAGGGGGCAAATGGTCTGATTAAATATTGAATGATGCTAATGCTATTTGGTATAAAATCATATTTCCTCGTCTCAATACAGCTAAATAATCCATTCAACTTGTCCTTATACTCTGTTTGAGATTGTTCAGTATCTTCGCTGAACTTTGCCGGTTGGACTTAGGTTAATTCAGGACATGGTATGAATGTGTCGGCCTTTGCTGTTAGTATGAATTTTACAATATCAACAGGTTTGCCGATCCTTGATAAATGAGCAGCGTAAAAGTTTGTTCTATATACTTCATACTATTATATTAATATTGCTTTGATTATTCTGTACAAAAGCGGCGATTAACGGCCATATAAGCATTTTTCTCGAAAAGTGATTCTTTCTGTAGAAACAACATAAAACAGTGTGTACAGCACGAAAAAATGATTGACACATGGTGACAGGCAGGGTAGATATCTTTGAGGTGCTGCGATTTCACGTTGCAGGCCGCCACAGTTATATCCAAACAATAGAAAAGGCTGTGCCGATGAAAGGGCAAACCAGATGTGGCTATTAATCCTGCTTCTGCTTTCTGTCGTTTTCATTATCGTCGCGACAACCAGATTGAATCTCCACCCGTTTCTCGCACTACTTATCTCCGCTTTCGGTTACGGCATATTTTGCGGCAAGATGTCCTTGGAAGAGGTTGTCCAATCAGTAAATGCTGGATTCGGCGGCACGATCGGCTATATCGGCATAGTAATACTGGCAGGGGCGGTAATCGGGACATTTCTTGAAAAGTCCGGCGGGGCGTACAAACTCGCTGAGAGTACGCTGAAGCTCGTGGGAAAGAGAAATGTGCCAATGGCTATGGGAATAATAGGGTATATTGTGAGCATTCCCGTATTCTGTGACTCGGCATTCGTGATTCTTTCTCCGCTTGCCAAGGCACTTTCTAAAAAGGTGAAAATATCGCTGGCGGCAAGTGCCGTGGCGCTTAGCCTCGGCCTTTACGTAACGCATACGATGATTCCTCCGACACCAGGCCCGGTTGCTGCGGCGGGACTGCTTGGTGCCGATCTTGGCCTGGTTATCCTTTGGGGCGGCCTTGTAAGTATCATCGCCTTAGCTGCCGGCTGGCTGTTTTCGGTAAAAATCGCCACCAGGATATATATCGATCCCGAGATGGATTCAGAAGAATCAAATGTAGAATATATCACAACCGAGGCACCCTCAGCCTTCAAATCCGTGATTCCAATCCTGCTGCCAATCATATTAATTGTGCTAAGATCAATTGGCAATTTGAAATCACAACCGTTCGGTGACGGTAATATTGCTGTTATTATCGATTTTATCGGACAACCTGTCGTAGCACTGCTGATCGGCGTTTTCTTTGCTTTTCTGCTGCCCCGGAAGCTGAGCAAAGAGATGCTTTCAGCATCCGGCTGGGTCGGCCAGGCTGTAATTGCGGCAGCAACAATTATTATAATAACCGGCTGCGGCGGAGCTTTCGGCAAAGTTTTGCAGAACTCGGGAATCTCCGATGTAGTCAAAGCTTACCTCGGTCAGAGTGCCGGCCTAAGCATCTGGCTGCCCTTTATAGTTGCCGCCGCCCTAAAGACAGCACAAGGCTCATCAACCGTAGCGATCATAACAACAGCGGGAATAATGGCGCCGCTTCTCGGTACGCTCGGCCTCGAAGCGCCTACAGCCAAAGCACTTGTAGTCGTAGCAATCGGAGCCGGCTCGATGGTAGTCAGCCACGCAAACGACAGTTACTTCTGGGTGGTAACAGGCCTTACCGGCATGACGGTCAAGCAAGGCTATAAGCTGCAAACGCTCGGAACACTCGTAGTAGGCACCGCGGCCGCAATAGCCCTCTGGGTTATAAGCCTGATAGTCCTCTAAAGTGACAACATAAATACCCTTATCATTCCAATTCTATATCTTCTCATTTCTCGTAACTTTTCGATGGTATCGAATCGTATTAAATAAAGCTGATTAGAGAGCCCATGCCGATCTGACGAAAATAAGTGTAAATATTCTTGTTTTAAGCGTTTTTTATGTGAACTCCGCTGCTTTGTAAAAAGTATAGTATACATTACGAACAGGGTGTAGTATCTATTGTTAAATATTGACGTAAACATTTTAGGAGGCACATGTTAATGAGTTTTAAGTATCCAAAGAATATCATAGTAAGTGTAAGTGTCATAGCAGCTCTTTTAGCTGGGACAGTACTTCTTGGCGGTTACGCCAACAGCAAACCGGCCGACACGGCAAAAGCAGGATGTTGCCCGGGTACCGGAACGATGGCGGCTATGCAGGCTGAAACAACAGGCTGTACCAAGACGCCATGCGCAACGGAATGCCCGAAGCCGTGCTGTGCTGAGCAGGGCTGCTTCGAGGAACCTTGTCCGATTCCCTGCCCGAAGCCTTGCTGCGACGAGGGAGGCTGCTGCGGCACGGCCGGAGCGACCGGTTGTCCGATGACTGCTGTGGAGGCTGATGTCCAATAGGTAAAAATTCAATGCAGTGAACCCGGCAGAAAATGATGCCGGATAATTTATAACCTTTTGAAAGGGCCGGACTTCCAACGTCGTTGGGGCCGGCCTTTTTTCTGCGCTCATTACAGCAAGAAACCTCGAATTGCTCTTCCAAAGGTTAACACGATCAAGCACCAATTCAAATAATGCAGTATATTGGCTCCATTCGACGATGCTCAGGACAAGCTTGATTGGCTTTGTTTTTTCGTACCCGCCAGGGCGACATATTGCCATAATATCCTTTCATGTAATACTTTACGCCGATTTGTCCGTTGGCAAATTGGCTTTGTTTTTTCAAATAGCCTTTCAACCCCCAGAAAATCTGGGGGCTAAATAAGATTGGGTCCATTCGACTACGCTCAGGACAAGCTTGAATTGGGTTTGAATTGGCTTTGTTTTTTCGCCGCACGAAACCCCTAAAATGGGTGCTCGCTTAACATAGTGTGCATCCATGTCTCATTACATAGTTCCAGAACTGTTGCCAACGGCCCGTAGTGAGCTTCAATGTTCGCAAGGCCAGAACGCAACTCGCTCCGGCATCTTTCC
>Ga0307434_1001724_pt1 | contig 11399 bp, 11 predicted proteins | sample SalMarWE160220MG_FD_202156 | JGI IMG/M metagenome (GOLD analysis project Ga0307434, IMG submission 202156) | Salt marsh sediment microbial communities from the Plum Island Ecosystem LTER, Massachusetts, United States - WE1603-220 | ecosystem: Environmental > Aquatic > Marine > Intertidal zone >...
AAAGGGGAAGGAACAGCTTCCAAAGGTTTTGGAAAAGCTGAAAAAAAGACTGGTTGACTCTGCGCTGAATGGAGTGGGGGTTACGACAACTGCTGAGCTGTCAGACGCATACTGGACCAAAAAGGAGGGGGTTCACCACATTCTAGATTGCGTAACAGAGGTTTTCGGTGACCTGCCAACGTTTGTTCTTGACGTGGAAGCCAACCTGCTACCCATTAAAGATGCGCGGAGGAAACCGCTTAAAGTAGCTTCTGCAAACTGGGCGGCAACAGGCTGGATGATTTCGCATCTGATCAACAACTGCATTGTCGTCGATGTGGGAAGCACCACCACCAGCATTATTCCGGTGATTAACGGGAAGATTGCCGCTGAGGGCAGAACCGACTTGGAGAAACTTCAGAATGGAGAACTTGTGTACTCGGCGTCTTTGCGAACAAACGTTGCAGCAATCGTTAATGGTATCCCGGTTCGGGGAAAGATGGCACGAGTTTCCTCAGAGCTGTTTGCCCAGTCAGGCGATGTGCATTTGATTCTAGGCAACATAGAGAAAGAGGAATACAGTGCTGAAACATGTGATGGTCGCGGGAAAACTAGAAGGGAAGCCATGGCTAGGCTAGCGCGAGTTGTTTGCGCTGACACTGACATGCTAACTGAACAGGAAATTGTGGATATAGCAAAGTTTGTTTACGATAAACAGGTTGAGCAGATTAGTGGAGGCTTGAAGCAAGTTTACGAAAGAATCAAACCGTCTCTTCAGAAAAAAGTAGTGGTGGTAGTTACTGGGCTTGGCAGAAACTTTTTGGCCAGAAAAGCCGCGGAGAACGCGGGATTTAAGGACATCATTGACCTGAAAGAGCATCTGGACGCTGACGCAGCTGTTGTATCCCCGTCGGTTGGTGTGGCGCTTATGCTGGCAAGTAAATTGGAGGGAAAAACTGTAATATGGAAGCAGTCTTGAAGGTGGGCGGAAGCCTAGCCGATGACCCCGCCAGCCTAACAAAGTTATGCCAAGAGTTAAGTGCGCTGGCTAAAGCTCACAGAATAGCTGTTGTGCCTGGGGGAGGAGAATTCGCTGACACTGTAAGAAAATTTGATAAAACTTATGGGTTGTCAAACACGGTTGCTCATAAAATGGCGATATTAGCCATGGACCAATACGGGTTTTTACTGTCAGATATCACCCCAGAATCCTACGTTTCTTACTCTATAAAAGAAATCAGCAACTCTGCGAAGGGGACGCTGCCGATTATTTTGCCTTCAAAACTCATGTTCCGTGAAGACCCACTGGAGCAGTCGTGGAATGTAACTTCGGACACTATAGCCGCTTACATCGCCTGCTTACTAGATGCAGAGAAACTGGTTCTAGTCACTGACGTGGATGGAATCTTCTCCGAAGACCCTAAGAGAACGTTGGATGCCAAATTGGTTGAGGAGTTGTCTGCCGAAGAGCTGCTCGGTTGGAACAGGAGAACAAGCGTTGACAAGGTCTTACCGAAAATTCTTCTACAGGCAAACCTAGATTGCTACGTCGTTACCGGCAGATACCCTGAGAGAATCAAGCTGATTCTGGAAAACAAAAAAACAGTCTGCACACATATTACTGTTTAGCGGCTCTTTCGCAGTTTGCGTATTTCTTCAGCAAACGAGGCTACTTTTTCGATTTCAAGTTTACCCGCTACCCGGTCTTTTTTGGAGCAAACGGCTCCTCTAACCCCAATAATGTCTGCCCCTAAGCTGTACACTCTCGGGATGTCTTGCGTATCTAAGGAACCGGCAAGGGCAACCAGCAGATTATATTCGTGAGCTTTGTTAACTAGCTCTTTCAAGTTTTCGTCGGTTAGAAAACTGAACAGATTGGTCTTCCCATCTTTTATTTTTACATCCACTAGCACGCCATCTGCTCCAGCATTATAAGCGACTGTGGGAAGTTCCAGAGGATTCACGCAGCCAACAGTTCTGAAGTCAGCGTAGCCAGAAGCAATCGTCTTCACGCCACCATCATACCCTTTTACAGCCTTAACCACCTCGGTCATCAGCGCTGTTGCTTCTTCGCAGGTTTTCACGCCGAAAAGCCCAGCTTTAACATAGTCCACTCCGGAGGCGGCGGCGCCCAATGCGGCAAGAGAGGCTGTTCCAGGCAGATTGGGTAAATCGCCGATTGTTGCGCTTACTTCAAGATTTTCTGGCGTAACCTCTTTAACCTGTCTGATTACTCTGGGAAAGTTGGCGCCAAGGGAACCTTCCTTCGGGTTTTTAACGTCGATTATATCTGCTCCTCCTTTGATGCTGTCTAACGCCTCTGTTTTGTCTACGACGCTAACCAGAAGTTTCAATCGACTCCACCAGTCCGAGTTTCTTCTCATACCATCAACTCTTATATGCTTTAAGTTTCTGAGGAACAACAAAATAACCGTGAAGGTTGAGAGAAAACTTAAGCGCCTACAAAACAATATAGAAAACACAATTATGACAAATAAAAAAATAGAAACTGATTATCAGGACAAAATGGAGGTAGCCACGCTTGGCGGCGGGTGCTTCTGGTGCATAGAAGCTGCCTTCAATGAGATAAGGGGCGTTGTGAACGTTGAATCAGGTTACGCCGGCGGAGAACTAGCTTCGCCAACCTATGAGCAGGTTTGCACAGGAACCACAGGACATGCAGAAGTTGTCCAAGTCACATTTGATCCCCCCATTATATCGTTCAGGCAGATTATGGAAATTTTTTTCACTGTCCATGACCCAACAACATTGAACAGGCAAGGAGCTGATGTGGGCAGCCAGTATCGATCAGTTATCTTCTACCATAATGAAAAACAGAAAGAAGTCGCTGAGCAGGTTATTGCTGAACTTAACGCCTCAAAAGTCTGGGATGATCCCATAGTAACACATGTGGAACCGTTCAAAAACTTCTACAAAGCAGAAGAGTACCACCAAAAATACTTTGACCGCCATCCCGAAGCAGCATACTGCAGGGTAGTTATTGCTCCGAAAATCGTTAAGCTACAAAAGAGGTATCGTGAAAAACTGAAGAAACCTTAACATCAGTATCTATTGCTTTGTATCTTTCGTCCAATACCTAACTTCTTTGAAAGATCTTGGTAAGCCGTTCTATAAGAGATAATGGTAACATCAAAACGGGAGCAAGTGGTCCAAGCGCTTTCACCATATGTTTAAAGTTTTGTACATCTGCTTGGGTTATGGCGCCCACCAGCGGAGTTGCAACTAAATATAATGCCAGAAAGATTGCTGCCCCGATGATTAGAGTTATCCAACTAGCCAAGTGCAGTTGAGATATTGCCATGTATGTTATTGCTGCTGCGAGTGCAGAGGCTAACAGAATCTTGGCTGACGAAACCCAGTTGATTGTTGCATTATATTTTTTCTTTATCCACCAAAGCGCTATGATCAAACTGGGAATTCCCGACACAATATTTGCAGCAAGCAAACCAAGTATTCCAAATTTCGGGATTAACATCAAGTTTAAGACGAGTCCAATAATAGACGCAATCAAAGTTAGTTTCATGTTGACATCCGTTTTTCCTTGGCTCTTTATGATGTTGTCAACGCTCAGATACCCGAAAGCCGTGTAAATGAAGGTGACAACGTACAGGGTCAGATAGAGTGGAGTATACGAGTATTTTTCGCCGAAAATTGTAGATACGCCTGGTTGAGACAACGCCATAACTGCAAAGGCTAGGGGTACAATGAGAAGGGCAGCGTATTTCACTGAAAACTGGAAGACATTTCCTAATGTTTCCCGTTCTTTTTGCGAGTCTAGCTTGGAGAAAGCTGGCAAAAGCACGGTGAGGATGGGCATAACAAAAAAGGTGACTACCGATGCAAAGTTTAATGCAACTTGATAGTTGCCTATAAGCACGTTTGTAGAGTGAATAGCAAGTAGAACGTTGTAGAATTGCATTAGAAAACCGCTAACAATAGCCGAAATTGAGAGAGGCAAACCATATCTAAACAAGGTTTTAATGGTTGCAAAAATTTCCAGTTTATCAACTTCTCGTCTCTGTAGAGGCTTGTAGATGGTTACATAAAGAAGCATTATGCTGATTACGCCGGAAATCAAATACGCTACTGTGGTTCCGACAATCGCCCCAAAGGTGCCCAACCCTAAAATTGCTAGAGTAACCATAAACACGCTCTTGAGACTGGATAAAACTATTGAGGTCACGCTGTGATATTGCATTTTTTCACAGCCTGTGAAAGAGGCTTGAGTGGCTTTCATAAGAGCTTCTGCGAAAATGGTGAAGGACGCTATTTGAATTAGAGGCACAATGTTAGGTCGATCTAGTGCGTTTGCCATGAAACCTGAAACAAAAAAGGAAAAGATAGACAAGGAAAATCCTAGCATAATCTCGAAAATCACTACGGAAGCCAAAACATTTTTCACGTTTGCCTCTTTGTTTTCTGACCTGTATTGTGCAGTATACTTTATTGTCGCCCAGTCTACACCCCAGTCCCTGAATATTCCGATGAGATTGGGACCCGTCAAAGCGATTAAAACTAGGCCATAGTCGCCTTCGGAGAGAATCCCTGCAACTATCATTACGCCTATGGCAGATATGATTGAGGAGACTATCAGACCCCAGAAAATGTTGAATATGCCCTTAGCTGAAACCTGAGCCATACTTCTTGCTTTACTCACCGAAACATGTTCTCCTAAACGGATTTTTACAGATATGTAAACATATTAATAAATCAGGTATCTAAAAACAGGGTAAAAGGAAAATGCATTTTATGGAGACGAATACAACATGAGTTCAACGAAATCCTGCAAAGTGATTGCCTACTTTATCATAGCCCCTGTGGGGATTGAGTCAACGAGCATGGGAAGTTATGTTGCTGCTGCGGTAGCGGCAATGAATGAAGTGAAAGGTTTGAAATGTGAAATTACCCCTATGGGAACGGTTCTGGAGGCAGACAGTCTAGAGACCATCTTTGAGGCAGTGAAGGCTGCCCACAAAGCCCTCGCAGTTAAGGGCATACTTCGGGTGGAGTCAACTCTGATAATAGACGACAGAAGGGACAAGCCGCGAACAATGAAAGACAAGGTTAACTCGGTTAAAAAGCACATGAAACAGCTTTGAAGCAGAAAACACGAATAAAAATGTGCAGCCGTTAGAAGCTACTCTACACTAGAAGCATCTATCTCGAGGGCAGAAAAACCTGTTAAACGTATTTGGCATCCACAATTGTTGCATTGAATCAGCATCTCCTCCAGAACATCATTGTTAACCTTCTCCTCCAGAATAGTGTAAACATCCTCTGTTTCATCCTCAGGAGAAATGATAACCCCACAATTTGGGCAGGGAAAATCGCCGTCTCCATCAATTTTGGTTAAATCCAGTTCAGTAACCATTACTTGTTTTGTCTGTCTCCCTTTTTGGGCAGCCGCTTCAGTCAATCATGATCCCTCACAGAGTAGAGAAAATGGAAGATGTATTACTACCTTATTAACATGCAGGAAATACACACGTATATACCTAGCAACACATCCCTTTTTAGAGTCATCTCAAAATTTTTAAATCACAGATAGAAAAAGAAATCAACATAATTCTCACAGTAAACAGTTTCTTGTCAGTCAAAAACAACAAAATTTTCATCAGACTACAAAGGACCAAAAGTTACAGACTAACAAAATTATTTTAGGCTGTAGAACTTTACAAAGCATCCTTAACGACCATTATTGTCGTTCTTTTGGGCTTGCCTAGATAGGGCATACAAGGTTATTGCGGTGAAGATGGTGAACATTCCTATGAGGACGAACGCTATAGCCGCCAAGGCGATGTTGGTGGTTATCTGATGGGTTACAGCGTATATCTGCAGCATCCATACTCCGAAGGCTGTTCCAGCCAAAAGAGAAAGTAAGCCAGGCAGCCCCAAAAACAGGAGGGGACGTTCTTCCACCACTAACCTGATAATCGACATTAGTACATTAGCCCCATGACTAAAAGCATTTTGAGTGGAAGTTTTCTCCAACTCCTTGTATCTGCAGTTTGCTGAAACCTCGGCGACAGTTAAGCCCTGCTTCTTCGCTTTCATCAAAATCTCTACGCTGGAGCCCATACCATTCTCAACCAGATCGAGACCAACCAAAGCCTTAAGGCCATACACCCTAAAGCCACACTGAGCATCCAGAAACCTATGGTTGGAAGCTGCACCAGTCAATCGACTGATCAAACGTATCCCCCACCGACGATAACGGGGAACACCACTCTCTTTAGAACCCAAGAAACGGGAACCCAGCACAATGTCAGCCTTATTCTCCAAAACAGGCTCAACCAAACTTGGAATCTCACATGGATCATGCTGTCCATCACCATCCAAAGTAACCAAAACATCAGCATTCAGCTTTCTCGCAGTAGTAAACAAAGTTTTGAGTGCAGCGCCGTACCCCAAATTCCTGTCATGCCGCATCACATATGCGCCCATTCGTTCAGCAATCTCTGCGGTCAGGTCAGTGGAACCGTCATCACAGACCAAAACTACATCAACAAATTTCTGCGCCTCCAACACCAACTTCGCAATAGTTCGTTCTACATTGAATGCTGGAATGGCAGCAACAACCAAAGACCTAGGCTTACCCGAAGGCAACTGATCTTTAACTTTGGTCAGTGAAGACAATTAATCAAACAATCCCCTATTCAGTCATAAAAGATTTGAAATCCTGAACCATTTGCCTCTATGTAATGCCTTCAGCCTCAGCTTAGCCAATGCTTCTCGGGTAAGAGGAACCGATCTGGCGCCACTACTTGATTTTTTTGATGCTGCACTCAACCAAATCGCCCTCCCTCAAATCATAAGCGTCCCTAAGCTCCTTAGGAACAGTAACCCTGCCCTCACGCCTCATATACACCGTAAAGCTGTTCCCCGTTTTTTCGTTATTTGACATAATTTTGAACCCTAGAAGTTACTGTGATTTTTTAATAACATCTGAGACATCTTTCCGTTTACAAATAAAAGATTTACGGTATATTGACGCTATTTAGACCCGAAACGAGCCTTTCCCAAAACAGAGTGAAAATTCACACGCACAGCTAAGAATTTTCCTACCACCATCAACTCACATTTTCTTCTCTGATAATTGACTCTCAGAAACAGACAATATTGAGAATTATTTTGTCTTAAGATGCTATGCACTTTCGTTCGCATCTGATTTAAACTTGATGCGAATTACTCCCAGTATAAGCAGAGCTCCGAAAATTCCGATTATAATTAATGCTGGCACTAGGAAAGTTGTTATGAAGTTTATTGGGCTTATTTCTCCGCCAACCGTTTCATAGCTGACCGCGTTCCCCCACACCTGACCTATGAGAGAAACTGCGACCACAAGACTCAACAGTGCAATAGTTATTCGAGATGTTCTTCGCATTTTTACCCCACCAATACCCTTCCTATACGGTAGTTATATATTAGCTTTTCTACTCTAAACCGTATCAACAAGAATTAAATAAGCAGCCAAGAAAAATCATGTGACACAAAAATGCAAAACAAAAAACAAATTCAAGTTTCAACTAAAATGCAGAAAATCACGAACAATTTCTATCTGTTGCTAGTTGCTTTGTACTTTCTGTTAGCGTCTGCACAGTTAATTAACATACTCGTCAATTTGACTGTTGGAAGCGAAGTGGGCACATTTTTCGAATTCATAAACGCTCCAATAGACAGAATTATCGTCTACGCTCTAAACGTTGTAACAATGCTCTACATAACAGCAAAGCTTCGGAAGATTCTGCCTGTTTTCCTAGTTCTTGCATACTGTCTCGCCGGCTACTTCGCCTTTATGCAAACAGCAGACATCGCCATAATACTAACCACTTTCGTTGCTCTCGTATGGTTTCTAACAAGCCCTAAACCATTCTCAACAATGCCGCGAAAGAAAGCAATTTCCCTTATTGTGATTTACCTGCTTCTGATTTTGGTCATCGTGGAAGTTTCAGCGTTAATCTGCTGGTTCATCGTTCCTTTCGCTCCAGAACTAGGTCAAATCGGAGCCTCCAAATCTTTATTAGATTTGGAAACAAAACTTTTCCTCTTAACGGGTTCTCTTGCTCCAGTTTTCACACTCTTATTCCTGTTTTCATGGACAACCAGACCCTTCTTTCCCCGTTACAACATTCTGAGGCGACTGCGCAACTTATTCACTCAAGATGATAATTGCCCAAAAGACGTTAACAAAAAGAGAGGTTTCCGTTTACTCTTTCTTGCTTGCCCAATCATCCTCTCTTTTCTGGTCGCACTATATCCGTTCGCGCCAAGATTAAACGTGAACATGAACCCAATAGGCGTTGACTTCTCAGCCTATGAAGAAATGCTAACAAAATCTGCGAATGAAGATTTTTTCAAAGTCACCACAGGCTTATTTTTTGAAAAGCCAGACCGCCCATTAAGCTTGTTCCTCATATACCTTGTAAAATGTGCCAGCGGTCTCCCAGCTTCAACAGTCATCCAGTTTTCTCCCTTAATTCTAGCGCCTGCGTTGGTTGCCGCCGTATATTTTTTTGTGCATGAAACAAAAACCTTAAGCCACACATCTTTGCTCGCAACTTTTTTAGCAGTCTTCTCCTTTCACATCACTGCTGTAATGTACGGGTTTTTGCTCTCGAATTGGATGGCGCTAATCGAGTTGTATATGTTCATGGGATTCTACTTCAGCTCCATGAACAAAAAATCATATGCCAGAATGGCAATCGCCCTCTTGCTTTCCGTCAGCCTACTTTTCACCCATTCATGGACCTGGGGAATGTCAATCGGAGTGCTTGCAGCATATTTACTTCTCACAATGATTCACCACAGAAAAAACTTAACTGCCATCAGATTCGAAACTCAGTTTCTGATTATCCTAATCTTGGTTAATGTCGCGGTGTGCATTACTAGAAATTATGTCCTAGGCATGTCAGCTGGAAACTTTGAAGCCCTTAGACTCGCCCAGAGCACAGTTTCGGTAGGCGCGTTGGAATCTTTTGGGCATGATTTACTATACACTCTTTTCCATACGATGTACGGGCTTTTTGTAAACCCAACGGCATTGTTATTAGCGGTTTTAGGGAGTTTTATCATAGTTTCCGATGACACTCCAGTGAATCGTTACTTGACTGCTTGGCTGCTAGGCTCCTGCATCTTCTTTGTTTTAGGTTCCGGATGGGTAATAAAAAGTCGAATATTAGTCAATTTGCCGCTTCCAGTTTTGGATGCACTGGGCTTAGTCGGCGTAACCTATATGGTTAAAAAAGTTTTTGAACCCGATAAAGCATCGCTAATCAACCTTTTGGTGATATCGTTTATACTGCTGGCAGGCTTAAATTATGCATTCAGAGGCGCCTTTGAAATGGCACTTTACTTCTTACCATAATTCACTATAGAAAAAATAGCACATGGACACGCGTATAATTTATGGAGTGTAATACTCCAAAATGGTGCCATGTTCTGGATCTGCACCTGCCTGAATGTTGGTTGTTTCAATCGCTTCCGCTACTGACAAATTTTCTAAATACAATGCTTCAGTAAGACGTAAAGTTGCAGTGTCTGAATGAGAGATTAGAACAGACCCATTCCAAGATATGTATCCGACCGCACCTTGATTCATGAATTCTTCAATTATCACCGGATCACGGGTTCCATCGCAACCCATAGCTATAACAAGCGTGCCATTGAATTTTCCTGTCATGCACCTCTTTACGAATCCCCAATTCACGGCAAAGACAGGCTTCGATTCTGCTGTTGCATAAGCCTCTTTCACTAACTGAAACTGCTGTTCTTGCGTGTACTTACCTATTGAGTATGGTTCTGCGGTGAAGAGGTACAGTTGATCACTATGTAATGCGCTATGCATTCGCAAAATGACTAATTTGTATCCGCTTGGCACCGTCTTCAAGAAATCCACGGTTACCTCTGTTCCTTGAAAAACATCTACTTCAAAGCCTGCCTCCTGCAAAGTCTCTGTTAGTGATGTCGTGAACTCGGAGTTTGGGAACGTAACATATAGAGCGTCAAATAAAGCCGCCTTAAGCGAGTTATCACCGGAGTTTCCGCCATTTCCGTTTGTTGAAGAGTTAGAGCCAACAAGATAAGTTACGATGTAGTATGAAGCTAGAATTACGAGAGAGATAACTATCAGGAAAGTAATTATGGTATAGATGCGCCGTTTTCTTTCCTTGTCTGCAGACACTTCACGCCTGATTACTTTGGGCTTTTTCCCAGATTTTTTCTTTCTTCTGATGTGAAACATTTTATTCACTTTACTAGAAGCATTTCTACTGTCGTCTTAGCGTACATTTGTTACATTTAACCTAAAAGTTTTGAGGTTACAACGATTCGCTAAGATTTAGAATTTCTGTGCAAAACTCGCTTTGCTCATGTGCTAGAAGTTGTTCATTAATATTTTGCCTATAGTCCTGCCAGACTTGCCGTCTCCGAAGGGATTCTTCCAACTTTTGCTTCTGCCAAGCATAAGCTTTGCCATCTTAAGTATTTCTTCGGGTCTTGTCCCAGCTAAGACGTTTGACCCCACCTCCAGCGTTTCAGGTCTCTCAGTGTTATCCCTCAAGGTCACGCATGGGACACCTAAGATACAAGCCTCCTCCTGGATTCCACCAGAGTCCGTCAGAATCAGCTTAGCTTTACTCTCCAATCTCAGAAAGCAGAGGTACCCAACCGGATCTATTAGGGTTACGCCTTCAGGTTTCAGGGCAAACTCGTTCATCTTTTTCTTGGCTCTGGGGTGTATGGGGTAAATCAGCGGAATCCCGAACTCGTCGCGGATGAGCATCAAGCCTTCTAGGATCCCCTGAAATCTCTCTCTGTCGTCGACGTTCTCTTGCCTATGTGCGGTGACAAGAAAGTAGTCGTTGCCTTCAACGTTCATATCGTTCAGAGTTTTAGATGGGCTATTTAGTAACCCAGAATTTTGGACAGCAACATCCACAATTGTGTTCCCTGTAACGAATGTCTTGCTGTCTGATATTCCCTCCCTGAGAAGGTTCCGTCTAGCACTCTCGGTGGGAGCGAAAAGGAAGTCAGACATGTGGTCTGTCAACACTCTGTTCGTCTCCTCGGGCATCCTCCTGTCGTAGCTTCTCAGGCCAGCCTCAACGTGACCAACCTTAACGCCCAACTTCACTGCTGCCAGTGCGCCAGCGAGGACGGTGTTTGTGTCCCCTTCAACCAAGACTACGTCTGGCTTCTCCTCAAGCAGAACCTTTTCCACGCCGGTGAGCATCTTGGCTGTTTCTTCAGCGTGTGACCCAGAGCCGACGTCCAGATTGTATTTAGGTTCAGGCAGATTAAGCTCTTCAAAGAAAAGTCTATCCATGCTATACGAGTAGTGCTGTCCTGTGTGAAGAATAAAGTAGTCTAGCTGTTGACGTTCAAGCTCCTGGATAACCGGG
>Ga0307434_1001725_pt1 | contig 11393 bp, 22 predicted proteins | sample SalMarWE160220MG_FD_202156 | JGI IMG/M metagenome (GOLD analysis project Ga0307434, IMG submission 202156) | Salt marsh sediment microbial communities from the Plum Island Ecosystem LTER, Massachusetts, United States - WE1603-220 | ecosystem: Environmental > Aquatic > Marine > Intertidal zone >...
TCGACCATGTGATCGAGGTTGTGTACCTCCTGACCGTTGTTGAGAGTTTTCAGGGAGAAATCGGCTTTCCCCTCAGCATTTTTCCCAAACAACAGATATAAAAAAGCTGAAAATAGAGTTGTCTTTCCAGCGCCATTGACTCCCAAAATAACCACGCTCTGTCCGTTTGGCTCAAAGACAAAGTGACGAATGCCCATAAAATTATCCACCGTTAAACGGTTCAATTTAATTTCCATGAGCCACTCTCCTTCTGATGGGTTCATTTATTGCTTTTTCTATATCCCATCCGTATTGGTTAAGACGGGCCTCTAATGTTGTGTACTTCATACCTAATATAGCAGCCCATTCTTTGAGGGTTTTTGATTTTCCTTCATAGCTGATAATATGATTTTGTCTTGAATTCAAAGCCTGTTCTTTGTAGGTTGCCCACTTACAATTCTCAGGGCAGTAATCGCCATCATTATCAATGCGCTCGATGGTCAAATTATCTCGATAACCGTTTGCCATGGCCCAATTATAGAAGTTTTCAAAGGTAAGCCAGTCAGAGCAAACAGTGATCCCTCTGCCACCATAATTTTTATATTTAGGTGTCTTTGGATTAGAGCAACGGGACTTCATGTTGCGCCAAATCCTGTAGATCCTTTTTGGTTGATTTCGGCCGCCAGACAAACCATGAGTAGTGCAAGCCTTTAAAGCATTTTCTTTTCGGAGGCAACCGCAGCTCTGAGCTGAACCATTTTTCAAACGAGAGCCCCGCGTTGTTATCACATTTCCACAGTCACATTCACACAACCAGCAAGCAATATGGTATTTACTTTTGCCCGCAAACCTTATAACGGTGAGCCGACCAAATTTTTGCCCAATTAAGTTCTCACCCTTGAAATTCTCAAGGGATAGTCTTTTAAGTTCGATTTTCACGGCATACCTCCTTTCGTTAAGAGTAAGATGGAAATCACAATCCCCCCCGCGAATCCGGTCAGCAGCATGGCGATCCCCAGGAGCGCGGGGTTTTTGCTCCATGACAGGAGGGCCGCGATTATGGCTATGACACAGAGAATGTCACCCATGGCGATTTATCCCTTCAATAGCTCACTGATCGCGTCCAAGTTCTCACAATCTTTGCATCCTTCCCGGGGATCCGGAGGCTTAGACAACTCGTAAATTTCCCTTGTTTTCTCTAATGCCTCATTTACGATACCTGAGTCTTTTTCAATCCTGACAGGAAACGCTTTGAACCCCATGCTAAACCCATCTTCGTTAAGATTGTGAATGGCAGCTGTTTCATCAGTAATCGGCTCCATGTAAATCAGATAGAGAGCTGTTACTGGCTGTATGCCGCGTTGATCTGCGATGATAGCGTAAGAATTGAGTTGAACCTTATACATCGGGAGGAGTTTGTCCTGAGTCTCGGTGTACTTGGCGGTTTTGTAATCTGGAATAATAACATTCGCTTCTTTGCCTAACAGGAGGAGGTCATCAGGAACACCGCTCAATATGATGTTTTCCGAAGGGATCTCCGCTATAAACTTTGACCAGTGGGGGACCTTTAAATATCCTGTTATATCCCCCATCCCTTTTAACCATAGAGGCTTTGGATTATCCCTACTATCAATCAGAGCATGCACAATTCTCTTGGTGTACGCATCAATCGATGAAAAGATCCCTGGGAAGATCTGCCAAGGTAGCCTGTTGTTGATTTTGAGTTTGATCCAGAAACACCGTGGGCAGAAATCATCAAGGGCCACTTGACCTAAGTTCTTTGCGCTGATTTTTATTCGCTCCATCATTCTCCTTCTCCGCCCTTGGGGATGATAGATAAAGTAACTATCATCCCCTTGAGCACAAGGCTGGCCTCGGGCAAAGGCCATTCCTGGGGGGCTCTGTCTAGGTGGGGCTAGGCAGGGCAGCAGGCATATTCTTGGCGCCGTCTACCCTGCATTGAGCGCTGCCTTTACGATCCGAAGGGAGCTGATTGCTCCGAGGTCGATGGGCTTAGTCATTGCTGACTGCATTTCTCTTAGCCCTATTAACGGTTATTCCCGTTGCTAGCCCCGCTCGCCTCGCTCCGAGGGGTATTCCATTGGAACCATGCCCAGAGTGGCGAAATGGGTGCTGGTAGGCCTGCCTTTCACAGGCTGTCCCGTAGAAAATCCGCTATTGGATAATCATGGAGCTACCAGCAAAACTCTTGAATCCCTCCTGTCAGATAAGATCCTTCTCTGCCTTGGTCACTTCCCTGTAGGCTGTTTCAAAGGTTTCCTTTGGCGACCAGCTTACATAGCCATCAGGGTAAATTACTCTATACCCGTGACGTGATGGCTGACCGTCTTCAAGGGTTTGACCTTTGACAACGTCCAGAAAAGCATGCTCATCTTCGGGAAATGCCCTAATGATTTTTGCGCCGATATAAGTTCTCATCGGGTCGCCCTTTGGTGGTTGCTCATCGAAAAAATCTTGCTCAATATTTTCCATAACTCCTCCATTAAGATTTAAGTTGATGTTCTGCCCTTACCATTTACCCCTCTTTCGTCCCCGTAGGGCTGTGGCCGGGGTCCAGCCGTTATGTCAAATCCTGGTTTCACCGTTGCCTGAGCTTTCGCCCCGGGCAGGGGAGGGAGGAGGATTCGAGTTCGATGTTTTTAAATCCATCAACGTCTCATAATGAGACCCCGACAGCTCATTGATTGCCTCTTGTATCAGGGTGAGGGCTTGCAGGAGTTCAGAGATAGTCATGCTTTGGAGCAAGGCCCAGAGTGTTGCTTTGGTTGCTGGATTGAGAGTTGCCATAAGGGGCTCCCTTATTATTTCTTTGCTAATGGTATGCTATCTGGCTGGATAGGATTTATCAGGCAGCCAGCTTGTCTTAACGCATCGAGGATAGCGACAACATGATTGCCTGTGGCTCCTGAATAAAGTTGCCCACCATCTGTATGGATATCTTCGGGTATGCCAATATCCCAATGCCTGATACATGCCCAAACAGCTTCAAATTCGGGAGTAGTTAATTCTTCTGGTAATGGATCTCTCATGATTCCTCCTTTTTCGTTTTCTTCATCTTCATAACTTTGTCAAGGATCTCCTGTACCTCATCCAACTCCTCTGGACTGAGGGGCAGGAGGAAATCCTCCAATAAACTCTTGTTGGTTTCGGATAGGGTCATGCCTTACCTCCTCTCCACTCCAGCACAATAAGGGCAACAGTAAAGCTCTGCTAGATACCACTGCCCGCAAAATCGGCAGGTGATCCATGTGTTGTGGTGGGTGAATGACATGGGTTAGCTCCTCACCACACAAACATGCTCAGAAATAGCTCCTCCACCTCCTGCCAACCGCCTTTGAGCATTCCCCAGGCTATGCAAAAGGGGAGGAGAACGATAAATACTATAATTGAGATGATGAAGATGATGGTTTGCATTGCTTACCTCCGAGTGTGGTCCCATTCATCAAGATATGCTCTGATTTCATCTGCATCATAATCATCGCATTCATCAAGATCAGACGGGGAGAAATTGCTTTCTCTCCATAGCAGTTCGGCTAGAAATTCATTGCCCAGCCTAATACATTGAGCACAGGCATAGACAAATCCTGCCGTAAAACCTTTTTGTCGTTGAGTGAGTTGTTCTGGCATAGCTTACCTCCGAGTGTTTAAATCCCTTATACTCCCCTGTTTTAGGGATGTCAAGATATTTTTTTCCATATCCGTTATTTTTTTCCTCACCTTGTTTTAGTCAATAATTGCTTGACAATGGTTTGATTTTGGTTTACCATGCCCCATTATGGAACTCAATAAACGAAAAATAGATCTAGAATTAAATAGGCTTGGTTGGTCAAAGTACCGACTAGCAAAGGAAATGGGCGTACAGCGGCAATGGGTTTACGAGATTCTGGGGCGTAAAGGTGGCTGTACACTTAGGACAATTGAAAGGATTGCAAACGCCCTGGGAATGAATCCGAGGGATTTATTGACATAAAGGAAATCAGGGAGTTATGAATCAACGAGCTATATCAGAATTAAAGGAATCGCCATTCAGCAAAAGTGTCTATATCCACGAGGCACCGGCAGACCTTATTGAAAGCATAAGGCAAAACGGTGTCTTGGTGCCAATATGGATTGATGAAGACGATATCATCATATCAGGCCATAGACGGGTAAATGCTTGTAAGAAATTAGGGATATCTGAAATCCCCGTTGAAGAGAAAGAATATTCAGACCTGCTCGTTATCGAATCAAATCGTTATCGGGATAAGATCTGGAAGGAAAAGCTCAGGGAAGCAGAAGAGCTTGAAAGGATATTAAAACCTATAGCAAAGGCGCAGCAGATAAGAAAACCTGAATCTGTTGTGCAGAAATCTGCACCACAACCCAAAACCCGCCAGAAGGTAGCTCAAGCCCTCAATACTTCCCACGATACCCTTTCCAAAGCCAAAACCATAGCCAAGGAAAAACCGGAATTAATTGAAAAGATTGACGCTGGAAAAATGACTGTCAATTCTGCTTTTAATAAAGTGCAAGTATTGAAACAAGCGCAACAGCCGAAATCCAACCCCCCACCACTGCCAGACAACAAATATCAAACCCTTGTAGTCGATCCCCCCTGGCCTGTTCAGAAAATCCTCAGAGATGTCAGGCCAAATCAAGATGTATTTGATTACCCCACCATGACCCTACAGGAAATTAAAGATTTTCCTATTCCAGAAATCACAGCCGATAATGCCCATCTTTATCTTTGGACTACCCATAAAATTTTACCCGATGCATTAGATATTCTCGCTCATTGGGGTTTTAAATATCAGTGCCTTTTGGTCTGGCATAAACCTGGCGGGTTTCAGCCCTTCGGGATGCCTCAATTTAATTGTGAATTTATTTTATTTGGGAAAAAAGGTTCTCTTGCATTTCTGGATACCAAATCCTTCCCGTGTTGCTTTAACGCTGCAAGAGGACGGCATTCTGAAAAACCAAATGAATTTTATGATTTGATACAGAGGGTTTCACCTGGGCCACGTATAGATGTTTTTGCAAGAAAAAAACGAAACGAATGGGATGTGTATGGCAACGAAGTATAGTGAGTCGATTAAAGAAAATGCAATTCAGATGGCGGGATTGATAGGAAGCAGAAAAATTGCAAAATTATTAGATATCCCTCGGTCAACTATAAGGTATTGGATTAATGATAACCATAAGCGCCAAGTGAATGGATGGAGTAGAGTCAATAAATATAAATATAAAGAACGATATAAAGAAAGAAACAGGGCTTATGCCAAGGAATATTATTTAAAACATAAAGATGAAAGTGAATTTAAAATTAAAAATAATATGCGATCGGCTAAATGGCGAAAGACAAATATAAACTATCTAACAAATTACCAAAAAAACAATAAAGATAAATTTAAAACGTATAAGGCTAAATACCGAGCTAGAAAGAAACAAAACGGCGGAGGTTTCACAGAAAGAGAATGGATTGATTTGAAAAACGCTTTTGCTAATTCATGCTTGCTTTGTGGAAAAACTGAGCTTGAAGTACAGCTTGTGCCAGATCATATTGTCCCCATTTCCTTTGGTGGAAGTTCCAATATAAACAATATCCAACCTTTATGTAAACGTTGCAATAGTATCAAATCGAACAGAGAAAACTTTATAGATGTAATAAACCTTTGAACAATACGGCAATCAAATACAACAATTTTCAAACTGATATCCAATTAGAGAAACGATTCGCTAGAACTATTAAGGCGGTTTTAGGCAATCAGTTTATCTGTCAAGATGAAGTCGAGGACTTAGAGAACGGAACTGATTTTCTGATGTTTAAAGCAGAACCATTTAAAATAGGCGCTCGATTAAGGCGCTATAAATTTTATGAAATTCCTGAATATCGAAATCAATTCACTATCAGATGTGAAAGACCGTCTGGGGTGCAGACTGAAATTCATAAAATCCTGGACGGCAAAGTTGATTACATTTTTTATGGATTTGTCAACAAACCTGAATTAAGAATTATTCAATATTTCATAGGGAATTTAAAAATATTCAGAGAAATTAATCCAACACCGATAGGAATTTATTTCAATAAACCTTTTGATTCAAAACTGGCCGTTTTTGATATTAAACAATTTCCCAATGAATTTATTTTAAAAGATTGGTCAATCAATAACTTATAACCACCAAATTTTAAAGGGGGAACATCATGGAAGAAGACGAATACTATGCCTATTGCCCCGAATGCGACTGGACGGGTCTTAGCTCTGAATGCCGATTGGCTGATGATTCGCGGGAACTTCTGTGTCCAGAGTGCGGGGAACCCGTTGAACCGGAGGACAACGTATGGTGATTGATTCCGACATTCTCTTAAAAGAATTGGAAAAACTTCATCCAGCCGAACGTGGTTGGTTGTTTTTCCATGAATTGCGTATGGGTACAGGTTACAACCACTATGTCGAGAAACGTATTGATGCGTGGGCAATTAATGCCTGGCCCTCTGTTTGCGCCATTCAGCATACTAAAACTCGAAAAAAAAGAATTAGGGCGCCCTACCTGAGGCGTGCTTTTGAAATCAAAATCAATCAATCCGATGTTCTTAAAGAGCTGAGGGATCCCGACAAACGTTGGATGGCGTACGCCATATCCCATGAATTTTACTTTGTGGCCCCGAAAGGGCTGATAGATCCTCAATTGCTGAGTAACGGAGATGGACTCATGGAATGGGATGGAAGTGAACTAAAAACCATTAAACAGCCCAGAGTCCGAGAGGGTATGCCACCACGATGGAGTTTTGTAGCAGCAATAGCAAGACGAGTCCATGAAAATGGCCGTTATTATGATCAGAAAGGAATTCCATGACCCCCACCATCCCCTGCCCCCTATGCAGACGCCCCATGTACCGGGCTCACCGGAGTAAAGGAGGGTATGAAGTTTATCGCTGCATGGCTGAGAAATGCCCCGGCAAGAGGGAGTTTAAATTGAGCTGGCTAAATAAGCGCCGGCTGGCGATGGGGAAGGAAGCGAAGTGGTGATGCCTCACTGGATTATAGGCCAAGATGGAGAACCGGAACTGAGGACCTTATATGAAAGCCATTATTCAGCGAGACATTACAAAGATGGAAGAAAGCCGAAAAAGTTTGTGGGACCCGGTGAATATATCCTCCTCACAACACCGAAACGAGATGCCCTGTTTGTATGGAGAAAATTTAAAGATGATAGCGGGCAAAAAGGAATCAATTGTTCGATCTTCCGAAATGAAAGCGACATCCTATCCTCGGACCTTATCCGAGAGGCTGACGCCATTGCTGATTTCACATGGCCTGGTGAAAGGCACTACACGTACGTTCGGGCTTCGGCTATTAAATCGAGGAATCCCGGTTGGTGTTTTATATGCGCCGGATGGAGGCATTGTGGATATGCCAAAACAGGCCTGTATATTTTAGAGCGGATTGAGGAACCAGAAAGGGTGCCAGGGGTGTGATGAACTTTTATCTCTCATATGGTGCAGGTATAGGATCTGAAGCGTTGCGTCTTTGGCTCCTAGAAAATAACTGGCCCCATGAGGCTGTATATGTAGATCATGGATGTGACTGGCCGGAGACACAGGAGTTTGTCAAGACGGTGCCGAATTTGACAGTGATAAAGCCGAATGTAGAGGGGTTTGATAACTTATATGAATATTGTTTGCATTGGAAAATAGTTCCTAGTTTTAAACTCAGGTTTTGTACTGATAAATTCAAAATCAGACCTCTCTATAAATACTTTAAACGTCCCGCCGTTGTCTATATCGGATATACCATTAATGAATTTAAACGAATGAAACATAGCAGAGACGATGATCTACACAACCAATATCCAATGATTAGCATGGGATGGACTTTAGAAGATGCGATTAATTATATCAAATCAAAACACCAAGTTGTGCCTCATAGATCATGGTGCTGGTTTTGTCCTTTTCAGAGTCAAGGATCATGGAAAGAGCTACGCAGAAATCATCTTGATTTATATCACAAAGCAAAAGAATTAGAGCAAATAAGCATAAATGAGAATAAGGGCATGACCTTGGCCGCAGGGAATAAATATCTTGAAGACATCACCCAAGAAAAACAAGGAGAATTGTTTTAAATGCACAACCCCCTCACACCACCATTAGCCAACGCCTGGGCCAAAAATAAGGCCCCGCAAAAGCGGATTGCGGATCTGAAAAGTGCCCTAGAAACCATTCACATATTGGCGAAAGCCGGGGAGCTATCGGAGGGGAGGGTGATAGAGGTTTGCGAGGAGGTTTTAGGGGATGAAAATGGATAAAATCATAGCGATAGATCCCGGACCTGAACAATCGGCATATGTGGTCTGGGATGGGAAGGAAATATTTGATAAAGCAATAATGATAAATAACCATCTTTTACGTCTACTCAGAGACCTAAGAACAGATATCAACCCTTTGGTAATCGAGCAAATTCAATCTTTAGGTATGCCGGTTGGAAAAGATGTTTTTGAAACTGTCTTTTGGATTGGCCGATTTTATCAGCAATTTCATTTAGTAGGTGATGTTGAACGCATTATCCGCATGGAAGTAAAGATGCATATTTGCAATGATTCTAGGGCTAAAGATTCCAACATTAGGCAGGCTTTAATTGACCGTTTCGGCCCTCCGGGAACTAAGAAATTACCCGGCTTGACCTATGGCCTCAAGAAGGATCTTTGGCAGGCATTCGGACTCGCAGTAACCTATTTCGATTTATATATTGATGGGCAAGAAACTTGATTTAAAAAATAGAATTTTCGGAAAATTAACAGTTCTTAGCGAATCCCCTAAAAGAACTTCTGGTGGTGATGTTTATTGGTTGTGTAGGTGCGATTGTGGAAACTATCATGAGGTCATTGGGCACTCTCTTGTAATTGGCAAAACTACAGCTTGTCTGCATTGTGCTAATACAGGAAAGAAAAGAAAAATTGATTCAGGCATATATGTTAATTGTTTGCATTGTGGAAAATCTTTTAGGGTTTCTAAATATAGAACTAATGAAGCTAAGTTTTGTTCTCGATCTTGTAACGCAAAATATTATTATAGACCAAACACATTTACCATGAAAGGAAAAAAACCTTGGAATAAAAGATTGTCGCCAGAAATGAAGAGATTGTCAAAAAATTTTAGTCAATCCATTAGAAGCAGATTGAATAATGCAGTAAAGAGTAATCATTGGGAAACTGTGGTTGGTTACTCTATCAATGAGTTGAAAACTCATCTCGAAAAACAATTCAAACCCGGCATGACTTGGGACAATTATGGTGAATGGCATATTGACCATAAGATACCCATATCTGCATTCAATTTCAAATCTATAAATGACATTGACTTCAAAAAATGTTGGGCGCTAAATAATTTACAACCTCTTTGGAAAGAAGATAATTTTCATAAACATATAACTCTAGAGAAACCATTTCAACCATCATTTGCATTTTAATTTTGCTTTGGCTGTCACTTGGTGGGATCAGAATATGGGAGGATATAACCATGGATGATATATGCCCAGAATGCGGAAGGAAAAAAGCGCATAGTGCCGAGGATGTTTCAAGGGGTCTTTGCCCTAAATGGTGGGCAATTAGAGATCCTGAAGCAGAGGAAGATTGTAAACGATTTGCAGCTCATCAAGAGGATTTTACTGATCCTGTAGGGCCTAATGGCCGACCATTCCCGGAGGTTTGATATGAGCCGCCTCGGCAAACCCCACAGTAATCAAATTGAATTGTGGGCATAGGTTTAAAACTGTTGAGAAGATTGAAGATGGGTAATCGGCATAGACGTAAAAAGATTAGGGCAGTCAAAGAAACTAGGCTCCGTAAGGAGATCCGTGAGCTGTTGGCCGAGGATGAGCGGTTCTTGCGTGTAGCCTTGGGCGTACATAAACGGCATTCCATCATCAGCATGGATGAGACCATTGCGCTGGTAATGGACGAATACCGAAAATCGGTGATGGAAAGCTACTCAAGGGGCGCCAACTTTTAACCTTAGAAAGGAAGGATGGCTATGGACAATGAACAATCAGAGAGAGTGGTTCGAATCGTTTGCGTGGGCGGAGATTACATCGGGACTCTGCAGGGGGAAGGGTTCAAGGATGAATCACGGCAATTTTTTCTTCTTAGAAAAGCCACGATTCTCCAGATCGGGACCGATCAAAATAAAAAAGCTATGTTTAATTTGACGGCATTGAAAAGGGTCGGCAAACCCCCTTTCTTTAACCCTGATTTAGAGATATCCGCCGGCGGCGCCGTAATCTGGGAAATCAACGAGGGCAGCGAACTCTACAAAACCTACCGTGAAGAGGTGAGTGACCTTACGATGCCAAGAGGGAAGCGTCCTCCAGGAGGGATCCTTTTGACTACCAATAACTAATTGAAGGTTTTATGTTTGTTGTAATGCCGTTTAGAAAGAATGATAGACATCTCTATGCGTTGAAACGATTTATTGATCAAAGAGCTTACCGGCAATATTCAACGATAAGGGAAGCGTGGAAAGCATATCGGTATAAAGAATAACATCTAACAAAGGAGGCTTTCATGGGAGAAGCATCGACAAGTTTTCAAGGTTATGAAGGCGAGGGCGAAAGCAACATCGTCAGAAAAACTACATCTAAATGGCTGAAGCACCACTTCACCACCGAGGAGCGATCTGATCTGGTGGAAACAATGAGTGAGGGAGTGATCGAGCTTAATTCCCTCCAAGAAGAGAAGAAAACTGTGGTATCTCAGTACCAGAGCAAGATCAACGAGGTACAGGCCAAGGTCCATACGGCAGCCCAGAGGCTAAGCAGCGGCTTTGAGATGCGGATGCAGGATTGCGAAATCGTCTACGACTATGATCATAAGACCGTGGAAGTTTTTCAACTGGATCCGCTGGATCTGATCGAAGAGCGCACCATGACCGCACAGGAGTTACAGATGGCCATGGATTTTGACCGGGAGCAAAAACCCGAGGAGACATCAGAGGACCAAGAAGAAGGCCAAAAAGAAGCTGAAGGCCAGGGTGAAACAACATTTGATACCGGGGGAACTGCTGCGGTCCAAGACGAGGAACCAACCGATGGATGATACACATGTTCAACCCATCAAGGCGCGGCTGATTTTCCATAACCTCACTAAGAGACAAAAAGACCACCTGAAGCAGGCTCAGCAGCATCTGGCTTTTGCCGGCGTGCATTTCACGAGCCACTATGAGGCTTCTGTCAGTTCTTATGTGTGGGAATTGGATACGTTGAAAGGGGCGGTGTTGGTGGAGAAGGAATATTAAATGAGATCCCCCTGCTTAAATTGTGAGCATCTCACCGAGAGCAAAGACAACGAACGCTGTCAGAATTGCCCTGATCGGATTCGCTATGCCATTGAGTGTGGGGATTTACCCAAGGACGTGTTGAATA
>Ga0307434_1001726_pt1 | contig 11381 bp, 9 predicted proteins | sample SalMarWE160220MG_FD_202156 | JGI IMG/M metagenome (GOLD analysis project Ga0307434, IMG submission 202156) | Salt marsh sediment microbial communities from the Plum Island Ecosystem LTER, Massachusetts, United States - WE1603-220 | ecosystem: Environmental > Aquatic > Marine > Intertidal zone >...
AAACCGATCCCCCCTCCTAGTGCTGCGAAGGATATGTTGATCGATAATCAGGATTACAAGTGTAAAAGGGAATATCGAATATTAATAGAACCTCATTCGGTTACGAAGGCTGTTTCTCAAGCATGACAGTTATAACAGCACCTCCATCCGGATGGTTTTCCCCGTAAACACAACCTTTAAATCCCTCCACAATGCGTTTGACAATGGCAAGACCCAAACCAGATCCCCCTTCCTTGGTCGTAAAAAAAGGAGTAAAGAGATTAGAAAGCGCCTTTTCGGTGAAGCCCTCTCCAGTATCTCTTACCCTAATCCTGACCATCTCCTTTCCCGATTCATGAATTGCGTTCTCTTCGACAACTTCGGTGCTCACTTTGAGAGTTCCTTTTTCAGGCATAGCCTCAGCCGCGTTCAGGAATATATTCCATAATACCTGTTTTATCTGCTCGGGATCGGAGACAACTGCTATTCTGCCATTTATAAAAGTTTCCACTTTTATTTGGTCATTCCATTTCCCGCTGTTTTTAAAAAGCTCCAGGGACTCGGTTATCAACTGGTTGAGATCAAATTCCCTTTGGCTGAACGGTCTGGGCCTGGCGAACAGGAGAAAATCATTAATCAGGTTGTTCAGTCTGTTGATCTCTCTCAGAATGATATTCGTAAGCCGTTTGTTTATTTCATCCCCTTCCAGACTTTCTTTCAGCATCTGTATGGAGCCGCTAATAGAGGCCATGGGATTCCTTATCTCATGGGCTATGCCTGCCGCTAATTCGCCGATAAGCGCCAGACCCTCCACCTTTTTAATCTCCTCTTCTATCCTTCTCATCTCCGTTATATCCTGGAAAAAGAGGATATGGCCCTTCTGATCCCCGTTAGGAATCTTGAGTGGCGAGACAAAGAATCTAAGTGAAAGCTCTTTATCATTGCGTCCCGAATATTGCATATCTATAAAGCCGGGGGGATTTTTTGTTTCCCAATGTGGGGCTTCTTCATCTATCTTCTTGAAATACCCCTTCAAAAAAGGAAAAACATCCGTGACCTTTTGCCCTATGACCTCATCGCCGTTTATATTGAAAATATCCTCTGCCGCTGGATTAAAGAGGATAACCCTTCCCTGCCCATCCAAAGTGATCAAACCCGAGGTTATGCTGCGGATAATCCATTCATTCAATGCCTCAAGTTTAATAATATCATCCTCTTTAGCCTTTAATTCAACCTGGCTTTCCCTGGCCTGCTCGGACGGATAGCTACTGAGGAAGGCTACGAGATAAAAAGCGGCAATATTTACTGTAATAATATAGAAAATGTTGAAACCCTGGTATCCCGATGCATAATCTAAACTGCTGCCGAAGGGATTAATGACATTGTAATAATGAAGGTCCAGCAAAAGACCGTAAAGTATACTGCTGCTGGAGGCGATAATCATACCCCCTTTTCTATACAGGATTATGCTGCCATTTATAATGGTAAGGATATAGAGAAAAGAAAAGATACTATCTATTCCGCCGGTTGAATAGATTATGGCGGTTACAAAGAAAGTATCAACCAATAATTGCAGGTAAGCCTGCCTGGAGTGGTCTTTCCATGTCTTATAGAGGATAAGATAAATAAAGGTGAGGAAATAGATTGTCGCGATAAGGAAAAAATGGGAGGTCTGAATATCTCCGAAATAGGTCCTGGTTTCCTTTACCTGGATAAATACGGAGGCCCCTAACAGAAGAGAAACAAAGAGCAGCCTCAAAAGCATAAGCTTCTGAAGCCGTCCCGTCAGTTCCGGTTTGTCCTTTTTCAGGTCAACGTCGGCCATACTACTGATGGTACTAGCCGCCAACTGCTCCGGCCATAGTAAAGATCGGCAGGTACATTGCGACGACCAGGCCGCCTATCGAACCTCCCAGAAACAACATAAGCAAAGGTTCCAGCATGGAAGTCAGAGCGTCCACCGCCGTATCCACCTCTTTGTCATAAAAATCGGCTATCTTTTCGAGCATCGTATCAAGGGCACCTGTAGCCTCACCGACGGATATCATCTGTATTACCATTCCGGGAAAAACATCATTTTCCGATAAGGGCTCTGCGATGGTCTGCCCTTCGGCTATGCTGCCCCTCACCTCGTAAATAATTTCCTCGATAACCACGTTCCCGGCCGTTTTGGCAACGATCTCCAGAGAATCCAAAATAGGAACACCGCTGGACATCATGGTCCCCAGGGTTCGTGTAAACCTCGCAACGGCCGTCTTCTTGAGAAGGTCGCCGAATACGGGCAATTTCAGGGAAAGTGTGTCGGTAAGCTTTCTGCCTGATTTGGAATTCCTGTATTTTTTAAAGGCAAAAGCAATGGCTATAATAGCTATGATTATCCAGTGAATATTACCTTTCATAAAATCACTCATGCCTACCACGATTTGGGTAGGCACAGGCAGAGCCTGCCCGAAACTGGCAAACATGTCCTGAAAAACAGGAATAACAAATATAAGGATAACAGCTATAACAATTAAGGCGATAGCAATAACTACAATGGGATAGGTCAACGCACCCTTTATTTTGGATTTCAGGTCTTCGGCCTTTTCTATGAATGTTGCCAAACGCTGGAGAATAGTATCCAGAATACCGCCTACCTCTCCGGCAGCTATTAGGTTTACAAACAGGCTATCAAAAACCTTGGGATGCTTTTTCATAGCCTCGGCAAGGGTGGATCCGCCTTCCACATCCTTGGTCAATTGTTTTAAAACATTCCTGAAGGTGGGGTTCTCAGCCTGATCTGCCAGTATGTTGAGCCCCTGAACCAAAGGGAGCCCTGCATCTATCATGGTTGAAAACTGTCTTGTGAAAATAACGATATCCCTGTTTGTAACCTTAGGCTGCATAAAGGCTATACCTGCAAACAAGTCCTTTGGTTTCGGTTTTAACTTCAAAATTTTGAGGTTCCGCTTCCTAAGCTGCGTCTGTGCTATTTTTTCCGATGCGGCCTCAATTTCACCTTTTAGTTTTCTACCCTTTTTGGTTTCAGCTACCCATTGATACATTTGGACCATATCTGATTCTCCTCCGGTCTATTGCTAAAACAACTAATTGTCAGAAGGGCTTCCCAAACATTGGTTACCAAGATCAAAAGAAACTAATTAATATTAATAAAATAAATAAATTATGTCAAATTTTCTCACACTTTATGTCCGTCTGTCAAGATAATAGGTTCCCCCTGTCACCAGGCGATCAATCTAGAAGTCCGTAGTACCGCTTAATCTCGGTTCACCCGGTTAATGAGTTACGTGAAACATAAGAATTTTATCCTTGACAACCAATCTATAAATAGTAATAAACTACTGGCCCTCGGAAATGAAGCTCCCCACCGCAAGCGGTGGGGTATCAAGCGGAATTGCGCCATAGCCAACCCGCCTTTCCATCCTCCGTAGCCCGTCCTCCGCAGTGGCCTGCTACGGAGGATGGACAGGCCACTGCGGAGGACGGGCGCTCTCTAACGAGCTTCGGCGCCGTTCACCCCGCCATCTTGTCTAGCCGTAGCCTTCGGCGAAGGCTGATCATCCCTGCGGCAAGCCGCAGGGTATTCTGGCGAAGGCAAATAAAGAAAAAGATTAAGGAGGATCTTATCGTGATCGAAATTACTGCCCCTATGGGAGGAAAAGTGTTAGACGTAAAGGTAAAACTTGGTGATACCGTAAACGAAGATGATGAAGTATTGATCATTGAGGCCATGAAAATGGAATTACCTATTGTAGCCACAGGATCGGGAACAGTTAAAGAGGTTAAATGCAATAAGGGTGATACAGTAGAGGCCGATGCCGTGCTGGTCGTCTTGGAGTAAAAGAAAAGGCCTGTGTGCTGCCCGTTTCGGGGACCAATCACCGACAGAATAATATTAACAAAACACTAAAAAGCCCTTCCTCCTTGAGGAAAGGGCTTCTTAGGTATAATAACCCCTAACTTCCATCTTTCTTTACGTCCATCTTTGCTATTGCCCTTGAAATAAAGGCGCCGGAAATCTTCAACCCCAGAAAAAGCAAGAGGAGAACCACAAACACACCTACGTACCTCAGGATAAGTGTACCTATTATCCAGGTCCAGCTGTCCTTTGTAATAACTACCTCTGTCCCTTCTTTGCCTTCCTTTGATATTGTCACCGAATGCCATTCCCTGTTGCCGTCATCCTCAATATAAGTGGCATCTTTCCAATCACGGAATTTAATGTCTTCTTCTTCCCTCAGGGCCTCCCTGTAAAACGCTAGGGCATCATCATGAGTCAGATCGGATAGAATCTCCAGACGTGTCTCCGTCTTCTGGATGGTCCTTATGTGCGGGACCACCGGAGCCCCCAGAAAGTCCTCGCCTATCGTAACGGCCGGAAATAACATCAGAAATAGAGCTGGCATTAGGATAGTATGATTCTTCATTTTTTTACCCTTAATCAAACATGGCAATGAACATGCCGGCGGCGGCGGCAGAACCTATAACTCCTGCCAGATTCGGACCCACCGCATGCATTAATAGGTGATTATTCTTGTCATACCTTAGTCCTTGAATCTGTGAAACCCGGGATGCCATAGGCACCGCTGAAACCCCGGCAGATCCTATAAGAGGGTTAATCTTTTCCTTAAGAAACAGATTCATGATCTTTACGGTCAGGATACCCCCGGCCGTACAGACCCCGAAATCAATGAGACCCAAGCTGAAAATAAACAGCGGCTTCCAGCTAAGAAAGCTGTCCGCATGCATAGTAGCTCCCACCGAGATCCCCAGGAATATTGTCACGATATTCATCAGCGCCCCCTGGGCTGTTTCAGTCAGTCTTTCCACAACGCCGCTCTCCTTCATCAGATTGCCGAGCATGAACATCCCCATGAGAGGTATAACGGACGGCACAAGAAGGGCGATAATGCCCACCGTCACCAGTGGGAAAAGGATCTTTTCCCGTTTTGAAACCGGCCTCAATTGTCTCATACGAATTCTTTTTTCACTTTTGGTCGTCATTAATCGCATTATACCCGGCTGTATCAGGGGCACCATAGCCATGTACGAATAGGCCGCGATGGCGTTCGGACCAAGCAACTGCGGGGCAAGGTGCTGAGTGAGGTATATGGTCGTAGGACCATCCGCACCTCCGATAATACCCACCGAGGCCGCTTCCTTAAGGGTAAACCCGGCCAGTACCGTGCCGGTGAAAGTAATAAAGACACCCAGCTGGGCGCCTGCTCCTATAAGGAGCGTTTTCGGATTGGCAATAAGCGGACCGAAATCGGTCATGGCCCCCAGACCCAGAAAAATGATGCAGGGGATAATCTCCCACTCCAGTCCGTAGTGATAAAACACCTCAATAAGCTGGGCATGGCCGTCGCTATAACCCATCAAGGGAACAAGAGGAAAATTCACTATAAAGATACCGAAACCGATAGGCAGGAGCAGCAAAGGTTCATATTTTTTGGCAATAGCAAGGTACATGAAAAGGGAGCCCACACCCCACATGATTATAAGTTTCCATTGAAAATTGAAAACCCCCGTGGTGTGCAAAATTCCTCGAAACAGATCCGTAATTTCATATATGTTCATGGCTTTCTACTCTTTTCATATATAGATAATATACACATATATTTTAGATTTATATGAGTATTTGGGGGTCTACCAATCTCTTTTGCTAACAGAAAAACCACCAGGATTCATGGCCTTTTTAGAACATCATTCAATTCAATGCAAGAAGATTTTTTTATTCAAGGGTTGAACACTCAAAATTCCTCCTAAAAGCCAAAGAGCCTGGGGATAAAGGCCAAGGCCCGCAGAAAATAAAGTTCATCCGGTCAATGATTACCTAAAGAACCAAAAGATTCAACCTTATTATAAGTACCTTAATGGCCAATGGGGTTCTCTTTTAAGCGACGAAAACATTAACAGCATGCTAACTACGTAAGGTGCCACCCAGGCGGGCGGAATACTCATGAGATAATAGAAAATTCTCGATTTCGGCGAAGTCTGGAAAACGATACCCGCCCGCCTCGTCTTGTTTTGTGCGAAGTCAGTGCACATAAACAAGTTCGCCGCTTAAAAGAGAGCCCCATAGGCCATACAAAGCAAAATATCATGGCGTGAGGTCACGGCTGTTCTTGGAAAGACGACATCTCAAAAAGAATTCCACCCAAGGCCTCCGGTGGCCTTATTTTCAAGGGTTTGCTCCACCAGAACCCCTGGCAGAATATGCCGTTGCCACCAGGAAAAGGTTTGCCAAACCCTTGAAAATAAGACCACGTCCACAGAATACTATAGATGTCGCCTTGAAAACAACCGCCGTGACCGGATATTACCCATACCTTTATCCACTAATCATATTTTTTGGTTGATCCGCTTAATTATTACGTAAATAAGTAAAAGATTGATAATGTTCAAAACTATATGTGAGGAACTATGAGAAGGGCCGTCGCTCAGTAGACAATCACTTGATATTGGCTCCGGCCGAGTCAAAATCCACCATCAAACTTGCAGATAATTCATATTAGCACAGGGTTTTGGTATAACCCTGGCCACCATATAGATGTTAGATGCAAGGCGCCAAGGAGCGACGAGTGAGGCGTATATGGAATACGCCGCAGGGAGGAGCGACCACAGGCAACACAGCAGATGACATCTAGATGGTGGATCAGGGTCGAGTATTTTTGATTGACAGACAAGCATATTATTATTAAATCCTGTTAACAGCCAATTGTGTCCGGTTAGCTTTCAACATTATTAATTCATCGCATACATGTCCGGCGGAGATCCTTTTAAACCACCTTAATCCCATATAAGGAAGGAGATAATATAATGGAAAAAGGCGCGTCAAATAGCCAACAATTTCCCATAGATGATTTGTGCGTAAACACTATCCGCACACTCGCCATAGACGCCATTCAAAAGGCAAAATCCGGCCATCCCGGCGCGCCGATGGGGCTTGCTGCTGCCGCCTATGCCTTGTGGGTCCATATCCTGAAACATAACCCCCGCAACCCTCAATGGGACGACAGGGATCGTTTTATCCTCTCATGCGGCCATGCTTCTATGCTCCTTTACAGCCTCTTGTATCTTACCGGCTATGATCTCTCCTTAGATGACATAAAGGATTTCCGCCAGTGGGACAGCAAAACTCCGGGGCACCCGGAATTCGGATGCGCCCAGGGCGTGGAAACCACCACGGGACCCCTGGGGCAAGGATTCGCAAACGCGGTTGGCATGGCACTCGCTGAACGACACCTCGCCGCGGTCTTTAACCGTCCAGGCCATGAGATAGTGGACCATTTTACATATGTGATATGCGGTGATGGAGATCTCATGGAAGGGATAACCTCCGAGGCCGCGTCTTTTGCCGGACACCTGGGCCTGGGAAAGATCATATGTATCTATGACGATAACGGAATTACCATAGAAGGGAAGACAGAAATTGCCTTCAACGAGGATGTCGCCATGAGATTTAGGTCGTACGACTGGCATGTCCTGAAGATAGACGAAGGAAACGATATAGGAGCAATCATCGAGGCGATAAAAGCGGCCAAGAATGAAACTGAGAGGCCCTCTCTGATAATCCTGCGGACCCATATAGCTTGCGGCAGCCCAAACAAGCAGGATTCGTGTGATGCCCACGGAGCGCCCCTTGGTGAAGAGGAGGTAGTCAACACTAAAAAGAACCTCGGATGGCCCGAAGATAAAAGATTCTACGTGCCTGAAAAAGCCCTGACAGTCTTCAGGAAATGTATTGAAAAGGGTGCGGATGAGGAATCCAGGTGGCTGGAAAGATTTTCCTCCCTTCAAAAAAAATACCCTGACCTCGCTAAAAGATGGCTAGACGCAACACAAGGGAAACGGAGAAAGGAGTGGAAGGTGGAATTGCCGGCCTTTTCCGATTTCGATAGCCCCTTAGCTACGCGTGCGGCATCAGGCAGGATCCTTAACACGATCGCTGAAAAGCTGCCCCAGCTTATAGGCGGCTCCGCAGACCTGGCGCCGTCCAATAATACCATTATTAAATCCTCACACGACTTTCAGAAAAACTCCTATGACGGCAGGAACATCCGTTTCGGAGTTCGGGAACATGCAATGGGAGGGATATTATCTGGGATCGCCCTTCATAAAGGCCTGATACCGTATGGCGGCACATTCCTTGTCTTTTCCGATTACATGAAGCCCTCAATTAGGCTGGCCAGCATGATGGGGCTGCATGTAATATATGTCTTTACCCATGATAGTATTGCGGTGGGTGAAGACGGCCCCACACATCAGCCTGTTGAGCAACTGGCCGCTTTGAGGGCGATACCTGGTCTGGTTGTCATTAGACCAGCGGATGCGTCTGAAACCACTGAGGCATGGAGGCAGGCCGTCCTGTCTTACGAACAACCTGTGGCTCTCATACTGAGCAGGCAGAAACTGCCGGTGATCGACAGGAACCTCTATGGGGCGGCAGAGGGTCTGGCAAAGGGCGGGTATATCCTTGCCGATTCCGAAGCCAAACCTGATATAATCCTGATTGCCACAGGCTCTGAGGTGCATATTGCTCTGGAAGCCTCAAAAAAACTTACTGAAAAGGGGATCGCAGTGAGGGTGGTCAGTATGCCCAGCCTGGAACTTTTTGAAAGGAATCCCCGGGAATACAAGGATAAGGTCCTATTGCCTGAAGTAAGGTTACGTCTTATTATAGAAGCCGGCCTGCCCATGGGGTGGGAGCGATACGCCGGGGAAAAAGGCTCAATAATAGGCATTTCAAGTTTCGGCGCCTCCGCGCCTGGTGGAATAATGATGGAAAAATACGGGTTCACACCCGAGAATATTGTCCAGAGGGCGATGGAAATGCTGGGGCAGTGAGCAAAGCCAATTAGCTCATAGCTGACAGCTCGCAGGGCAGAGCGCATGGCGCATAGAGCAAAGAGCATGGAGATGAAAGCTTGTTAGGCTGAAGCATGTTAGTCTGAAGCCTGAGAACTAAAAGCCTACAGTCTAATAATCTAAAGCCTTACAACTGTAGGCGCCTTCGAATCCTTGACCCCGGATCATCGATCAATTGAACACCTTCGTCTATAAGACGAGGGACTCTAATATCTGTTAATTGAAATTAAATTGTTCGTCATAGCGGACTTGCCCGCCCTGGTGCGACTTGTGGGTAAATGAAAATTGTATTTTATTATATATACGCAACATTAAAACGAACGTTCTTTAGTTACGGTCTGGGCCAGGGATCCGGTATCCAGAAGATAAAAAATCAAACGACTGGATTCCGGCCATTCGACAAGCCATTCGGCAGGCTCATGGTCCAGAGCGAAGTCGAGGGACTCATGGTCCTGAGTTTATCGAAGGACTTCCGCCGGAATGACAGTTGAGATGGTTTCCCCGTCTATGCCGGAAATGACAAGTCGCTCTACAACAATCAATAACTTGTTTCGGTTGAAGGTGAGGGGTTTTAACCATCCCCGATAGGAACGCTAATTCAGAGATGATTCAATAATATGGACCTATGACACAGATACTTATAGGAACATCAGGTTATTATTATGACGACTGGAGGGGCGAGTTCTATCCCCAAGAGACCCTCAAAAAGGATTATATCGAGTATTACTCGCATAGGTTCAATGTCCTGGAATTAAACTCTTCCTACTACCGGATACCCGAGGCCCGCCAATCCAGGGAAATGATCAAAAGGTCATCCGGAAAAATGGAATTCGTTATTAAGGCCTCCCGCCAGCTGACCCATGAGATCTCAGATAATTCCATTACGGATTTTTTGCCCCTCTTCATCAAAGGCATTTCTCCTTTTATGGAAGAAGCCCTGTTAGGCGCCGTGCTTCTGCAATTCCCCCAGGGCTTTCATTATACCCCTTCCAACAGGCTTTATCTCAAATCTCTGATCGAGGCCATGTGTCCTGTCCCTGTATCAATCGAATTCCGCCAAAAAGAATGGTTAAAGGATTCCGTCTTTGAGACACTTCGCCAACTTGGAGCGGGTTTCGTGTGCGTGGATGAACCCTCTCTGCCGTCTCTTATCCCGCCTCTTGTCATAAATACATCGGATCAGGGTTACATACGTTTTCACGGCCGTAATAAGGCGAACTGGTACGGCACGGATTCCAGGATGAGGTATGATTATCTGTATTCTGAGGACGAATTGAAGAAATGGGTCCCAAAGATCCGGGATCTGGCGGATAAGACAAAAAAGGTCTTCGTCTTCTTTAACAATCACGCCAAGGCCCAGGCAGTGGAGCCCCGCCGACTGAAGTCGGCGGCTTTCTGCGAAGGCGGGTAACAAACGCAAGAATGCTTATTAATCTATTGGAGAATGTCCGGCCTTCTTCCCCTATTTAGCTCCTGTATTAGATTCATATTCCATGGTCTCCCGTTCTCATCCCGGAAAAGATTCGGCATCTTTCTTATTCTTGCCGATATTCGTATCCACCTCGATATTTTGCTTTTGACAGGAAAATCAAAGAAACAGGGCAAAATCTGGCAGGGTGTGGCAGGGAAAATGAAAGAGAAGGAGACTTCTTTGAGTGCTTTAATCTTAGGACATATAATTCCTATCAGGTATAAAATCTTAGGTTGGTAGTAAATTGTTCGTCACAGATTGACTGGCAGGCACGCTATTTTTCCATATGGAATAATTTCAAGGACATCCCCTATATATTAATCTTTTCCTTTCTCCTAATGCCTAGTCTCTTTACATATTCAGCGGGTTCTTCTGCGGATATATCCAGATTGGTCTCCTTATTGATAATCGTATAATTAATTGGCGAATGTATTTATCTTTTCTGAATTAAAGCCGTTTTCCTTTAACAACACCTGAGGGGAAAGATGATGTCCCTGAAGCTCGGCATTATGACCAATGACATTGCCGTTGTCTATGCCTGAGAAGGAACTCAAAGAGCGCTTGGATGTGCATGAATCGGCAATAGTGAGCATCCTCCAGCGCATAATGGACATTATTGATCCACCTAATTTACCGGGACCTCCGCACAAGACCATTGGATTTCAGATAAAGGAACCAGAGGCCTCTGTCTCCTGACCCCTCGACTCCCTGAACCCTTTACTTAACGTACATAAATCAAACGGAGACCTGACCCGTTCACTGTCAAAAATCTCTCTTTCTTCGTTAGTTTTGGCTTCCTTTTTGTTCCGATTCGTATTATCTTTTTCTTCATAAGTGGCTCCTCCTTTCTTAAATGTTTTTCTTTTTTTTTGTATTATATGGGGAGCCACTTCAAAATTTCAACTAATCCTAACACACCTTCAAAAACAAGCATAATCTTAATGAAAGTATGGAATGAAAGAAAAACAGATTAATTTAGACCAAATGAATTTAAGCAAATCAGTTTCCAAACATAATTTTTATTCATTTTTAATGCATGCCGTTTTTTTAGCCCTGGCGA
>Ga0307434_1001727_pt1 | contig 11376 bp, 8 predicted proteins | sample SalMarWE160220MG_FD_202156 | JGI IMG/M metagenome (GOLD analysis project Ga0307434, IMG submission 202156) | Salt marsh sediment microbial communities from the Plum Island Ecosystem LTER, Massachusetts, United States - WE1603-220 | ecosystem: Environmental > Aquatic > Marine > Intertidal zone >...
CTTATCAAAAATCTTTCTTTTTTAGAAGAAAAGTTTTCGATTGACGGTTAGGGAAATAGGGATTGCCGCGCTTTCTTCGAAAGCTCGCAATGACAGAGGGATTAAAACTAAAAATATTCTATTTATAAATGGGGAAAGTGTGTAAAACCTGTGGGAAAATACCTTCTTGAAAGCCTTATAGAATAAGGGTTCTAGCGAATAACCACTCTAAGTACCTTTAAACGTAAAATTTTAAAAAATAGGTACTTTACCCCTCAAAAATTGTACTTTTTTGATTAAAATTTCACTCTTTTAAAAACTGAAAATAGCTATTTATAAGGGTTTCGTGATTTGGGGGAGGTAAAAATAGGCAAAAAATGGGGGTTGTAATTACCGATTTTTCGAAAAATGAGGCGCGTTTAAAGGCACTCTACGTGCGTTTTTAGGGCATTCCTGAGGGCGGTCTGAAAGCGTTGTAAATAAAGGATTTCAAGGGAGGGTAAATAGGAACAGAGAACCGTTGCCTGTTCCTTATTAAATAAACTAAACGATATTTTTAACTTCCTTTTTTGGGAAAATGGGATGTGTCTCTGTTTATTTCAAAATTTCTTTTAGTTTCTTACTGTATCCTCTATTTATACTTTTTCTCTTATTTCTCAACAACTTTCCAATAGCCGCCTTTTGCAGGGCCGATTCTTTTAATGATTCCTTTCTCCTTTAGTTTAGCCAGATTCCATTCAATTCCTCTTCTTGTAAGGCCAGCAATTTCCGCAAGTTCATTTTGAGTTATTTTGGGATTATCCTTAATTGCCTTAAGTATTTTCTCCACAGTTTTTGGTCTTTGGAAGGTCACCGTAAAGAAATTATCAAATTCAAATTCTATTACTTTTTAATATTTTGATTAATTAAGTTTACAACTACTTTGGCCATCGTATCTTTTTCTTCTGCTCTGCTTTCAGCAGTTAATAAGGTTAATGCCACCAGAGCGTTATTGGCAAAGCACAGGGGGATTGGTAGCCCAGATACGGAATTGGGTGCCACGTTTGGAATTAACACGATAGCCGACGGAGATAATCATATCCAGATTATGATAATCTACTTGATATATTTTCCCATCAGTAGCAGTTGTTGCAAATTTTGCAACAACTGATTTTTTATTTAATTCCTCAGTATCGAATATATTTTTAATATGTCTTGAAATAACCTATTTATCTCTTTTAAATAATTTGCTTATCTGATTTAAATTGAGCCAAATGGTATCTTTTTTCAGATTGACTTCAAAAGTTTCTTTTCCTTCCGGAGTGGTATAGATTACTATTTAATTTTTTTCTGACATTAGTGTTTCCTTTCTTTAGCCATCGATATTATTCACAATTATTATCTTATAATTTAAAAACGTTAAAGAAGTGTTTTTATAATTATATCACAGTGATGTGACTACTGTATGACAAAATAGCAAAGGGCTTGATTGTTCAAATAGTATTCTTTATCTGCTTTTCCTGTTATTTGGTCACGATAGCAGGAGTATCCCGATGATGTATGGCAGTAAAACCAGTAATGCCATCAGGGGATGCCCACGCTGTGTCATGTTACGACTATCCCAGTTGAAGAGATAGATGGCCAGTCCAAAAGCCAATACTCCGCTCACCAGCAGGATGATGAGAGACCCTATTGGATTAAAATCAGCAGTCAAATTCTGAGCCAATCCCCTAAAGGCGTTCATAGCATGGGTGGCTGGCAAGAGCTGAGCAATTTTACTCATTGCCTCAGGCAACATACTATAGGGCACCATCATTCCGCTCAAAAACATCGAGGGTAGAAAAATCAACTGCGACCACAGCACCGTCATCCGCGAACTGGGTGAAACCACACCGATCAGTACACTGAGCCCGGCACAGGCAAAGGCCATCAGAAGTAATGTTACGACAAAGCCAAGCCAATTGACAGGTAGTGGTGCATCAAAAAACAGGGGAGCCGTGGCGGTAATTATGATAGTTACCACTGCTGTATGCAAGATGGTAGTTTGTGCCGGGATGACCAGGATCGAGAAGGCTGGCACACCATTAATCTTATAACTGCGAAAAATGCCGGCTTCACGGGCAGTCACTAATGGGTCGGGCAATCCCAGCATTGTAGCTGCCAGGACGGCGAAGACAGTCATCGCCGGGATCATTGTCTCACGAAAAGTAGGATTGATTCCGCTCATAAGCAGTCCCATCATAGCGTAGAAACCTAAGGGGAACAGGTAGTTCATTAAAAGTAATGTCTTATTACGGATCCCGGTACGGAACTCGAATGAGAAGTGATTCATAAAAGCATTCATTGGACACCTCCTGTGGTTGTGATTTCCAAAAAACGATCTTCCAGAGAAGGCCGCTCTACACGCAAATCGACCAGAGTGTCCTTTTGGGCTTCGACGTGGGCGATAATAGCCGAAACTGTAGGACCGATATCGGTACTGTAGAAGATGGCGTATTCGTCTTTGGATATGCGCTTACTCACAGCCGGGAAGTTGAGCTCAGGATCAGACAGGCTGGAGCCTTTTGTGAGAACGGAGACTTTGGTAAAACCCGCTCCGGCTGCGGTTAGCTCAAGCGGGGTACCGGTAGCCGCGATCTTGCCGTGCAGTAAAATCGCCAGACGGTCCGCCATTTCATTTGCTTCTGCCATATCGTGTGTGGCAAGGATAATGGTAGTACCCGCAGCTTGCAGTTCGCGCATCAGATTGTGTAGTTCAATACGTGAGGCAACATCAAGGCCGGCAGTAGGCTCATCCAGAAAGAGCACGGGGGGATTGTGGCAACCGCCAGAGCCAACCCCAGTCGCCGCTGTTGACCGGCGGATAGCTGATAATACTGTTCTCTCCTTTTTTCTTTCAAGCCAAAACGGTCCAGCAAGTCATATCGCGGAGCTGTACTGTGGTAGGCGCAAAAGAACTTCATTGCTTCATCAAGATTAATGCTGTCTGGTAAGCCGGAGGTCTGTAGCTGCACACCGATCAATTTGTGTAATTTACGCGACTGGCGGGCAGGGTCGACGTCCATTACCCGTAATGATCCACCATCAGGGGTGCGTAGTCCTTCCAGGCTCTCCAGTGTGCTGGTCTTCCCTGCTCCGTTAGGTCCTAAAAGGCCAAAGATTTCGCCACGCTGCACATCAAAGCTGATACCATCCACGGCAACGAGATCGCCGTAGATTTTACGAAAGTCTCCGACTTGTATTACAAATTCGTTCATAAAATATTCCTCCTTGTTCTTATTTATAGTGGTTAATGTAAATTTTCTCTTTTCACCTTCATTTAGCATAGTAGGATATGCGGGCGGAACGCTTGCCTTACGTGGTTTTTTTTATATATACGACATAAGTTTTAAAAATCCTTCTTTTTGTAAAAAAATACTCTACTTTTAAATTATATCTTAAAAATTTATTTCAAATCTAAATCAACAGAACCGGGAGTATTATTCCCTGCGCTTTGCGGAAGTGCAGAAAGAATTATCCGGGATGAGGGTAGAGTTGGGGAAAATTAAATAAATATAAAGATACAATAAAAGAGAGCAAGCTATTGAGAAAGTTATCTTTCTTAACCTGCCCTTTTTCCGTTCTCAAATTACATGTCTCTATTTATTATATTTAAGAAAATGGGATGTGTTCTTATTTATTATTAATTTAATATTTATTAGCCTATTATTTTATATTCCCCAAAATGATATTACATAATCCCATTACATTAATATCTTTTTGGAATTTATTCCAACCTTCTTCTCCTTCTAAAGTACGCTCAGGTTGCCCGTAGTTAGTAAGATAGACAATAATAAGGTCATACTCAGGATCAATTAAAAGAAAAGTTCCTGCTCCTCCCATTTTTCCTATAGCTTTTTTAGATACTAAATCTCCAAAAAAAGAGTGAGGAGAAAAGGCGTATTCCCAAAACCAAGTCTTGGGGCCACTTAAGATATAGTGAAGATAGGAAGAAGGAGATTCATACACACCAGAGTTGGTCACCCCTTCAGTCATTTTATTTATAGTAATCTCCCCTAATATTCTTTGACTCTGGTAAATGCCCTTATTCAAAATCATTTGAGAGAATACAAACATATCTTTAGCGGTAGAAAAAAGCCCGTCAGAACCGAGTACTTCGCCTAAATAGTGTTCTAAATCCTGAGTAAGTTCTCCTCTTAATAGACGACCTCTATCTGATTTCCCCGTAGCTGCACAATTTTCTTTATCCTGAGGATTAAACATAGTGCTTTTCATCCCTAATGGATTAAAAACCCATTCTTTAGCAGCTGAAGACAAAGATTTTTCTATAACCCGCTCCAATAATTTTCCTAAAATTCGGCAAGAAACATCACTATAAAAAACTTTAGTTCCCGGTTGATAGGCTAATTCTTGAGTATAATGCAAATTCCAGGCTTTTTTTAAATCTCCCTTTGATGCAGCCTCTTCACAGCCTACAGGGTCATCCAAAGGAATTCCTCCGGTAAAATTCAGAAGATTTCTTATGGTAATTTTTTCTTTTTCTTTATTAGTTCCAAATTCAGGAATATAATTTACTACTCTATCATCAAGAGTTATCCTGCCTTCTTCAACCAATTTAAATGTTAAGGGAAGGGTTACCATTACTTTAGTTATTGATTCTATATTAAAAAGCGTATTTTCATTCACTTTGTCTGCTTGACTTACTGAACCCTTCTCCTTAGAACCAAGAGACAAATTTAGCACTACATCTCCTTGACAGCCCATTAATACCTGACACCCGGGATATATTCCTTTGTCTATCTTTTTACCAACAAATTCTTCAACCTTTTTTTTCATCTTATTCCCCTATATCATCCTATAAACTTTTTTCTTCTTCACTTTTTGGTTTCAAAATTAATTGAGCTATGCCCATAATAATTATCGTAGGTAAAAACCAGCCCAATCCTTGTCCCCCCAGAGGTAATTGAGAAGAGATTTTTGTGATGAAATTAGATGTAAGACCGTAAAAAGAAAGCATATCCCCTAATCCGAAAAACAAAGCTACAATCACTCCGACGGTTACTGATTTTCTAATTTTGTCAAACTTATAATATAGGGCGCTTAAGATTATAATAATTATTGAAGGATATAATAAAACTAACCAGGGAACAGTATATTTTACTATTCTGCTTAATCCTACCAAACCTAAAGTAAATCCTATAATTGTGCTCAAAGCAACTGTTACCCGATAATTAAGTTTACCATTAGTCATCTCAGAAAACATATCTCCTGCCATTGAAATTATCGCTGCAGCAGTAGTAAGACAACTAAAAGCCATTATTACTGCAAAACTGAATAAGCCAATCTGCCCTAAAAGCCCTTGAGCGATTTTAGTAGAAAGAACTCCAATAGAAGCATCGGGGAAAGAAGATCCTGAAGAAGCTCCCAAATAAACCAACGCGGTGGAAGTTATTCCCAAGAGTACCGCTGTAGAAAACCCAATAACATTTAAATTTGTATTTTGATCTTCTTTAGTTTTTATATTTCGAATATTTAATTCATGTAAAACCCAACCTCCAAATAAGAGGGCTGCTATAGCATTCATAGTATTATAAGCATTTAACATTCCATCACTCAAAGCGTTCAAGGAACCCGGAGATTTAGGAACAGAAAGCGGGGTAGCTACTCCCTTAATCACTAAAACAATAACAAATAGTATTAAGATTGGGGCTAATATTTTCCCTAATTTATCTATTACTGTAGCTCTCGTATAAGCAACGTAATAACAAAGTAAGAAAAATATCGCTAAGGTAATCCATAAAGGAATACTGGGCGACAAAGGTAAAACAGCCATCTCATGAGTAGCGGAAGAAACTCGAGGGAGAATAAAAAAAATAGTGATGAGAATTGGAATGGCGGTATAAATTTTCCCAAAAAAGTCACCTAATGTTCTTGTCGCAATTCCGGTTAAAGATTGATTCTGATGGGCACAAGCCAAATATGCTAACCAAACTCCAATACTATTAATTATCATATATCCTAAAGCAGCAGTAAACCAACTCGCCCCTGCCCCCCTTCCTAAGATTGGAGGAAAGATAAGATCTCCTACCCCAAAATGGGAAGAAAACATCGCTCCTGATATTACTATCAAGATAGAAACTGGTAATAAATTCTTCTTGCTCATCACATTCTACCTCCTTCATTTATATTTTTATAAATTTCATTATATATACTACATATATTTTAAAAATCCTTCTTTTTTTTAAAAATAATTTAATTTTTTTTATTTTGGTGCTGTTTTTTGCATTATTCCACATTCCACTTACGATACTATCACCAACTTAAATCAGCAGAATCGGGAACACTATTCTCTGCGTTTTAGGGAAGTTCAGAAAGAATTATCCGGGATGAAGGTAGGGCTGGGTTCGCCCTGTTAAATGATTCATATTTATGCGGGGAAAATGCGAAGGAGAACTGGATAAAGATAAATTTAACTGGGCGTGTCAAACGGAATATCCCCTTATCTCATTTCCCCTTGTCTCATTTTGAGATTGATTTATCTTTTTTATTCTTATATCTCTCTTTCACTTGTGCAATAAAGGTATCTATTCTAATTTCTCTTGTACTGTCCTGAAAACCATCATACTCTATTGACACAAATGGAATGTTATTATTATCTTTTCTGAATTTAGGGATAAAACCAGCTACAATCAGTCCCGGCATGCAGTTAAATGGAATGACACTGATAATACCATCTAAGCCCCTTTTGGCAAAATCTACTGCCTTTCCCATACTTACTATTGCCTCTCCGCCAATATAATGTCTAATATATTTCTCACCATTTGAAACTATTTCTTTTGCATGTATATCGTCAAAGCCATGCATATATGGTAGGGTTGCCTTAAACAACTTGTGCTCATAACCAATCATAACTTTGTATAATATTGATTTTGTAAACCATTCCCTTAAATCCTCTTTTTGTCTATTTAAGCTGAATTTTTCTCTTGCAATAACAGAACCAAGATGATAAGAATAAATCAGATATTCTGCTCCTAGAGCTAACCAAATTTCTGCTCCCTTTTCCTCAAGCTTTCTTATAATTCTTTGGTTAGCTGGCTCATGAAGTCTTACATAGAACTCACCAACTATACCTATCTTTAGTCTTTCTTCATTAGTTCTTTTGACTTGAGAAAATTCCTTTTGAGCTTTTTTTAAGATTTCCTCAATAGGAGATAATTTTCCATCAAATAAATTAGAAAAAAATGCCTTCTCAATAGTTAAATAGGTTTTCATTTTTCCAAGATTAGTTTTTGGATCTGCTAAATAATCAAGAAGCCTTTTCAGATATTTCTCATAAATCTGATCTGAGATTCCTTTATTAATCTCATAGGGTCTTGTATGCATTCTCATTTTTTCAAGCTGGTCAACTGCAGTAATACCAGACCAGACCTTAATTGCTAAGGGTATGCCAAGATTGAACTCACTTCCTAGTTCACCACCTGTTATTATATCAACATCTATTCCCTTTTTCTGGAATAAAAGAGATTCTAGACTAGCATATTGCCCCAGTCTACATGGACCACAATCAGTTGTTGCCTGAAAAAAGGCAAACTTCTCTTGGTCAAACTCTGGTTTTTGTATAAAATTAAGCATAGCCTCTGTAGTATGTAGATAGGGCGTGCATACTAAGCCGAATGTACAACTTCTCGCTCTTTCCATTGTTTCATCAGGGCCTACCTCTAAAACCCTTGATTGAATTCTATAGGCATTTAAAACAGCAGATAGTGCATAATTATGTTTTGACATTGGAGGAAAAACAAGAATTTTTTTGTCCTTAATCTTATCAAGACCTTTTAGTTTGACACTAAAAACCTTGCTGGTCTGCTTTGCTTCTACCCCTAAGTAAGATTTAATAGTATTAAAGAATGCCTGTAATCTAGTATCAATTCCAGCATCCCCAGTATGCTCATCCATTTCAATTGTTAAAAATGGCTTTTGTGCTCTGCATAGCATTTGCTGGTTTATCTGGGCATCAGGACCACAGGCAAAATAGGTTATATCAATTCCAAATAAATTCCTATTCTTATTTAATAATTCTATTGCAGCCAGCTTCTTTTGGCCCTGTATCCAGTACATTTTTGGCATTTGTGAAGAAATATCTATTGATCCTATGGGAGCAAGTTCAAGAGGTATTGCCAGATAACCGGCATCTAAAATTTTATTGACAATATCATTATTAACATTGGCATCATAAGCTGTGTATGGTCTTGCCATCACCAAAAAAGCAGGTTCGTTTTTTTTATATTTTTTAATAGAATCAAAGACTTCTTTTGTTTTTTCCTCAATTTTCTTATCAAACTTTTCTTTATTTATTAATCCCTCTTGAAGCGCAGCCCTAACATTTTTTGTGCTATAACCCATCTTTGCTACAGCTTTCTTCATCTGATCCTCAATATGATTTAATCCCCAATCAAAAAACAGCGAAGGAGAAATAAGCTTTTCCAAGTTAAGGCCTTCTTCAATGAGCTTTGGTGCAGATTTCATGAGATCTGGTGCAGATTGTGTCCATGGACATGTAACACAATACTTATAGTTGCCAATTGGCTTTCCAGTATTTGCAATATGGGGAATAAAAATAAAATCATCTTTTTTTAGTTTTTTTAGTAAATTGTCAACATGGCCATAGGCAACCTTTGTTGGAAAACAATATTCTGCTGGTACTATCTCCAGACCACGATTTATTATCTCCCTACTAGTTTCATCTGAAACTACAGTTTCTATTCCTAAATACTTAAAAAAAGGAATAAACAAGGGCGAGAAATCATTAAATAACAAGCCCCTTGGAATTCCAACTTTCATTTGCATGCACCCTCCATTATTTTCTGCCTTTCTTTAAATAAATTGGGTGGTTTTATTTTTTTCTCATCTTTTTTTGCACTATATCTCTGGCATCTGTCACCTATATAAAACTCTTCATCTCCAATTTTAGCCATTATTATGTTGCAGTCATTTCCACACTTTTTATTTGTACATTCAAAAGGCCCTACACTGTATTTTAGATTTGATATTTTTTTAAATTCCCTAAAACCACCTAAATTAGAGGTATCATATGCATATTTTGCTGCGCCTATTGCTCCGGTTATATGCGGCCAAGGAGGTATAACTATCCCTTTTCCAAGAACAGTTTCAAGGGCAGCAACCTGTCCAAGATTAAATGCAGTTGCACCCTGGAAAACAACTTTTTCTTTTATCTCTTTGCCTCTAATTACTTTTGCTAAATAGTTTCTTGCAGTTGCCAATGTAAGGGCAGCACATAAATCCTCTAAAGATACATTGTTTTGCTCATATTTTATTATTGATTGCTCTGACAAAACCGCACAAGTGCTGTCTATATCAGGAGGTTTCTTTGCTCTTAATGCAATATCCCCAAAATCTTCTATTTTAATACCCCTACGCATGGCATATTTTTCAAGCAATGCTCCTGTTCCAGCAGCACATGCATTATTCATTTCAAAACCAACAACCACCCCTTGGCTGATATTAATAAATTTTGAATCCTGACCACCAAACTCAATAATACTAAATTCTTTTTGAGGATAGACTGTTGTTATGCCTGCAGCCTGTGCAGTGATTTCATCAACAATATGTTCTTTGGAAGCTCCAACTATAAAACCAGTAAGCTGCCTTCCGCTTCCAGTTGTTCCTGCAACAACTTTCTCAATCTTATAGCCCCTTTCTATAACCTGACTATATACTTTGTTTATAGCATCTATTGCAGCCCCAACAGGGTCTATCTCTGTTCTCCTGTAGTGATAAGCAAGCAATCTAAACTTACCATTAATTTTTGCTATTAATGCAGCCTTTGTACTAACGGAGCCTATGTCAATTCCTAAGCCAGCTAAAGGAACATCTGCACCATAAGGCCAGTCTTCTTTTGGTTTCATAATTATGGATTTTTTGAGGATTAGAGGACCCTGTGATTCATAGCTAAAGGGTTTGGTTAATTTCTGTTCTATTTTTTTTATTATATTATTTAAATGAACTTTCTGACCATAGATTGCTGCACCAATTGCACCTATGTGTAATCCTTGTTTTAATGTAATAATTCTATCAGGTGAGATTTTGCAAACATCTATTAGATCTTTAACAAAGGCTTTACTACGTGAGAGACCACCTATAAGAACAATCTTTCCTTTAGGAATTATACCATTTGATAGAATTTTTTTAAGACTATTTGCAGAGGCTCTATAAAGCGAGGCAGCCAATACCTCTTTTGATGTTCCTTTTTGTTGCAGATGCACAACATCAGATTCTCGAAAAACACCACATTTTGCAGAGAGCTGTACGGTTTTTTCAGTTTGATTAGCAACATTAGAGAATTCCTCTATTGAACCGTAGTTAAATCTTTTAGCCATATGATCAAGCAATAAACCTGAGCCACCACCACACTTATCTTCTAAATTATAATTTTCTAAAAATAATTTTCCATTATGTCTTTCAAATTCAAAATATTCCAGGCTTGATGCTCCAGCATCAATTACTACCAGTTTTTCCTTTTTCTTAATGCCTAAATTAAGAGATGAAATGCCCTCTTTAATTGCAGTTGGTTCATTTATTTTTTTCAGAATATCTGAAAAAGAAAAAGAATTAACACCAGTTATAGCAACTTTAGCTTCATTTCCATACTTTTCTGCAATCTTTTCTAATATTTCTTTTGAGGCATAATTCGGCTTTCCATTTATCTTTTTTTGAAAAAAGGTTGTATTTTTTCCATCTGTCACAACTGCCTTCAAATTATCAGAACCAATATCTATCCCAATTCTTTTCATATTAAGAGGAGATTTAAATTTAGATATAACTTTTTCTGAAATATTTTTCTTAATTTTTTCTTTCATAATATTACCTTATCACTTTTTTGCCTTTGAAGTAAAATTTAATTTAAAATTTAGTTTTTATTATTGTATAGTCCAAAGTTACATTTTCTATCATTGACTTCGACTGAACTACAACATTTTATTTTGGTATAATGATATTATATATGTTTTGCTTATATGAAAAATATGCTGATTAAATTTTTTTAATATACTTTTTTTCTTTGTACCATAAATCTATTTAAAAACCCTTCTTTTTTGTAACAATTTATAAAAAAGAAAAAGCCCTTCAGCGAAAGCCAAAGGGCTGATATTTATCTATGAATGGTGGAGGCTAGTAGACGAGTTTCGCAACTTTTGCATGAGCGATGAAACTGAAAAGGTGTATCATAAGTTAGAAGAAGCAATTGGGGTCTGTTAAGAATTTAAAAGGGCAGAACCTCAATAAAGAAGTTCTGCCTATGTTATTGTTAGTGTAAACTTTAGTGGGGTAGTTAAAAAAACATTTATATTTAATATTACTTTCTTTTGTTAGTAATAAGACAAGTAACGAGAGAAAGGTTTTTAT
>Ga0307434_1001728_pt1 | contig 11375 bp, 16 predicted proteins | sample SalMarWE160220MG_FD_202156 | JGI IMG/M metagenome (GOLD analysis project Ga0307434, IMG submission 202156) | Salt marsh sediment microbial communities from the Plum Island Ecosystem LTER, Massachusetts, United States - WE1603-220 | ecosystem: Environmental > Aquatic > Marine > Intertidal zone >...
CGCCCGAAATGCCTCTGGCTGTTTTTGTTTGATTGATGGGTGCGTGTGTTCCATAACCATATCTTATCAATTCAATTAAATATGTCAATAAAATATTTCCCGATGTTAGAATTTTGTTCGCAACTACTATGTTATACGCAATAAATCTAAAAAGTCAAGCAGGGATGTGTAAACTGTTTACACTTTTCCGCATTATCAGGCCAAAAACCACGAAAAATAATTTTATTTTATTATTGTAAATCACGACTGGACACTTAGTATATCAGACTGTGAGTTGTTGTATAACTGTTTAATAGATGTTTAATGATATTTGACGCAAACAAGCAAACCTTGAGAAAACAAAGACTTATATATTAAACAACAATTCGCATAATTAAACACCTGAGTTGTTTAACTAAATATGGCCAAAAAGAAAAAAACAACATCGCAAACAAAACCATCACACAAAGGCTCACAACTATCACAAGAACGCATTGCTTTAATTGTATCGTACTATATAGCCGATAACTGTGAGAATAAATCAAAAGCATTAATAAAAGCAGGATATTCAGTAAACACTGCTAAATACGCCTGTACTCGTATCTTCAATGATGATAGAGTAATTAGTGAGATAAATCGTCAACTACATCCTATCGTCGCTACAAATCAAATAACTTTAATATCAGAGCAAAACAAGCTACTTCAGATTGCAGATAAAGCGTATGAAGATGGTAAATATGCCGCTGCTGTAAGTGCTCACTGTGCGATAATCAAGACGATAGGGGGGTTCCAGGCGGATCGCTTACCGGACGAGAATCTTGCCGGTAAAATGCTCGACGCAAAGAAAGCGGAAGACATGAGACGCATTGCCGACCTGTATTACTCGGAGAAGTACCTTGCAGATGGTGCTGTAAAGCAGGTTGAATCTCAGGTAAAAGGCGATGTAAACACTTTACATAATCCTGAGTATCAGCCTGAAAACGATGAAAGTGTAAACAGTTTACACATGGATTCAGCCGGCAATACAGACACTTTACACGGCATACCTGTGGAGTTTCAGACAGACGAAGAAATTTCTCAGAGCAATACCCATGACCCCCCAGGCACGCCGCCTTGATTTATGTACTGTCTATGTTTATAATGCGATTGATTTTACAAAAGGGGTATGTTATGAACGCTTATTATTAAGGAGTTTTCTGATGAATCATTGTAAGAATTGTGGTACAGAGATAAGTAGTAAGGCTATATATTGTTCTGATAGATGCAGGAAGTCATACTCAAGGCGGACAGATAAAGTCGGACAAACGAACCCGGACACGGAAGTCGGACAAGCCAACCCGGACATTTTGAATTATGGTCAAAAGGATTGTCAATGTATGCACTGCCAGCAGAATAGGAGGGGTAATCTCAAGCTGATAGTCAATCATGGCAATTACAAGCGTCTTGGTGAATTGTTACAGGGCGAAGTTAACCGGGTATCTTTGCCGGGCGATATTGATTATGTCTAAAGGAGAGCATTATGGAAGTAAGGATATCACAGGGGGTAAAGCGTAAGATGTTGGGCAGTTCCAAGTTTAAGCGGCAGAGGAGCGATTATAAGGTTGTTCCTCGGGTATTTCGTAGTTCCTTTTATGATGCTTTTATAAGGGCATGTTTGCGAAGTAGGGTTGTAAAGAGTTTACACAAAAAGGTGGGTTTTTAGCTCATAAACTGGGAAAAGTGTAAACAGTTTACACATTTGGTATGATACTCATAAGGTCTGGCAACAGGTTTGTGAGGACGAGGGATTTGAGGATAGACAGCGTTCCTACGATTGTAGGTGGTACTAAGGAAAGTAAGAATGATTCTAAGCGTCAGGCGGCTCTAAAGCGTGCTGAGGAGCGTATTAGAAAGGAGAGTAAATGATGGTTGAACAATGTATGAATTGTAAGTATTACGACAAGCAGAACGATAAAAAGGGCAGATGTTTGAGGAACCCTCCGATACCGTATCCGGTAGTCCAGGCTTCGAGCGGCGTGGTAGGTGGAAAACCTCAGATAAATGTGCCTTTGATCCTGAGTTTTAATCCAATGGTCAATAAGGATGATTATTGTGGAGAGTTTACGGAAGCATAAATATCCGAATTTTGGGATAGAAAGGAGATGAGCCAGTGACTGGTGTGGAACCTGATAATTCACCATTCAGACAAACAATGTTTAGTGGGCGGTAAGGGCGGGTATAGATATGTAAACAGTTTACACTTTTCCTTATTTTTGGGCTAAAAATGAGGTTTATAAAATGAAAATATCTAAAGCATATTTCAATAGGTTCAAAAAGGCTTTTCTGTATTGGCAGAATTTATTCGGCCTTACCCAGTATAGAATATATTTTTATCTGGAGAAAATGGAAGATACTTATGCCCGGATTATTGTCGGGGAAGAAGAAAAAGTCGCATGTGTAAAATTGAATAATCAATTAGATAAAAAGGATGCATCGGTTGACGAAGGCCCTGAATCACATGCTAAACACGAAGCCATTCATTTATTGGTTCATAGGGTAGGCTGGCTCGGTGAACAAAGGTGGACTGGTTCAGATGAAATCCATGATGAGCAAGAGGCTTTGGTTGCAAGGCTTGAAAAGGTGCTAAAATAATGGCGAAACTTGATACAAAAGGCATGGATTTGGTCAGTCCTATACACTGGATTGAGGAGTCTCAGATTGTACTGGCAAACGGCGATATTTACGCCTTCGATAAGCGGCCGTATCTCATAGGTGTTCTGAACAGCAAGGCGAGATTGAAGTGTGTTCGCAAGGCAAGGGGCTTGGGATTCTCTGAGACTGAGATTCTCGGCAGTATTCACGGCATGGCGTCCGGACGTTACAAGCAGGGTGTCCAGTACATCTTTCCGACCGATACTGCCATGAGGGAATTTGTCCAGTCACGATTTAATGTAGTTATCAGGAACAATCCTCAGACGCTCGGCAAGCTGGTTCATAATACGGACACAACATATTTCAAGCGGGTAGGCGAAGCGAACCTATTCTTGAATGGCGGGACGTTGACCACGAGCATAGAGGGCATACAAAGCGAAAGTATGGCTTTCAGGGGCAAGCAGATTGACAAGGCCGATGTAGATGAACTGGATATGTTCGACGACGCCGATGAGGTTGTCGATTCGGCTTTGACGAGCATGAAGAACTCACCGGTCAAGGAAGTGACCTGCCTGAGCAACCCGAGCATTCCGAATTACGGTATTGACAAGATTTTTCAGCAGTCGAACCAGATGTACTGGTATCGGCAGTGTAGATGTGGAGAGCTCACGTCACCTGATAAGGAATTCCCCGACCTGATTGACAAGCAGGGCTGCCATTGTAAGAAGTGCGGGGGACTTCTTATGTGGCGCGGTATGTGGATACCGGACTATCCCGACAGGAACGATTTAATCGGTATCCGGTCAAAGCATTGGGAAGGTTATCACATATCCGATCTGAACGCTCCGAATGACGACCCGTATTCTATTTGGGAGAAATTTCAGGATAAGAGTGACGCCAATCTCGAAAAGCTCTACAAGTTTTCATTAGGTTTGCCGTTCATGCCGAGGATGAATGCTTTGACTTTAGTTGAGGTTTACAACTGTTGCGGCTACCAGTATGAGTATGAGAAATATGACAAGCCGACAATCATGGGTGTCGATGTCGGTTCGAGCTCAGGTTTTCATGTAGTTATAGGCTTGAGGACAGGCAAAGACGATTATCAGATTCTTAAGGTTGACCGCGTGCAGTCTTTTGAGGATGTTACGCTCATGGGACACAGGTTTAACGTCAAGAATTGTGTCTGCGATATGCTGCCCGAGCCAACCTATGCGAGAAAGTTTCAGAAGGAAGCGAATTTCCGTGTTTTCCTGAATCTTTACAACACGACCAATCCTACTGTCGAGGTTGCCTGGGACTTCGATAAAAAAGAGGTCAAGACGTACAGAAATTACATTTTCGATACTTCTCAGAGGATAGTAGCCGACAAGAGGGTGAAGCTGCCGAGAAGGACACGCAAACTTGAGGAGTTTGCGAAACAGTACATCGTTCCGGTCAAGATTCAGGATGTTAAAAAACAGGGCAATGTATTTAAGTATTTCTCACCGAGTTCAAACGACCATTATCGCAATGCAATGAATTATTTCTTGATAGCCTGCCAGATTTCGCATATAACGAGACTGTACGGCTCTGAGCCTCAAAGGTTGAACTTTGTAACAAATGACACACAGAGATATGTTTAAGGAGATTTATTATGGCTAAGAAATGTCCGGGTGGAAAAATTAGAAGTAAGGGAAAAGGCAGAGGTTTGGGAACAGGTAAGGGCAAAGGGCCGATAGGCCGAAACAAATAATGTAAACAGTTTACACTTTTGCCTGTTTTTGGCCTGATAATGCGGATAAAATTTTTTACTTGACAATCGGACACTTAGTAATTCAGACTATTAGTATGAGTTGGCTAAGCAAATTTCTGGGACTCAAGAAGATTAAAACCCCCGCTGTAGAGGAGCCGGAGGAGCTTATTTCGATGGACGCCTTTGAATCGGACGCATATCTGAGGTCTTTAGCCCGCAAATCAGGTTATGAGAAAACCATTATTACAGGCAAGAAGAAACCGAAACTTGCAGCCAAAACTCAATTAGGATAAACGATGGACAAGGAAGCCGAAGAAATTATAACGCTCAGGGATTCGGAGCGTACAAAGAGTTGCAACATTAAGAATCTGTATCAGCAATTCGCAGATTTAGGCTATCCTCTTGAGAATCAAATCACAGTCCAAAATTTACCAGGAACGGACAAATCGACATACATTAAAGATTCCACCGCTATCAAGGCACTTAATCGGGGTTCGAGCGGGTTCATAGGCTCATGGATTCCGAGAGAGAAATATTTCTTCGATATCAGAGTGCGTGACAGGCGTGTAGCCGAGCTTCCGAACGTCAAGTGGTGGGTTGCCCTTGCCGTTCAGATAGCGCATGAGGAGATATTCGATTCCAACTTCGACAACGAACTTCACAATAATATTAAAGGCTCGATGGGTTTTGGCACGGGCTGTCTTTATGTCGAGTGGGACTATATCAATCGCTGTCTGAATTTTCAGGACTGGCATGTCTCTATGTTTGAGTTTATGCAGGATGCCAGACGCAGAGCGAACGGAGTAATACTTTCGTACAAACGCACAGCAAAACAACTGGTCGATGAATACAAAGAGCCTGGTAACGATGTCAAGCAGAAAGCAAGTGACGTTAAAACTCAAAACAATGAATTTGAAGTTGTCCGCATAATAAGACCGAGAGAAAACCGCAATCCATCATATCGTGATGTTATGAATATGCCCTTTGAGGACATTCACGTCAACGTACAGGAAAAGATTATCATTAAGCGTTCCGGCTTTCCGAGATTCCCGTTTGCTATCAACCGTTGGGAAGTAGGTTCTTCTGAGAAGTGGGGACGTGGTTGTGGTGTTCAGGCGTTATCCGAGATTAAAGACCTTCAACAGAAGAAAAAAGATTATACCGAATGTTGCCAGAGGTTACTCCGTCCTCCGTATCTGACAAGAGATATAGAAGGTGGCATAAATATGCTGCCTGATGGCCGTACTGAGGTTATGAATATTGAAGATGTGAAGGCTCTGAGTCTCACACTGCCCGGTGCGTTTCCTGTCACCAAAGATGAGATAAATGACCAGAGGTCAACCGTTGACAGCTTTTTCTACAATGATGTATTCAGTATGTTCACTTCCATGACGGGTGACAGGCGTACTACTCTTGAGATTCAATTAAAGTATCGTGAGGGACTTCGTTTGTTAGTGTCACCAGTTGCTCGTCAACAGGTCGAGTTGTTCAATCCTGTCTTGTCGAATGTAATCTCTTTACTCATTGAATGGGGACGAATACCTGAGCCGCCTCCGGAAATTACAGGTATGCCTTACTCCATTGAGTATCAGGGCGAGCTTGCAATGGCGATGAAGGAATTTCAGGCGAGAGGATTTGAGAGGGCAATCGATCTCATATCGACTGCGGTTAATGTATTTCCTGATATACGTGACCAGATTAATCTTGACAGAGCAATGCCGGATATTCTCACGACATACGGCATGAAGATTGAGCATCTTAACACGCCCGAAGAAAAAGAAGCTATCAGGGCTGAGCGTGCAGAGCGAGAGGATATGTTAAAACGCATTGCTCAACTGGAAGCCGAGTCAAAGGCTTACAAGAATACTCAGAAGTCACCAGAGGCTGGAAGTCCGGCGGAGGCGATGGCAGGAGTAACATGAAGATTGGCAAGACAGCTTTGAAAATGTCATCCGGTGAAGTTCGGCATTTTAAGTCCGAAAAGGCCAGAGATAATTTTGAGCGTATAGCTCAGGCATATAAACACGGCTGGCGGCCAACACAGAAAAAAGCAGTACGACACAGGTTGAGGAAGAAACATGGCTGATAAGGCTGAGGACTGGCAGAAACTTGTAATTGCTTTCAAGCAGGCTTTCTCAGGTGAGTCCGGCCAGAGAGTCATGGATTATTTGTCTTATCAGTGTTATGAGAACAGGAATACTTTTGTAGATGGAAACGAGGATCAGGGACAACGAAATTTAGGAAGGCGTGAAATCATTCTTCTCATCCGGGAATGGCTATCGAAAGAACCACAAAATATACCTGAAAATTTAAGGAGAGTAGAAAATGGAAATTCTGGAAGTACAATGTCCGAGATGTAAGACGAAAGTTATAATCCTTGTTGATGATTTGGCGATTTACAACAATGATATGACCGCCAAGTTCATTGAGCAAAGAAAATATAAATGTGCAAAATGCGAAGCGGAATGTATATCTAAGCTAAGGAGAGTAGAAGATGGACCAAACGAACCCGACACCAGACCCAACAAGCCCGGCCCCGGACCCAACGAACCTGAACGCAACACCGGACCCGTCCCAGACTTCGGGAACGACGGGAACGATTGACGAAGAAGGAAACTTCGTTGGTAACTGGAAGGAAAGTTTTCTCGATGAAGATATTCGTAGTGAGAATTTTTTCAATTCCGACTATGCCAAAAATGTAAAGACTTTACTCAAGAAAGCGTATCACAACGAGAAACTTCTCGGCGAATATACATCCGGCAAGAAAAAAGGAGTTATAGTCCCGAACGAAAAATCCACACCGGAAGAGGTTGAGGCTTTCCGGCTTGCAATGGGCGTTCCGAAAGAATACCAGTACAAAAAGCCGGACGATATTGACGATGATGTCGTGACTTCCGAGTTTATGACAGATACGATGAAAAAACTCAATGAGGTCAACCTGAATCAGAAACAGTTCGATACGGTCATGGAAATATTCCAGAATCGTATTCGTGCATTTGAGCAGGAAGGTATTGAAGAACTCAATAAGAACACCGCCGAAGCAATCAAGAGGCTCCAGGATGAGCATGGCGATAAGCTCGATGTACGTCTCGACCTTGCCAAGAAGTTTATAACTATAGCTTCCGATTTGTGGCCTGCCGAGAAATATCAGGAACTATTCGGCAAGGAAGGCGAGAACGGCGAGCGTTCCGGCGGTATTAACGCCCCTGAGTTCGCTCATTTGAGACCGTTGTTGCTCGATTTGTTCGCCTCTTATGTCGAAAAGCACGATTTACCGACAAGCGCCGCTTTGGCAGATACGACCGAGTCGAAAGTCCAGTCTATCGAGGAACAACTCAAAACGCTTGAGGCTACTCCGGGATTCCTTGATGGGAAGTTGAGAACTTCATCGAATGAACTTGACAGACAGAAACATTATGATATATTGAAAAAGAGAAGTGATTTGATTCGGCGACAGACCGAATTACAGAATAACATACGCCGCTAATTCCGTAAGGACAGCAGCGGCTGGCGAGCCTGTACGCAACGTCCAACAGACGTTAAATGCAGGGGGACACCCATAAGGTTATTCTCCCGAAACGTGAGAATAAATTTTATTAACCGTTTTTGGAGATTAATCTTATGGGTGCTTTCAATTTGGACCAGACGTTCATCAAAGAATATGAACGGTCTTTTAATCAGGTCTTTCAGCAAAAAGAAAGTATGCTCAAGAGCACGGTTCGCAACGAGCCGCAAGCCTCTGAGAAACAGAGATTTACTTTCATTGAGCCTACTTCCGGGGTAGTTGACCGGGCAAGGCAATCCGATTCTCCGAACATTCCGACATCCCACAAGATGCGATGGAGTTCCCTCCACACATGGACATGGTCCGAGCTTGTTGACGATATTGACGTTATCAAGACGCTCAACGACCCGTCCAGTGAGTACCTGAACAATGCGGTAAACGCCGAGAACAGGTGGGAAGATGAACTCGTCCTCGACAATATATACGCTGACGTATATTACGGTAAGGAAGGTACAGCGTCCCTTACCTGGTACGATGTAGCGGAATGTATCGGGCTTAATTCCGATGGAGTCAGGAACGCGGCCGGGGTAGCTTTTACAAATACCGGTGAGACCGGACTCACTATCAATAAGATAGCGACAATTGGCGTCATCATGGGCAACAACAGCGTGCCGGCGTCAGACAGGCATATTGTTGTCAATGAGGACCAGAAGTGGTATTTGCTCGGTCATGCAAGAGCTACAAGTGGTGATTACGTCCCTGCTGTGACTGCTCTGGTAAATGGACAATTGCCCAACAATTACTTCATGGGCTTCCATTTTCATTTCCTTCCAACTGACAGATTTGTTTACGACCCTGTCGATACGGGTGCAATTCGATGCGCAGCCTATCACAGGAGTTCTGTCCTGAGAACTTACTCAGGTGGATTGAAAACAAGGATTGCCGAGGAGCCTGGCAAGAACTTCAACGTTCGAGTCTGGGCAGAAGCAGTGGCCGGCGGCTGCAGATTGCAGGGCAAAGGCGTTGTACCCTTCAATCTTGACCCCGATCCGGCAATATCGTTCGCACTATAAAAAGTGTAAAGTGTTTACACTTTTTGCTCGTTATTACGTTAAAAACGAGGTTTTTGAATATATTGGTCTGAGGCTAATATAGGAGAAAAAAATGGCTACAGAACAGAATTATTTCGGCACGAGAAATGTAAATGTCGTGACTGAAACAGATGGACGGCCTGTAGATAACAATCTCTACAAGCAGTCAGCAACACAGTTGTTCCGATACGGCAAGAGGATAATGACTTGGGACGGTCGTGTCTTTAGATACGGCGGTTCCAAGACAGCCCTTTTAGCTGGATTCGGAGCGGCTAATTACTTTACCGTGAGTTTGCACGTTGGTTTTGCCGTCGTTCCTACGGCTATTGCGGCCGGTCAGGACTGGGCGGACGTTACAGTGGCGGCTTCTATGGGATATGGAACTGCCGGTTTTCTTGAGGATGAGCTTGTCGGTGGCTATGTTGTATTCGGTCACGGCACAGAAAAAGTTCAGAATCGCTGTATCGTCAAGAATCAGGCAATGAGTAACGTAGGTGGTACTATGAGGATATGGCTGGACGGCCCGATTGAGACCGCTCAGACCGTTACAGTCGATGGCGCCGAACTTTACCCGAACCCGTACAAGTATCTGGGCAAAGGTTCTCTTGAGTACAACGCCTTTATGGGTGTTCCTGCGATAAACGTTACAAGTACCTACAATGCGTTTATCCAAACGTGGGGACCGTGTTGGGTTACTCCCGGTGGTGGTGATACTACCCCAGGCGATACGGCGAACGACCGGACGGCAATATGGGTCGGCGATGGTTCTGTTAATTTCGTTTACGACAGTACCCTCGAAGACGGATACCAGGTTGCCGGATTCTGTATCGACACAACTGCAAGCGGTACGAGTGCATTGCCGCTCATCATGTTGCAGATAACTCCTTAAAAAACCGGAGTATGGCTGTGCGGGTTCCCAGACTCGCACAGCTTTTCCGAAAAAAATGAGTGCTGAATTTGTTCCAGATAATGTTTCCGAGCAGGATGTAAAAGAGGAAGCCAATCGCAGGGCCTCCAAGTGCGGATATTGTACCCGTGAGGGCAATCCTACATACAGACTTAAAATCAGTGAAGGATGGTCGAGGGAATACGAACAAAATTACGAAAGAATATTTGGACACAGGTGATTTATGGCAATAACAGCAAATACAATAACTATGCAAAAGCCGCCATTAGACGCAGTTCCATTTACTGTATCGCTTTATTCTACTGATTTATCCGATTGTGAGGAATTGAAAGCGGCGGTTGCGGGTAAATGCCACTATATCCGAAAGATATCGATATTTTGCGCATCGGCGATCACAATTTCGATAGGTGGCGGTGAGACGGCGGATGACTTGACGGCAATTTATCTCGGGCCGATACCGTTCGCAGCGACTTCTTCTCAATATATAATAGAGTTTCCCTATGAGGCACTGGTCGTTGCTAAGGCGACGGCATTATGTATTGATGCGAGTGGTGCGGGCGTTGCTGCTGTCATTGTTGAAGGTTCGACCGGTCCAGCCTTCCCATAGAGTGTAAACAGTTTACATTTTAAGGAGGTTATATCATGCCGAGTGAGGATAAATGCGAAAGTTGCAGGTATAAAGATGACTGGTGCAACGAACATAAGGAGGAACAAGAATGAGTCTCGCCGAGGCCGAATTAGCAATAGGCAATCAGGCTTTGTCCCTCATAGGTCAAGTGGCTATTGACTATGACGATAGCACAACGGCTGATACGGGAACGGCCGGAACGAATTATAATCGTCTCGACATGATTTTCGACCAGACAAGAAATGCTTTGCAAAGGTCTTTCGAGTGGAATTTCACATCAGCGAGAATGGCTCTGGTTGGCTCGTGGGTGACCGCAACGATTTATACGACCGATATGTATGTCTGGGTCAGTTCCGTCCTCTACAAGTGCAATGAAGCCCACGTATCAATTTCATGGAATACGGACTACGTGATGGACGGTTCGGATTATGTTGTCGATGGCTCTGATTATGTCAGGGACGATAGTATTGATTTTAAGTGGGACATGGTTACAGACAGACCTGAGACTTACTGGTCATATCGCTATGCTTTACCTTCCGACTTCGTGAGATTCAATTACAAGTGGCTCAAAAAGAACGAAACCAGACTGGCTATTGAGGGCAAGAACATCGTAACTAACGAAACTTCGCTGAATATCAACTATAACGAGAAGGTCACGGACACTACCATATTCGATGATTTGTTCACAGATGTTTTCATATACGATTTGGCAATTAAGCTGACATTCTCCGTTCTTGGTGCAGGTTATCCGGTTCAGGCACTGAGAAAAGAGTTGTATGCAGAGAGACAAAAATTAATGTTGAAAGCCCGACAGATTTGTTTCGCTGAGGACAACGATACGGGCGAAATGACTTCATGGACTGAAACGAGATTAGGTTCAGGAAAGGTTTAATTATGAGTGT